>Ga0075431_100001353_pt1 | contig 22445 bp, 22 predicted proteins | sample RhiMetdeltSRZDD5_FD_75297 | JGI IMG/M metagenome (GOLD analysis project Ga0075431, IMG submission 75297) | Populus rhizosphere microbial communities from Tennessee, USA - Rhizosphere MetaG P. deltoides SRZDD5 | ecosystem: Host-associated > Plants > Roots > Rhizosphere > Soil | place: USA... | reverse complement strand
AAGACCTGGACCGTGTATCCGGACGGTTCGGGCGACGTAGTCAACATCCAGGCCGGCATCAACGCCGCCCAGGATGGGGACGTCGTCCTCGCCATGCCCGGGATCTATTACGAACGCCTCGATTTCATGGGGAAGAAGATCCTCGTCCTCGGATCGGGTGCCGAAACGACGGTGTTGAACGCCGCCGGACTCGACGGACCCGCGGTGACCTTCGCAAACGGAGAAACCGAAGCCTCCATTCTCGAAGCCTTCACCCTGACCGGCGGTGCGGGCCGCCTGGACAATGGGTCGCGTTATGGCGCGGGCGCCTACATTCTTGGCGCGTCGCCCACCGTCCGGAACAACCGCTTCATGAACAACATGATGGTGGGAACGGAAGCCTCGTACGGCGGCGGCATCTATTGCGCGTCAAACGCGGGGGCACCCGCCATGCCGTACATCACCGACAACGTGTTCGAGGAGAATCTGGTCAATACCGGCGGTGGTGCGATCGCGATCGGAAACAACGCCGCTCCCGTTATCGCCCAGAACGCGCTCCGGCGTAATGAAGCGTCCCAAGGCGGAGCGCTCTGGTTCGAGGGCGGAACCGCCGCGCCCAAGGTCCTGCAGAACACCTTCGACGGTAACCTGGCCTCGACCGTGGGTGGCGGGCTCTACGGCAAGAACGGCGTTCAGACCGTCCTTATCTCGCGCAACGTCTTCGTGTCCAATGTCGCTCGCGGAGCGGAGCAAAATGGCGGAGGAGCCATCTACCTCGAGCTGTCGAGCGCGGTCCAAGTGAACGGCAACACGCTGATCAAGAATCGCGTGCAGGGACCGGACATGGGATGGGGCGGAAGCGTGGTCCTGGTTGATTGCGCGGGCGGCACGGTCGAGCGGAACCTCATCTGCTTCTCGTCGGCGGGAGGCGCCATCCGCTGCACCGGCGCCGGACTCTCGATCCGCAACAACCTGGTCTGGCAAAACGCGGGCGACGAATCGGCTGGTGACTGTGCGAACTGGGTGGGGACGGATGGGAACGTGAGCGAGGATCCGGAACTTTGCGGGATGGACAGCGGCGACTTTCGCCCGTCCTCGGGCTCACCGGCCCTTCTCAATCCGGCCGGCCCCTTGGGCGCCTTCTCCGATCCCGGATGCGGCCCGGTGGCGACGAAGAAGGCCACCTGGGGATCGCTCAAGTCCCGCTTCTAGTCCGTGTCTCTGAAAGCAAGCACGCGGTCCTAGTCCTCCACGCACCGCACCTCGGAAACGGGGCCGGCGAAGAACCGCCGGTCCCATTTCTTTGGGTTGGGTTCAGAACTCAAGCCGCACGCCGCTTCTCGTCCGGGACCAGGCTTTCGAGGCGATGAATGGTTTCGCGCATCCAGGTGGCTTGCTGTGTGCGCCGGATGTAGACCGCCACCACCTCGGCGAACACCTGCACCAGGTTCAAATCCTCGGGGTCGTAGTTGCGACCGGGGGTTCTACGGCTGACGCACAACACACCCACGAGCTCTTCCCGTAAGCGAATGGGAACGACCATGGACGCCGAGATGTTGTAGGCGTTCTTTCTCGCACCGGGAAATCGCTCCCGATCCACATCGCGGCCCATGAGCACCGGCTCTCCGGTCATGGCTACCTGTCCGGCAATGCCTTTCCCGAGATCCTGGCGCTGTCCCACCACTCCCGCTGCTCCCAAGAGTCCCGCCGCGGAGCGTACTTCGAGGTCCCGCGAGGTCTCGTTGAAGAGAAGAATGGAGGTTTGCTCCGCCTCGAAGAGATCGAGCGCGGTCTGGGTGATGCCGTCCAGCGTGTCCTGCAAGCCTGCCGAAGATCCCAGAAGGCGCGTAATGCGAAGCAAGGCCATGAAATACCCGTACTGCTTGCGACTCGGTTCGGGAGCCCGTCTTTGAAGTCGTTCCAGGGCCTTGAACGCCCTGTGATACCGGTACATCGCCAGCGCCACCATGGCCACCATCGAGACGGTGAGCACGAGCTCCAGCACATAGAGCGTGGGACCTGTATGCCCCAGTGAGAGCCGCAACACCGCCAGTACCAGGACCATGAGCGCCACCCCGCCTACCGCCGCTAACACCAGACGCGACGCGCGGTGCGGCGGGCGGACGTCCTCCCCGCTCGGTGAACCCATGACGGTTCCCTCCAAATAGGTGAAAAAGGAGCGTGAATTACTTGTTATCGGTGGCGGGGTGAAATCCCTTAGCGCTTCGAAAATTAATGACTGTGATTCATGAGATCGCGAATCGTGGTCTGGCCCAGGAGGTTTCGCATGGAGAGAATGGTCTGGGTGAACGCAGATTCGACCGCCGCTTTGGTTCGCGCCATGCCGCGAATATCGTCGGCGTTGGTGAGCTGTCCACCCATCTCTCCATCCACCGCTTCCACGACGTTGAGCAGGGTGATGCTTTCGGGCGGGCGCGCGAGCCGGAAGCCGCCTGCGCGGCCGCGGCTGGAGCTAAGGAGTCCGGAACGGACAAGCTGCTGCATGACCTTGAGCAAGGAATCGGGCGGGACGCCCAGCTTTTCGGCCAGATCGCGGCCCTGTTTGGGTTCATCGCTCTCGGTTTCTGCCATCAAGGTAACGGCAAAGACGGCGATCGCGGACGCTCGGCTGAGCTTCATGAAGCAGGAACCTCCCCCGGGGCCGGGCCCGAATAGGGTACTCCTGCTTGTTCCAAGCAGCAATGGCAGAAAGCCATGCATCGATACCGGACACGAAACTCTCATTTAGTCGAACAAATCTATTTTCTACAGTTCTCCTTCAATCGTTCGAACACGGCAAACCACAAGTCATCTACCGAATGGGCCTCGGACGCTTTCGCGGCGAGGGACAACTGGGCCAACCGATCCTCCAGTTTCTTTCGCTCCACAATGGATTGCACGTAAGCACGAATCAAACATGGCTTCACCGGGCGGTGTAGACACCACATTCCATCATCGTGTGCGGGCGATGCATGCGGCGAGCTGGACGTCTCCACCATGATGACCGGCGGACGAGACCGCTTAGAGCCCAGAAGCTTACGAACCGGAGTTGCATGGGCGGGGTCACTGCCGACGACCACGAAATCGAAGGCGGGGCTGGTTGTTTCGAGGGGGCCGCGACTCGGATCAGGCAACTCCAGAACGCGGACCCGCAATCGGCGCAGCTCTTTCACGAGCAGATTTCGGGACGCTCCCCTGGGTAGGAAAACTAGGGCGGAAAGCATGTGGCTCGTCCTCCGGAAAGTATGCAGCGGTTATGGAGGAGAACGGGAGCCACGCAAACCACGCCCCAGCCGAGTGAGCGCAGGGGAGGACGCCCCAAGGCAGGACAGTACTATCCCGAAAAACGTGTCCGCGAAAGACACGGCGTGGCATCGAGGAACTCCTCTCCAGCTCCTCAGACCAAAAAGGCCACCACGCCTGGCGACGAGACACTAGACCGCCAACCAGCTTCCGGGAGGTGGGGCCACTCGCATGCTAGAAACATGGAAGGCCAATGTCAAGAAGCCCAATCATTTCCTGTTTTATGTCTTGAGCCATCTGCCGCGTTTGCCGAAAATGCCACGCTTTCAAACGGAGGAAGATGGCATGTCCGGCCATACGTTTTCCCCGGCCTGGGCGCGCACCGGCGCGCTCCTGGCCGTTGTGTTCTGGGGAACCTCATTCGTGGCTACCAAGCTGGCGCTTCGCGAGCTCTCCCCGGCCACGCTCATCTTCGTTCGATTCGCCCAGGGCAGCATGTTGATGACCGTGATTCTGCTCGTTCGAAAAGAGACGGCGTGGCCACCCCGGAACACATGGCGATGGCTCTTCCTCATGGGGTTTGTCGGCATCTTCGTGCATCAGCTCCTGCAAGTGCATGGGCTCAAGCTCACCACTGCGACCACGACCGGCTGGCTGATTGGGCTCATCCCGCTCTGGACCGCCCTTCTTTCCCGGTTATTGCTCAAAGAGCCGATGAATCCTCAAAAGGTGCTCGGGCTTCTCCTGGGATTCGTTGGCGCGGTGCTTCTCATCACGCGAGGAGACATATCAACCAAGCTCCTCTCCCTGCCCGCGACAAGAGGGAACGTGCTCGTGCTGCTCAGCACCATCAACTGGGCCGTTTACAGCGTGCTGGGACACGGCACATTGCGCCGGCTGGGGGCCGTCCGCGCTACCGCCGGGGCAATGATCCTGGGCTGGCTCATGCTCACGCCTCTCTTTGTTGCCCAGGCGGGATGGAGGGAGCTGGGCCATGTGTCCACCGTGGGGTGGATATCGGTCGTGTTCTTGGGCGTGGGCTGCTCCGGGCTCGGATACCTTTTCTGGTACGGCGCCCTCGAACGGCTCGAGGCGTCGCGCGTGGCCGCGTTTCTCTACCTGGAACCGCTGGTGACCGTCGGTGCGGCGGCGCTCATTCTCGGGGAACGCGCGAGCTGGCTGACGCTCCTCGGGGGCACGGTCGTTTTGGCCGGTGTACTTCTGGTCGAGAGGGCGCCGCGTCCTCGGATCCCTTTGGAAGCTGAGGTATAATGGTTCGCTTTGGTGCTCCCAACGTATGTTCAAGAGCGAGGTTGGCGGGTGAATCACTTCGTACATCCCACGGCGATAATTGAAGAGGGGGCCCAGGTTGAGAGCCCCGTGGTCATCGGCCACTTCTGTTTTGTCCAGAAAGGGGCCGTGATACGAAAAGGGGCCAAGCTCAAAGACGGCATCACGGTCTGGGACAAGGTGACCATCGGGGAAGATGTGTTCGTGGGGCCCTCGGCGGTTTTCACCAACGATTTGACCCCGCGCGCGTTCGAGCGCAAGGGGCCGGCCGGGTGGAAAGAGACCCACCTGGAGCGCGGTGCATCCATCGGCGCCAACGCCGTAATTCTGCCCGTTACGGTCGGCCAGTACGCAGCGATTGCCGCGGGTGCAGTGGTCACCCGTGATGTGCCGGCCCATGCCATGGTGCGAGGCAATCCCGCCCACATCGTCGGCTACGTGTGCAAATGCAAGGACTGGGGCCGGCTCGTGGTCGTTGGCGAAGCCGATTGCAAGTGCGAGGTCTGCGGAATCAGCTACCCCGAATTACTCGAGACGGTGCGGGAATTCTCCAGGAAACTCTGACGCCTTTGAACAGTTTCATGCCCGCTCTCGACACGTTGTTAACGCCATGATGCGTGTCCTTTGGCTCACCAACATGATTCCCTCGCCACGGTTTGGATTTCGAGGCAGCTTCGTGGCCCACGCGCTGGATGCGCTCCGCCGACAGAAGGACATCGAAGTCGATCTCGAGCTCATCGCCCAGGACAAGGGAAAATCGGATTATCTGTTCGCCAACCCACGGGTGCACCGGCTCTGGTCACGCGGCCACTATGATCTGGTTCACGTTCATTATGGTCTCACCGGGTTGGCGACGTTGTTGTTGCCGCCGTCGGTGCCGATGGTTTTCACTTTCTACGGAGACGACATCAACCTAAAGAGGCCCTTTCTCATTACGCGTTTCGTGGCCGTCCGCGCGATTCGTCGCATTTTCGTTTCGAGCCGCATGGCCGCGCGGTGGCCGTCGGAACGCAACGTGGTCTTGCCCAACGGCGTCGACTTCGGCCTTTGTCGTCCTGCCGATCACAACGAGTCCTGCCGCAAGTTAGGGCTCGATCCATCCCGGAAATGGATTCTCTTCGGCGGTTCCCCCACCGATCCAGTGAAGGGTTACGACGTGTTTGCCGAGGTGGTGACCAGGGTGAATGCCCGGCTCCCCGAGGCGAAGGCCCTCATTTTGACTAAACCCGGCCAGGACCACGCCACGGTGATCGACAAGCAGAACGCCGCCGACGTGCTTCTGTTCACTTCCAAACGAGGCCGGGAAGGATCCCCCACCGTGGTCAAGGAAGCGCTGGCAGTGGGGCTCCCGGTGGTTTCGGTGGACGTGGGCGACGTCCGGGAGCTCATGGAAGGCGTGCATCCGGGGGGTGTGGTTCCCTGGCCCACAGGCAATCAGGACGCGTGGATCGAAGATCTAACCACGAAGGTTCTGGACGTTCTCTCGGCGGGAACGCGGGCCAATGGTCGCGCTCTTCGGTCCGAACTGGACCAGGACGTCATCGCCCAACGCACGATCGAAATCTACCGCGACTCGCTCCGCGAACGGGTCAAATCTCGACTTGCGCTCCCAACTCCACGACCCGATTAGCGGGAATCCCGAAATAAGCAGTAGCAGTGCGGGCGTTTCGGGACAGGAACACGAAGATCCGCTTGCGCCAGCGCGCCATCCGCGCGTTTCCGGCGGGGAGCAGGGTGACACGGCCCAGATAATAGCTCGCGTCGAGGGGATGAATCTTCAAGCCGTAGCGTTCACATGCGACCAGGATGCCGGGCACGCTCGGCTGCTCCATGAACCCGTGCCGCGATACGACCCGGTAGAACCCCTGGCCCAGGTTCTCCACGGTGACCTGCCCCTCCCCGCGTACGCGCGGCATCATTTCCGTTTGCACGGTCAAGAGCACGACCTTTTCATGGAACACCTTGTTGTGCTTGAAGTGGTGCAAGAGCACGAGCGGCACCCCTTCCGAACCCGAGGTGAGAAAAACCGCCGTTCCCGGAACGCGGACGACGTGTTCCCGAACCAGCTCATCGAGCAATTTCTCGATGGGATAGGTTGAAGCTTGCAAGCGCTCGTAGAGAAGGCTTCGGCCCCGTTTCCAGGTGGTCATGACTATGTACAGACCGAGGCCGACCAGGAGCGGAAACCAGCCTCCCTGCTTGATCTTGTACGTCCCGGCGATCAAGAAGGACAGGTCCACACCCAAAAAAAGCAGGGTGAAAGGAAGGGCCCGCGCCCGGGTCCAACCCCAGTACAGACGCGCCACGCGATACAAGAGAATGGTGGTGATAGCCATGGTGCCCATGACCGAAAGCCCGTACGCCCCGGCCAGGCCCGATGTATTGCGCATCGCCAGCACGAGCCCCAAGCACGCCACCATGAGCATCCAGTTCACTTGGGGAACGTAGATTTGCCCCCGCATCGTGGCGGAGGTGTGCACGATGGTGAGCCGCGGCAAATATCCAAGCTGCACGGCTTGCTGAGCGAGGGAGAAGGATCCCGAGATGAGCGCTTGTGAAGCGATCACTGCCGCGAGCGTGGACAAAATCACCAGAGGCACCACGAACTGCGGCGCGACGAGAGCGAAGAAGGGATGCGATACCTCGCCCCCTCGAGACAGAATGGCGGCTCCCTGGCCGAAGTAGTTCACGACCAGCGCGGGACCGACCAGACTGAACCAGGCCAGACGGATCGGCTTCTTGCCGAAGTGTCCCATGTCGGCGTACAGCGCCTCGGCCCCGGTGATGCACAGCACGACCGCGCCCAGGATCAAAAATCCATGAAATCCATGATCACCGAAGAACCGTAACGCGTGCACTGGATTCATGGCCCGGAGCACGGACGGTTCGCGCACGATCCAGGGCGCACCGATCAGAATCAGCACGATAAACCAAATCAACATCACGGGACCGAAGATGGCGCCGATGCCAGCCGTCCCCCACCGCTGCACCGCGAACAAGAACACGAGCACAACGAGCGTGATCGGAACCACGAGATAGGTGAACGCTCGCGACGCCATCTCGAGCCCCTCGACCGCCCCCATGACGGAAATGGCGGGGGTGATGCATCCGTCGGCGAGCAAGAGCCCCGTACCGACGAGCCCCAAGGAAACGAGAGTGGGCGCCCAGCGTGCCCCCGGCACCATCACCAAAGACAAGAGCGCCATGATCCCGCCGTCCCCCCGATTGTCCGCTCGCATGACGAAGATCAGGTACTTGATCGAAACGACGAGGGTGAGCGACCAGAAGATGAGCGAGAGGATGCCGAGGACGGTGGCGTGATCAGGGGTCAGACCATGCTCGGGACGGAACACTTCCTTGATCGAATAGAGGGGCGAGGTACCAATGTCCCCGTACACGACCCCAAGCGCGGCCAGGGAGAGCTTACGGAGCGACCCGTGCTCCGGAGTCTCAGTAGCCATGCTATCGACAGGGGGGTCCGGTGAAACCGTCTTCCGATCGGATTTGGGGTGAGCCATAGGTATGCCGAACAAGCCAACAAACATATCACGCGTTCCGGAAGGGTGCCTTACCCGGCCGAGCCCGGCACGGCCGGGCATTTGGTAGGATCATGCGGACTTTTTAAACCTTGCCCCGGATACGTTGACCATGCCGTTCACCTTTTTGTGTTCCTCCTGGGGTCGAATGAAGACCTGGGTGTGCGCCCTGGGGATGTGCCTGACGCTCATCACTGCCACCGGCGCGGGGGGCCAGGGCATGGACGACGTGCTCAAGACCCTGGACGAAACGGGAACGGTCGAACTCCACGACACCGGGGTCATCCTCTCCCGCGCGAATTTCGTCCTCGGAGCGGATTCCGTGGAAGCGATCGCGTTTCATCCGTCCGCCGCGGGAGCCTACCCCGGCATCCTCATCATTCCGGGCTTTTCCCGAACGGCGCGCGATTATGTCCCCTTCGGGGTGCGATTCGCCGCTCAGGGGTTTTCCTGTCTGGTCGTGACCATGCCGGGGTTCGGGCGCTCGAGCGGCAGCCCGGATTTTTGCGGGCCCAAAACGACGGCGGCGCTCGAAGCGGCGCTTCGCCGGTTTCGCACCGAGGGCTACGTCGACTCGACCCGTGTTGGCGTCTACGGTTATTCGCGGGGCGCAATTTCCGCGGCAACCCTGGCCACGCGAAACAACGGATTGCGTGCGGGCATCCTGGCCTCGGGGATTTACGATCTAGCGCGCGCGTACGGCGAAATCAAGGATCAAGGCATCCTGCTCAACCTGAAGAACGAAACCGGCCTCACCGAAGCGGCGCTACGTGAACGGTCGCCCTTGTTCGCCATGGAACATCTCGCCTGTCCGGTACTCATCCTGCACGGAGAAAAGGATCAAAATGCTCCGGTGGAACAGGCCAAACTGCTGGAAGCGCGCTTGACCGAACTCAAGAAACCCTTCGAAATCAAGCTCTACTCCGAAGCGGGGCATGATCTGGGAATGGCCAACGTCCTTGAAGCCACCGGCGACTTCTTCGCCCGGACGCTCAAGGCCAAGAGCAAGTGATCATTCGCTCGGGTGTGCCGGAGCAGGCGGTCCGCCTACGTACACGGTCTTCACGTTCACGAACTCACGAATACCGAAGATCGATAATTCACGCCCATAACCTGATGCCTTGACCCCGCCGAACGGCAGCCTCGGGTCGGAACGCACGCTGGCGTTTACAAAGCATGAACCCGCCTCGAGTTCTTCCTCGGCGATGCGCCGGCCACGCTCTTCGTTCCGGGTCAGTACGGCGGCGCCCAATCCAAAAGTTGAATCGTTGGCAATGCGGATCGCATCTCGTTCGTCTCGAGCCGAGATGACGGCCGCGACCGGACCGAATAGTTCCTCGTCATATGCCGGCGTCCCCGGCCGCACATCGGTAAGGATAGTCGGAGGGTAGAACGCGCCGGGACCCTCGGGAACCGTCCCCCCCAGGACGATGCGCGCTCCCCCAGCCACGCTTTGTTGCACTTGGCGATAAAGGTCGTCCCGCAAATCACGGCGTGCTTGCGGGCCGACATCGGTTTTCTCGCCCAGGGGATCGCCCATGACCTTGGCTCGCATCGCGGCCACGAATTCATCCACGAATGCGTCCAGCACCGAGGCCGCGACGATAAAACGCTTGGCGGCAATGCAGCTTTGTCCGCTGTTCACGAGGCGGGCGTCGGCGCACGTGCGGGCCGCCACCTCCACGTCGGCGTCCTCGAGCACCAGATAGGGATCGCTCCCGCCCAGCTCCAGCACACTGGGCTTGAGCGCGCGTCCCGCCGCGCTGCCCACGCTACGCCCCGCTTCGGTGCTCCCGGTCAAGGTCACCGCGGCCACACGGGGATGCTCGATCAGCGATGCAACGCGAGAGCCCGGAACGAGGACGGCCCGAAAGAGTCCCCGGGGTGCACCCGCGCGCGCGAAGAGATCCTCGATCGCCATCGCGCAACCGGTCACACTGCCCGCGTGCTTGAGAAGTGCAGTATTTCCCGCCATGAGCGTCGGGGCAGCGAACCGAAAGACCTGCCAGAACGGAAAATTCCAGGGCATGATGGCCAACACGACGCCCAGGGGCGGAAAGGCGACGTAGCTTTGCGCAGCATCAGTAGGAATCGCCTCGGGCTTCAAGAACCGCTCGGCATGCTCGGCATAGAACTCGCAAACCCAGGCACACTTTTCGGCTTCGGCCCGGCCTTGGCGGACCGGTTTTCCCATCTCGAGCGCCATGAGCTCGGCCAACGCCTGCTCTTTCTCCTTGAGCAACGCCGCGACACGGCGAAGGAGCGCGCTCCTCTCGGAAAAGGGCGTACGGCGCCATTCCAGGAACGTTCGGTGCGCGGCTTCCAGCAGGTCCTCGACGCGTTCCGCTGGGGTTTCTTCGTACTCGCGAATCGTGTGGCCGTTGGTGGGGTTGGTGGACACCATCATTATCAGTGCACCTCAGGTATGAAACGGATTCATTGCATGCCGTGTTTGACCTGGAACGCTTTCGTCATGGCATCCAGGGTAGGATCGCCGGCGGGAAGATTGGACAGGCGATACACCTGGAGGTTCGCGCGCACGACGCTTCCCGTATCGGCATAGGTCAGCGTGAACAAGGAGATTTCCTTGGAACGCGGGCCGGGCTGGAGTACGAACGTGCGATCGACTTTTTCTTCCGCCCGCGGTCCCATCGGATCGTGGCCAATCACGACCACGTCGGGAGTTCGGGGAAGATCGGACAAGGTGCGAATGAGCTCGAGCGCTCGCGTGCGCTCGGCATGAAGGATCGCCACCACCACGTCCGCCTTGGTTCCAATCTGGGCCATCGCGCTCCGCAGCGCCGAGGTTGCATCGCCAACCAAGAGGCTGTCGGTCAAGGAAAACGCGCCCGGCGATTCGAAATACAAAATGGGATCCAGAACGGCGGTGATCGCCACCGTCTTGCCTTTGACCTCGGTCCATCGAATCGCAGTCAGGCTTTCGGCGAGTGAGGGCCCGAACCGGACATTGGCGCCCACGAGCGGCAATCGCTGGGCGGCCTGATGCAGGTAGGTGGGCCCCATGGCCAGATCCATCTCCCCCACCGCGATCGCGTCGTAATGCATCGCTCCCAAGCCCTCGAGCAGGAACTGGGCGACGTCCACTTTGTGCGAGTCCGTCTGGGCGGGAGCAAAATCACCGCCGTCGGTGACGACAACCGAGTACGGGAGCGCCCGAACCTCTTGGAACACCCGGTTCCGTAGCGCCAATCCACCGATTGGCTTCTTGTGTCAGGTGCAGGGGCGAACCTCGCCGTGGGCGCCGGTGTGCGCGGCTACCCCGACTTCCCATTCCCCGCCCGCCGCGGAACGAACGGCGGGACCAAGCCAGAGCGCGAGAAGGGCCAGCAGCAAGGAGGGATGCTTGGACATGGGCACTCATTCTACACTGCCTCCCAGGTTGCCCAGCCAGTTGGGAGGATGGCCGACATGAAACGCACTACGCGCGTCGCTCGCCCACGCCATCGCCGTCGCCACCCGCCCGGAACGTCGCCGGGCACGGTGCAAGTGGACCCCCAAGCGCGGCCCACCCGTTTACGAATCTTGAGCTACGGCCCCGATCGGGTCCAGGAATCGGACGTGCGGAACCTGGCCGAGCTTCGGCAGGCCGTTGGCCGCGACCCCGTGGTCTGGGTTCAGGTCGACGGGCTGGGGGATGCCGAAGCTCTGGGTTGGATCGCGGACGTCTTTCAGGTGCATTCACTGGCGCTGGAGGACATCGTCAATGTGGGGCAGCGGCCTCGCGCGGACGAGTACGAGAACCAGATCGTGATCTTCCTGCGCATGCCGCGAGGCGAGGCAACCGCGCTCACCGAGCAGCTTACGATCGTGCTCGGGCATGGGTTCGTGATCACGTTTTTGGAAGATCCGGGCGACGTGCTCGATCCGGTCCGCGAGCGCATTCGCCGTTCCGGGGCTCGCATTCGCGGCCTGGGCAGCGACTACCTGGCCTATGCGCTCCTGGATGCGGTGATCGATGCCTATTTTCCGGTTCTGGAGGGCCACGGCGACCGGCTGGCCGAGGTGGAGCAACGCTTGTTAGTGGCCGATGCCCACCTGTCTCCGGTCGAGCTCTACGACATGAATCGGGAGCTGCTTGCGCTTCGAGCATGGATCCGGCCCTTGAGAGAGCTTTTGGGCGTGCTCCTTCGCGGGGAGGGCACGCTCGTTCGCGACAAAACGCAGCTATTTCTTCGGGACTGCTACGACCATGCCTTGGAGCTGATCGAGCTCATCGAAATCAATCGTGAGATCGGGACGAGCCTCATCGACCTCTATCGCGCCAATCTCAACATGCGCATGAACGAGATCATGAAGGTGCTGACCATCATCGCCACCATCTTCATGCCGCTCACGTTCATCGCCGGCGTGTACGGAATGAACTTCAAGCACATGCCGGAGCTATCCTGGAAGCTGGGGTATCCCCTCTCGCTGGGGCTAATGGCCCTGGTTGCGGTGGGCATGCTGGTCTATTTCCGCAGGAAGGGTTGGATGGGCTGAGCAAGATGCTACAATTAAGTGTTCGTAACCGCTGTTGACATAGCTCGTTCAGGAGGCTATTTGATGCGCCGATCCATCCCCGCATGCGTGCCCTTTCTGGTATTCGTCGTCCTGCTGTGCTTGACGGTGGCCCGGGTGGCCAGCGCCGAGAACCCCCCTCAGTACCAGCTCACGATCGGCGACGGCCCCGGAAATGCAGACGGTGAATTCGACAATCCTTATGGCCTGGCCATAGATGGCAGCGGGCACATTCTGGTCGCCGACTGGAACAATGACCGGATCGAGATCTTCGATGCGTCGGGGACATTCTTGGGGAAGTTCGGGCAGAGCGGAAGCAACGACGGCGAATTCTTCTGCCCTGAGGACATCGACGTCGACGGGTCCGGAAACATTTACGTGATGGATACCTTCAACGACCGGGTCCAGGTCTTCAACGCATCCCATACATTCGTCCGCAAATGGGGCACTACAGGTACCGGGGTAGGGAATTTTGACAGCCCGGAAGGCATCGCGGTGGATAACTCAGGTCACGTTTACGTGGCGGATACAGGCAATAACCGGATCCAGAAGTTCGATACGAGCGGGAGTCATCTCCTGACTTTTGGCACCCAGGGAAGCAACAATGGGGAGTTCAGGCTGCCCATCGGCATCGATACCGATGCCACGGGAAACGTCTACGTTGCGGACTGGCTCAACGATCGGATACAGAAATTCAGCGATACCGGAAGTTTTGTGCTTCTGTGGGGAAGTAACGGCACCGCCGACGGACAATTCGACGGACCCCAGGGGGTCTTCCTGGATGCCAACGATAACGCGTTCGTCGCCGACAGCTTCAATAACCGGGTCCAGAAATTCACGGCAACCGGCACGTTTTTAACGATATGGGGCAGCACGGGGGCCGGGGCTGGACAGTTCAATAGCCCATTCGCGGTGACGGTGAGCGCCAATGGTGACATTTACGTTTCGGACACCAACAACAACCGGGTTCAAAAATTCATGACCCTGGTTCCAGTACGCGCTGCCACGTGGGGAAGGATGAAAACCATGTTTGGGGGCAATGCGGCCGTCGCTTCGGCCAAGAAGCGTTGAAGCCCGAGACCAGATTGGGTAAGCTGCCGCCGTCCAGCGTTTGGCCAGACATCTCCCGTCGGCCAGCTTAGTTACCCACCCAAGAGGACGGTTCATGAAGTCAAAGTATGCTGCCCTTTGGCTGGTCGTGGCCGGATTGGCGTTTTTCGCCATGGCTGCTTCAAGCCCGCAGTGCGCCCGTTCATCCGATTCGGTTTTGAGCCCCGGACTTAGTCCCAATGCAGGTCCGGATCCCGTGCAACAGTGCCAGCACGATTGCGACGCGGCCGCCCGTGAGGCCGAACGCGCCGAGAAGAAGCGTCACCGTACGGCCGGCAAGGCATGCAACGGCGATCAAGCCTGTCATGACCAGGAAGATGCCTTGAACGCGGCCATTCTGGCCGAGATCGAGGCCGATCGTCTGGGGTGCCGCGACAACTGCGCGCACCAGCAAGGATCCGGGCTCGGCGGCCAATAACCGGCGAACCGAAAGACACAGAAAAAAGAGCGGCAATGCCGCTCTTTTTTTGCCTTCCTATTTATCGGCAGTCAAGGCTGGGTTGAACAAAAGCTCGCCATGGAATAAGGTTTTATTGTCAAGCGCTCGGACAGACATCCCCGGTTTGCCTCTAGTTACCCATCCAAGAGGGACAGCCCATGCAATCATCACGAGCTCGTCAAGGTGCTTTTTGGTTAATCGTCACAGGAATGGCTTTCTTCGCCATGGCAGCGTCCAATCCCCAATGTGCTCGGACCTCGGAGAATGTCTCTGGGCCAACCCTGGGTGCCCAGGGCACTCAAGACGCCTGTACGCAGGGTTGCATCAATGCGTATCAGACCGCCAAGAAGGCCGAGCAGGCCCGGTTCAAGGCGGCCATGGCGGCCTGCAACGACGATACGGCGTGCCGGGAGGCCGAATCCGCCACTCACGATGGGATCGTAGCCGAGTTGGCCGCAGACAAAGACGGTTGCATTATCAACTGCCAGCACGAACAGGGGAGCGGGATCGGCGGGCAGTAGTCAGGCGACTAAAACGGGCATGACAAAAAGAGCGGCCACGCCGCTCTTTTTTTGTGCCGGGGGGGACGGTTCTGCCGTCTAAGGGTCGATCTGACCGCCGATATGCTCTCACCCACCCATGAGGGACGGTTCATGAAATCGACACCTACACGTCAGGCTGCATTCTGGTTGGCCATCGCGGGAATGGCTTTCTTCGCCATGGCAGCCTCCAGCCCCCAGTGCGCTCGGACCTCGGAGAACGTTACCGGGCCGAGTCTGGGTGCCCAAGGCACTGCGGACGCATGTACGCAGGGCTGCATCGACAGCTATCAGGCCGCCAAGAAGGCGGAGCAGGTTCGTCACAAGGCGGCCATGGCTGCCTGCAATGGTGACGAAGCTTGCCGGGCTGCCGAGGGAGCCACGACTGAGGCAATCAAGCTGGAGCTCGCGGCCGACAAGGACGCTTGCATTGTCAACTGCGCGCACCAGCAGGGCACCGGTCTAGGCGGCCAGTAGCTCATATCAGTTTGGCGAGTGTTTGTGGATCGATATTGGACCCGGTGAGGACGACCACGACCTTGCCGTTGACTTGCCGTGCCTCCAACAACGCGGCAGGTCCGGCCGCGGCGGAGCCCTCAATGATCAAACGCTCGCGCCGCGCTGTCTCGACGATCGCGTTCTGGAGGCTGCTTTCTTTCACCGTCCAGATGTCTTCGAGAACCTGCCGGGTAAGGTGGTAGGTTCGCTCGCTGACCCCACCCTCTAAACCCTCGGCAAGGGTGGGCGCGGCGGGGAGTCGCTCATGGGCGTGCCCGTCCTTCCAGGAAAGCCACATACCGGGCGACGCTTCGGTATTGATCCCGATTGCTTTCGTGCCGGGGCTTCGCTCCCCAAGTACCCATCCCGCTCCCCCTGACAATCCGCCACCCCCACAGGGAAACAGCACCCAGTCCGGATCGGGAAGTTCCTCGAGAATCTCGAGCATCGTGGTTGCCCCGTTGCCCATGATCACCGCCGGATCATCAAAGGCCGACACGAACCGGGCGCTCCCCCACCGCTCGCGGTGTGCGTCCAGCCAGGCCTGCGTGTCGTCGTAACCGTCCTCCGGAGAGCGAACGACCGTCGCCCCCTCCTTCCGGATGCCATCTTCCTTGACCTTCGGTGCCGACCGAGGCACGACCACCGTGCAGGGGGTCTGGAAAATGCGAGCCGCCCGCGCCAACCCAAAACCATGGTTCCCCGCGGAGCATGTGACCACGCCGTCCCTCCGCGCCTCGGGCGGGAGCAATGACACAGCGGCAAGTGCGCCGCGGAGCTTGAACGATCCGGTGAACTGGAGGTTCTCGCACTTAAGGTAGACGTCCGCTCCGGTGAGTTGCGAGAGCCATTCGCTTCGAAGAAGGGGGGTGTGGCGGACGTGAGCGGTGACGATCGGTAGGACGCGCTCGAGCAGCCCGGGCGAGAGTTCCATGAAATATCAATCCAGGATGGAGAGCATGTCCCCGCGCGAAAGGAACTTTTCGCGTGGCTTCCCGCGCTCTTTTCCCCGTTCCACCTCGGCCAGATCGATGCGCCGCCAGTCCGCGAACGTGACCACGCGCACGCCGCGGCCGCCCAGGAGCGTGATGAGTCCTCCCGAGTCGGGCACCACCGCGGGCGGAAGGGTGTCGAGATCGGCGAGTAGCGATTCCACGGTTTCCACGCTGCAGGGCTTGTTGGTTCCAATCACGCCACTGGGGCCGCGTTTGATCCATCCCGCCACGTAGAGGCCGGGAAGCGGCGTTCCATTTTCGGTAATACGGCCCTTTTCATTTGGGACCACGCCTTCGCTTTGATCGAACGGCAATCCCCGAATGGCGACCCCCTTGTACCCCACGCTACGAAAGAGAATGTCGCAGGGCATCGTTATCGTTTCGCCCGTTCCCACGGCTTTTTGCCGGAAGGGTTCGCCCACCAGCCGGTTTTTCTCAAGAATGAGGGTGGTGACGCGATCCGTGCCTTCCAGGCGGATGGGACTCCAGAAGAACCGGAACACGCACTTGCGCCCCACGTCCCTTGGCGTACGCGACGCAAATTCCTGGAGAGCAGCCAGATTCTTGCGCGCATGCCCATTCTTGGGGTCTTCGAGCTCGGTACGATCGGCCGGTCCTAGCTCCAGCTCCGCCGAATCCGCGATCGGGTCGCAGTCCTCGAGCTCGGAAAATTCCTTGATCTCGGGCGGGGTGAACTTTGCCTGCACGGCCCCGCGCCGCCCGATCACATACACCTCGCGAATGCGGCTCATGGCGAGCGCGTCCAGCGCAGATTGAGTGATGTCGGTTTCCTTGAGCTCGTTGACGGTCTTGGAAAGGATGCGGCTCACGTCCATGGCCACATTGCCCTGTCCGACCACCACCGCCACCTTCCCGGACAAATCGAACGTGCGGTCCTGGTAGTCGGGATGCCCGTTGTACCAGCCCACGAACTCCGTGGCGGTGTGACTTCCCGGCAGGTCTTCTCCCGGAATACCGAGCCTGCGGTCTGTTTCCGCCCCGGAGGAGAGAATCACCGCGTCGTAGAAGCGTTTGAGCTCCTCGACCGTAACGTCCTCCCCCACCGTCACGTTGCCGAGGAAGTGGAAGTTCGGTTGTTCGGCAATCTTCTCGTAGATGCGGATCACGCTCTTCAGCTTCTGATGATCCGGGGCCACGCCCGCCCGCACCAAGCCATACGGCGTCGGCAGCCGATCGAAGAGATCGATGTGCACGGACTTTCCGGATTTGAACAATGCTTCTGCGGCGTAAAAGCCGGCTGGCCCGCTGCCCACGATGGCGACGCGAAGCGGACGAGATTCAGTGCCAAGAAGGCTCATCAGTGCGTTCTCCAATAGGGCGGTGGCCCTCGGTCGTGGTCAAGCCCGCTCGCAAACGAACGTGAAGGACTCGCCCACCGCGGCTAGAAAGAGGACCATGGACGCGAGTAGAATGACCCGCTTCATGATCAAGCCCCCAGCCCTTTGTAACGAGTATATCGCGTGATGCGCCGATCGACGCGGCACCAGGGTACGACGGCGTTGGTCTCGATTTCCGTGATGGCGTTGCTTCAGGTCTCGGTTGCCACCGCAGACGAACCCTTCCATCTCACCAGCAAGGATGCTGCACTCCTTCTGGGCGGAGCGGCCGCGGTGGGCGTGGGCAGGTTTCTTCTCGACTCCAGGGTGCAGAACGTTCCCCCCGAAGGCCTCAATCCCGACGATATCGCTCTGCAATGGGACCGGAATGCGATCAACATTCCGCATCCCAGCGCCCAGGACGCCAGCGATGTGTTCCTGCTCGCGGCGGGCGCCTCACCGACCGCAGTTTTTGCCACTGCCGGCGGTGACGGCCGGACATGGAGCGCCGCGGGACGTTTGTGGACCGTACAGGTCGAGGCCGCGCTTGTCTCGACGGGCGTTTCGTTTCTCCTGAAACGGGCCGCCTCGCGTCCGCGCCCCTACACGTATCTACCTGCCGCCGGGCGACCCTCCGGCTACGACGTCACCGACGAAGACGCATTCGCATCGTTTCCCTCCAATCACGCCACCGTTTCCTGGGCGGCTGGAATGTCGGGGGCGGCGTACCTTGCCTGGTCCAGACCCGATCTCTCCGGTTCTGTGCACTTCGTGAGTGGTGCATTAGCGGGCGGCTTCGCCACCGCCGCCGGCATCTCACGGGTACAGGCCGGCATGCACTTTCCAACCGACGTGGTCGCGGGCTCCGTGCTCGGCCTTGCCACGGGAATCGGGATTGCGGCACTCAACCGTCCGGATGCGGTTGGCAACGAAGGTGCGGCGCTTCGCAACTGTCTGCTCGGCGCCGCGGCCGGCACCGTGATTGCGATCCTCTTTACGCCCCCCGCGTCTCCTTGGGTGGATTGATCGCGCCCCGCTGGCGCGACCACTCGTAAAGCACGATCGACAACGCCGCCGCCGCGTTGAGCGAATCCACGTCGGGACGGATGGGGATGCGAATGGCGCGCGATCTCCACGCCACGGGGAGCCCCGGTCCTTCGATACCCGGAAGCAGGGCGCAGCTGGCGGGAAGGGTGACCTGGGTCACATCTTTCCCTTCCAGAGACAACGGGAGAAAGGGAAGATCGAGCGGAAGTTCGGCCAGCGAGGGCCCGGTGGCAAGACGTGCCCGAAGCACGGCGCCTCCGGATGCGCGCAACGTCTTGGGATGAAAGGGATGCGCGGCTTCCTTCAAGAGCACGATGCGCGAGGCGCCGAAGGCTAATCCCGAGCGAATCGCCGCACCCAAGTTCTCGGGATCCTGAAAGGGCAGGAACAAGCTCAGTCCGGTGGGCAGGCCCTCCTCCGGAGTCCATCGCGAGGGTTCGGGCACGCGCAACACGAGAAGGGGCGAGCGCGTTCCGACACTATCCAGTTCCTGAAATAGCGGCGCGGGAAGACGCACCACCCGCATCGTTTCAGGAAACGCGTCGGGAACAGACATGCGCGTTCCCCCCAGCAGCAACACGTCTACCTGCTCGGGAAACGTTCGCCATGCCTCGTCCACGATCTTGGCTCCGGAAAGCAGCGCTCGTCCGTGTTTGCGAATCCCGCGGGGAGCGGTGAGCTGCTTCCATTCGCGAAAGCTGGGATTCTCCTCGCTCGTGATCTCGTGCACGCGCATCACTCGCACCGGGGAGTCCCTCGCTTCACGCTGGAGCGCACAAGCAGCTCAAGGTTTCGAAGCGATATCCCCGCCGCGGCAATTCCTCGAGGAGGTGCTGAGCAGCCCGCACAGATTGACTGCGATCGGAGCGCAAGCTCCACCCGCCGTCGTGAAGAATGATGATGGACCCCGGTGTCACACGTTTCAGCACGTGATCCACGATAACCTGGACGCCGGGGCGCGTCGAATCGCGCGGATGGATGCTGCCGATCACCGGCTCGTAGCCGAGCTTCCGCACCAGGCGAAGGGCCGGAGCGGTGAACCAGCCCATGGGCGGCCGGAAAAATCGGGCTCGAAGGCCGGTCGCTTTTTCGATCGCACGTCCACCCCCTTCGATTTCACGGCGCAACAGCGATGTGGGAAGAAGGTTGATCGGCACATGAGCGAATCCATGATTTCCGATTTCGTGGCCTCGGGCCGCGATCTCGCGGGCAAGATCGGGAAACGCATTGACGCGCCGGCCGACCAGGAAGAACGTCGCTTTGACCCCGGCCCGGTCGAGATGATCGAGCACCTGGGGAGTATGGCGCGGATGCGGGCCATCATCGAACGTCAGCGCGATACGCGGCTCGCCGGTGTCGATCGAGCACAAGAGGTGCCGATCCAGATGCGCACGGACTTGGGGGTTGTCGAGAAGACTTCGCGTCACGAGGAGGACCCTTCCATGGATGCTTCGGGGGATGCTTTCCCGCCCGTAGTTCCAGATACTCCTGCCGGAGCCGATCCATTTCCCGCACCAGGCGTTCCCGATGTCGCCGGAGCTGTTTCACCGCGGTCCCACGCGTGGCAAGAAGCCAGGCAAATCGCAACCGGTCCCGCTCCCGGGTCCACATTCGATGATAGGCGAGAGCAAACAGGCCGGCCGGGGCAAGGCTGGCTCCGAAGAGCACGGTCCCCAGCCCTCCCAACCAGGGATGAACCACCACGAGGAGCGCCGGGAAATAGAGGCCGTGGACCAGAAGTCCGATCGCCAGTCGCGTTTGATGTATGCGGGCCGAATCGGGTTCTTTCCACTTCATGAGCATCGCGGTGACGCGATACGGCAAACCGCAAGTGACCATGCCGTAGAGTGCCGCCGGAAATCCGAGGAGGACGAGCGCCAGCGCACGCGAGGCCGCCCGGTGCAGCGAGGGCAGCTCGTCCTCCGCCAGCAGCTCTTCGGGAATGCGGATGCGATCGCGTTTCGCGCGATAGGCGAGAAGGTCGCGACGCAGGTGGACGAGGGATTCGGGGTCGTCCTCATGGAGAGCCGCAACTGCCTTCGCGATCTCCCCTTCGATCACCGATTCCTGCGCGAAGCGGCTGCCGTCCGGGAGGACAATGCCCGGCTTCGAGAAGAGCTCGTCTCCATACACGTTTTCGATTTCGATCACGAGGGGCTCCAGATCGGCATCCTCCACGTGGACGATTTGGGCGGCGAGAGCGGACTGCAAATCCGCGGTCATTCGCTCCACCGTTCCCCGGGCGTCGCGACGATACGCATCGGCGTAGTCATGACCCCAAAGCGGCGCTCCCGCTCGGAGGAACACGCGGCTTCGAAAACTCCGTGGGCGCTCGAAGTGAATCCCCACCGGCACGACGCGAACCCCGAGCGTGAAATCGTGCGCGGCTTCGGTTTCGAGGACGATGCGCGCGGTTCCAGTTTTGAGTTTCTCCAACCGGCGTTCGTCGCGCGTCGTGCCTTCCGGGAAAATACCGATCGCCGCCCCACGCTCCAGAACCTCGCGGCAGGCGCGAAACATCTCCACGTTTTTTTCCGCCGCACCCGCAACGTCCTTGGGACGGTGGACCGGCACCACCCCCACGTCGCGCAAGATACGACCGCGAACGGGGTTTCGGAAGAGACCGCTCTGGGCCACGAAATGCACCACGCGGCCGGCGCACAGGCCCAGGACGAGCGCATCGGCACCCGATTGCGGATGATTGGCGGCAAAGATGGCTGGACCAGGCGCCTCCAAATGCTCTCGTCCCGCGACCTCGATGCGCTTGAAGTAAAGGTTGAGGATGCCCTGCCCCACCAGGCGCGCGGCACGATAGAGCGGCAGATAGGGCTCACCGACGTTGGGTCCCGTGGCCATTAGGCAACGGTATCAGGGGCTCGGGCGGGCGGACAAATCAGCCGTCCGTTGAAAACAAGTCTTGCTGCAACGCTCCAGGAACCCGAAAGTGCGCCGTGGAGAGCTCGAGTCGCCGTTTTCCGAGGCCGGCGCGGCGGCGAGAGAGGCGAAACAGCGCCTCCACTTCGTCGGCGAAGAAGCCTTCCCCCCGCATGCGCGAGCCGAATCGCGGATCGTTGAGCTTTCCGCCGCGAATGGAGCGAATACGATTCAGGATCTTGTCCTTGCGATCGGGATAATGGGTTTCGAGCCAGGCCTCGAAAAGCGGAGCGACCTGGTAAGGCAAGCGCAGCATGGTATAGCCGGCTCCAATGGCGCCGGCATCCGCGGCTGCTTTTAGAAGCGCCGGTATCTCGCTGTCGGTAAGGCCGGGAATGATGGGCGCCATCATCACTCCTGCCGGAATGCCTTGCTCGGTGAGAGCACGAATGGCTTCCAGGCGACGCGAAGGCGACGACGTGCGCGGCTCGAGGCGGTTGCGTAAGGAATCGTCCAAGGTGGTGATAGACAGATAGACGACCGCCCCATCGAGTTTGGCCAGCTCGGCGAGGAGGTCAATATCCCGAGTAACGAGATGGTTCTTGGTGATGATGGCGACGGGGTTCTTGAACTCGACCAGCACCTCGAGAATCCGGCGCGTGAGCCCGAGACGTTTTTCTACGGGCTGGTAGGGATCGGTGATGCCGGAGAGCGCGAGCACTCGAGGGACGTACTTGGGCGAGGACAGTTCTTTTTCCAGGAGTTGGGGCGCGTTCTCTTTGACCCAGATTTGCGTTTCAAAATCGATGCCGGAGGAGAGCCCCAGATACTCGTGCGTCGGCCGAGCGTAGCAGTTGTGACTGATGACCCCGTTGGCAATGAAGTCACCGGTCGACGTGGTGATGTCGAAGAGGCGTCTGGTCCCTCCCAAGGGTTCGATAACCGCCACTTTTAGTCCCGCGCTTGACCTGACCGCTTTGCCGGCAAGGCTTCTGGTCAGCACGAGGATGTCCCCCGATGATTTCTCTTCGATATCTTCA
>Ga0075431_100001351_pt1 | contig 22446 bp, 24 predicted proteins | sample RhiMetdeltSRZDD5_FD_75297 | JGI IMG/M metagenome (GOLD analysis project Ga0075431, IMG submission 75297) | Populus rhizosphere microbial communities from Tennessee, USA - Rhizosphere MetaG P. deltoides SRZDD5 | ecosystem: Host-associated > Plants > Roots > Rhizosphere > Soil | place: USA... | reverse complement strand
GGAAATTTCCGGGCCGCGCGAGACGCCAAACCACGCTGGCCCGAGGGGTTGAGGTATAGTGACCCAGCGACGCAGCACGACAGCCATCTGTCCGTCTGCGCGCGATTCATCATCGACCGACAGAAAGGTGGATATGAACGAATCGGCCGTACGGGCTCGGATCCGTCGTCTCAACGAGACCGGAGAGATCCCCTGTGACGAGCGGCCGGAGCGGCTCTGGGCCGGCCCGGGCACCGGCGACACGTGCGCGGTGTGCACGGAGCCGATCGCGCCCGACGAGACCGAGTTCGAAGTCGACCTCTCGTCCGGTCTCGCGCTGCGCCTTCACCGACGCTGCTACACGCTCTGGCTCGAGGAATGCGGCGCGCTCAACGGTAGCGCCTAGTCGGCGTGGCATCCGTGCGCCTCTCGGCGCCGTCGGCGATGGCACGGTCGGACACCGTCCCCGCCCATAGAGCATCGAGGTCGCGGGCCTATTAATTGCTGTTCCCTCTGCGCAGCACATCACCCGACCCATGGAGGCCTCGACATGCTCAAGTTCCTAGCGTTTCTCCTCGTTGCAATGGTCGCGCTCACCCCCGCCCTCGCCGCCGCGCAGAGCGGCGGTACCGGCAGCGGCAGCGGCGCGGCCAGCGGTTCCGGATCCGGCGGCCCGGCCGGCACCTCGGGCGGAACGGGTTCGACGGGCGGCACGGGATCGGGCAGCTCGACCTCGGGCAGCCCCAGCGGCGCGGGCGCCTCGCCGTCCGCGAGCCCCTCACCCAGCTCCAGTTCCACGTCCGGCGACTTCTCGCAGTACACGACCCAGGCCGACTGCGAGAAGGCAGGCGGCATGTGGGAGACCGCTGCGAGCAAGTGCGCGAAGAAGTAAGTTCGGAGAGTGCCCGCGCTTGCAGACCCTCCTGAGCGCGGGCGGCCGGCGGTGGACGGCGCGCGCCGTCCACCGCAACCGCGCCGTCAGTCGTCCCCGACGCGAGCGACCTTCCAGAGCGCCGTGTCGGCTTCGCGCTCGAGCACGAAACGACGCTCGACCGCGCCCCGACGCGCAGTCTTGAAATGCGCGCGGAGCTCCACGCGCTCGTCGCCGCCACTCGCCTCGCCATCGGCCATCCGGTAGTCGCCGTCGCGCTCCCGCCATGCGCGATCGAGGTCCCGCAGACGAGCCGCCGACCATTGCTCGCGGGCGGCGGGGGTCAACCGATCGCGCGCCTGCTCCGGACGGTGCGCCGCGACACTGGTCACGAACACCTGGGCCGTGCGCTCCGGACTTGGCGTGAGCAGCGTGGCGCCCAAAGAAGTCGACAAGGCGAGCCGGTCCACCGCGAGCGCGCCGAGCACGATCGCGATGGTGAGCGTGGCGCGCATCACCGCTCCGAACCGTCCTCGACGTCGCGCCGGCGCGCCGGCCGCCTCGCCTCGGTTACTCGGACCGAGGTGTCGCCGGTCGGCTCGACGTTCACCTCCGCGATGTCCTCGCGCTCCGCGAGACCCGCCCGCCGGAGGGCGACGTCGAGATCGCCTTCGTTCATCCGTGTGCGTCGCAAGGCGTCCGGCCGGCTTCCACCGTCGCGGAGCACGGTGGTGGGCGCCGATCCGAGGAGCTGATCGAACCAGATGCTGCGATACGTCGCGTACGACACCATCAGGTGCAGGGTCATGATGGATCCGATGGCGACGATTCCCTGCGCGACCGGGACTTCGCCCCAGATCACATCATCGGGAAAATCACCGAGGATCAGGGCCACCACGAGATCGAACGGCGTTCCCTCTCGGATCGTGCGCTTGCCGGCCAGCCGCAGGATGATCAGCAGGAAAACGTACGTGAAGGTGACGCGAACGACGATGCCGACGATCTCCATGTCACGCCGCGCGGCCGCGGAGCCTCGCCACGTCGGCCCGCGTCAGCTCACGAGCAGCGTCGGTCTTGATGACCGAGAGCTGTCCATCGGGCTCCAGCGTCGCCTCCTTGACGTCCTCGAGGTTCTCGATCTGCTGCAGTCGCAGCAAGACCCATAGCTCCTCGTCGTTGATCCGCTCCCGCCGCATGACCTTCCGGTCGAGCACGCCGTTCCGGATGAGGATGGCGGGCGACCCGCCGGTGAGACGGTCGAAGCGCTGGCTGCGGTAGCTGAAATACGAGTTGACGGCATGCCAGGCGGCGATGACGGCGATCACGAGCATGCCCTGAACGAGGGGCACGTCGCCGTAGATCGGCTCGTCGACCACCTCGCCGAGGATGAGAGCGACCATGAAGTCGAACGCCGTGGCGTCGCCCACCGCACGCTTGCCCAGCAGTCGGAGCACGACGAGGAGGAACACGTAGATCACCGTGGCGCGTAGCGCCGTCAGCGCGAGCTCCTGGTAGTCCACGGGCACCTCCGCACCCGCCTGCTGCAACGGGCATGCCCCCGGTGAACGCAGGAAGCTGGCTGCCGCCACGATACGAAAGCCTTTTCCAGTCCCCGCCGGGTCGCTGGCACGGGCGTTGCGCCGGAGAATCTTCAATCCGCATGCCGCAGACGAACACTGCCACCGCAGGTGTCCTGTCGCGCCAGCGCGTGCACGCGCTGGCGCTGATCGCTGCGACTCTGCTCGGCGTCTACCTGTGCTATCGCCTGATCGAGCCCTTCCTGCCGGCGCTCGCCTGGGGTCTCGCCCTCGCCGTCGTGGCCTATCCGATCCACAAGGCCATCTGTCGCCGGATCCCGAACTCGGCGGTATCGGCTGCGTTGTCCGTCGTGACGGTCGCCCTGGTGATCGTGGCGCCGGCCGCGTTCGTGATCCATCAGCTCGTGCGCCAGGCGGGCGAAGCCGTCCGCGTCGCGCGGCAATATCTGGAATCGGGCGCGTGGCGCGAAGCGGTGGAGTCGCAGCCCAGGCTGGCGCCGGTGGTCGGCTGGGTCGCCGACAACGTCGCCGTCGAAGACCTCGTCGCGCGCAGCGGCGAGTACCTCGAGGCGTGGGGCCCGGCCGTGCTGTCGGGCTCGGTCGGCGTGGCCGTACAGCTTCTGATCACCCTGCTCGTTCTCTTCTACCTGTTCCGTGACAAGCGCGACATCGCTGCCGACGTGCGGAGCTTCCTGCCCCTCTCCGAGCGCGAGACGGACATCCTCATGCGGCGCATCGTCGACACCATCCACGCGACGATCTTCGGCTCGCTCACCGTGGCCGCCGTGCAGGGCTTCATGGGCGGCCTGATGTTCTGGTTCCTCGGCCTGCCGGCGCCCATCGTCTGGGGCGCCGTGATGGCCTTGCTCGCCACCATTCCGGTGATGGGCACGTTCGTGGTGTGGGCACCCGCCGCCGTCTACCTCGCCGCGAGCGGCGCATGGGTCAAGGCGGCCATCCTGGTCGGCTGGGGCGCCGTCGCCATCGGCCTGATCGACAACTTTCTCTATCCGATGCTCGTGGGGCGGCGGCTCCGGTTCCATCCGTTGCCCGTGTTCTTCTCCATCGTCGGCGGCCTCGCGCTGTTCGGTGCCGCCGGGCTCGTGCTCGGCCCCATCGTCCTGTCCGTCACCGCAGCCCTGCTCGATCTGCTCCGGCGGCGGACGTCGCGCGGACAGGCCGCCGACGCCGTCGCCCACGACGCCGCGGCCTAGATCCGTGCAGCGACGGCGACAGGGGTCCGCACTCCGCTACCCGATTTAGCCGCGCGTGTGCGTTGTCCAGCGGCCTCCGGCCCACCGAGGTCAGGACCGCTTCTTGCACTGGCCGACGGCGGAGGATCGATCATGCGAGTGCAGTCACCCGCTCCAGGCCGCTCGCCCGGTTCCCCGCGCCTGTCGAGGCTCGGTGCTCGTCTCGGTAGCCGCTCGGACTTCTTCCGTTTTGCGTTTCAGGTCGGCGTCCGGGAGGTTCTGCGCGGGCACGTCGACTACGTCCGCAGCGTCGAATTCCCGCTCGTCTTCCAGCACCTCGGACTCGAGCCCGGGGGACGGCTGCTCGACGTCGGCAGCGCACAGTCACATTTCCCGCTCTATGTCGCGAGCCGGACGGATACGACGGTGGTCGCGCTCGATGCGAGCCCCTGGGTGCTCTGGCAAAAAAAGACCGAGGCAAGATTCATTCGCCGTGGCATTGTCCCTCCGGGACGTCTGCACGTCATCATCGCCGACGCCCGAGACACCTCGCTGGCGGACGAGGAGTTCGACTACATCTCGCTGATCTCGACGATCGAGCATCTCGAGGGAGACGGGGACAGCGTCGCCATCAAGGAGCTGGCGCGGCTACTCAAGCCCGGCGGCCGCCTCGTCCTCACCGTGCCGTACAATTACGACTGCTACCGGGATTTCTGGGTATCGGACGACACCTACACATCCGTCTACCGCGGCACGCAGCTCTTCTACCAGCGCCATTACGACGACGAGGCGCTCAGCAAGCGACTGGTCGCGCCATCCGGCCTGGAGCTCACGAAGAAGGCGATCTTCGGCGAGCCCGGCTTTCGCTGCTTCAACACGCTCTTTGCGAACCCGCGGCTGCCGGTGCTGGTCAAGCTTCCTTACTTGTGGGCGATGCCGCTCTTCGCCGACCGGTTCGCGCGCGTCCTGCGCGATGACGAGATCCGGACGAAGGAAGGCCTGCCGATGGTGACGACAGAAGGCGCGCTGCTCGTCCTCGAAAAGCCGTCCTGACGTCTAGCCCGTTGCGTCGCGTCGGCTGTCTCGCTAGCATCGGCGCATGACGACAGCGCGGACGGCGGACGTGGTCATCATCGGCGGCGGCGTGACGGGTGCGAGCACCGCCTTCCACCTGACCCGGCGCGGCGTTCGCAACGTGACCCTCGTCGACAAGGGAACGATTGCGTCGGGCGGCACCGGCAGGAGCTCGGCGTGCGTGCGACAGCACTACTCGACGGCCGAGACGTGCCGCATGATCCGGTACTCGCTGGACTTCTTCCTGAATTTTGCCGAGCGCGTCGACGGTGCGTCGTGCGGCTTCCGTCACACGGGCTACCTGCTCGGGGTGGACGACAAGATGCGGGCGCCGATGGAAGCATCGGTGGCGCTCCAGCGCGCGACCGGGATCGACACGCGGCTGGTCTCGCCGGTCGAGATGCGTGAGCTCGAGCCGCGACTGCGCACCGAGGACCTCGTCGCCGGCTGCTACGAGCCCGGCTCGGGCTACTGCAATCCCGTCGAGACGGCCCAGGGGTTCGCCCGCGCGGCGCGCGCGGCCGGTGCGCGCATCCTCGAGGACACCGCCGTCAGCGGGCTCCTCCTCGATGGCGACCGCGTGCGTGGCGTGCGCACGTCGGCGGGCGAGATCCTGGCGCCCGTCGTGCTGAACGCGGCCGGCCTCTGGAGCGCGCCGGTGGCGGCCATGGCCGGCGTGGCACTGCCAATCCACGTCTGTCGACACAAGATCAACATCGTCAGCTGGCCCGAAGCGGATCGCCGTCCCCATCCCATGGTCTACGACTTCGTCACCAACATCTACACGCGGCCCGAGCTCGGCGAGCACATCCTCGTGGGCGGGCTCGACGCCGAGGAGTCACGGGACGCCGCGGATCCCGATGCGTACAAGGAAGGCGTGAGCCTCGACGAGTCGACGGACGCGCTGGCGCGCGTGAGTCACCGGTTCCCGGTGCTCGGCAACGGGCACATCGCGCGCGGGTACGCCGGCTGCTTCGACGTCACTCCCGACTGGCACCCGATCCTCGACCGCGTCGGCCCCGAGGGCTACCACGTGGCCGCCGGTTTTTCGGGCCACGGCTTCAAGCTCTCCCCCGCCGTCGGGAACATGGTCGCCACCCTCATCGTCGATGGGCCCGGCGGACATCTCGATCTCCCGACGTTCCGCCTGTCGCGATTCGCAGAGGGCAAGCCGATCCGCGGAACTTACGGCGACTGGCTCATGTGCTAGCTCGCGTACCACGAGGAGGAAGCCGTGCCGGACTATATCCCGAGCCCCAGGCAGTGGGTACGCGATCAGGTCGAGCTCTACGAGCGGAGCGGAGGGACCCAGGGGACGACGCTCCGCGACACCGGGCTGCCGGTGATCATCGTGACTCACACCGGCAACAAGACGGGGGCCGTGCGGAAGACGCCGCTGATGCGCGTCAAGGACGGCGCCAACTACGTCCTCGTGGGCTCGGTGGGAGGCGCACCGACGCATCCGGTCTGGGTCTACAACCTGCGCGCCAGTCCCGCCATCGAGCTGCGCGACCACACCACCGTGCACCGGATGCGAGCACGCGAGGTGATCGACGAGACCGAGCGGGCACGTCTGTGGAAGCTGGCCGTCGCGGCCTATCCCCCGTACGAGGAATACCAGGCGAAGACCACACGACGGATCCCGGTCTTCATCGCGGAGCCGACGTCTCGGTAGATGCGACGCGTGATCTTTCTGGACATCGATGGCGTCCTCGCCCCGATCCGTACCTGGGACCGCTACGGGGATCTCGACCGTGCGTGCATCGAGGTGCTGAACCAGATCGTGGCGCGCGCCGGCGCCGAGGTCGTCGTCTCGTCAACCTGGCGGTACGGCAAGACCGTCGCCGAGCTGCAGGAGATGCTGGAAGCCGAGGGGTTCACCGGCCGGGTCGTCGACACCACCCCGATCGGCACGCCGGGCGCCGGCCGGGCCGAGGAGATCTCCGCCTGGCTCGCCGAGCACGACGTGACCGGCTACGTCGTCATCGACGATCACGCCGACATGGGGGAGCTGCGCACGCGTCTCGTCCAGACCCACCCCGGCCACGGACTGCAGGCCGCCGACGGAGCGCACGTCTTCGCGACGCTGATGCGCCCGCTTCCCTGACCCGAGCGTCCGCTCACATCTCCCAGTCGTCGTACCAGGTGGCGTCCGCGCCCACACCCTCGCGAGCGACGGTGACGTCGACGAGGTACGGCCGGCGCTGCTTCGTGACCGCGTCGAGGCCGCGGCGCAGCGCGGGCTCGAGGTCCTTCACGGTGGTCACGGCCTCGCCGTCCACGCCCTGCGACTTCGCGAGCGCGACGTAGTCCGTCGCCGGATCGCCCAGGAACAGACCCGGATACTTGCCATCGCGCACCATCTTGCTATCGGGCATCTGGTTCGCCCAGTTGTGGCGCACGATCTGGTAGGTCTCGTTGTTGGACACGATGGTCAGGATCGGCGTCCTGTAACGTGCCATGGTCCAGAAGCCGCTCGCGCTGTAGGTCAGCGCGCCGTCACCGAGATGCAGCACGACCGGCCGCGCGTGGCCGACCGCGATCTTCGCGCCGATGGCGGCGCCGACGCCCCAGCCCAGCGACCCGCCGCCGCTCCGCGTCCAGGTCATCCCGTCGTGGCCGAAGGGGATCAGCGCCGTGCGCGCCGTCGAGCTCTCCTGCACCATCACGGCCTCGCGCGGGAGCATCGCCGCCAGCTGCGCCTCGAGCACGGCCGGATGGAGGATCGCGTCGTCCGAATGGTCGCGCACGAGCTTTTCTTCGCGCTCGATCAGCGTCCGCGCGTACGCGCGCACCCGGGCCCGCTGCCGCACCCAGCCCTCGCGGCCGCCGTGGCGCGTCAGCGCCTCGGTGAGCGCGCGCAGCGTGTCGCGCACGTCGCACTGCACGGCCACGTCGAGCGGATAGTGCCGGCCCATCAGCACGGGGTTCGGTCCGATCTGGAGCACGCTCGGCTCGTCGACGCCACCGTGCACGCCCTGGCAGCCGACCATGAAGAGGACGTCGGGTCGCACGCCGGTGACGGTCTCGAAGTCCTTCGACACCGGGTACGTCCCGCAGTAGAGCGCGTGGCGGTTGGGGAAGTTGACGAAGATCTGCCGGCTCGCGAACACCGGGGCTTCGAGCGCCTCGGCCAGGCGCACCGCCTCCGCCGACGCATCGGCGCGCCAGACATCGTCGCCGAACATCAGCGCCGGGCATTGCGCCTCGGCCAGCCGCCGGGCGATCGCTTCGATGGTGGCCTGCCGCGCCGGCCCCGGTGGCTCGATGCGGTAGCCCGCTCCTTCGCCGATCTGCGCCTCCAGTCCCTCGCGGTTGAGAAGCTCGGCGCTGATCGAGAGGTACACGGGACCGGTCGGCGGCGTGGTGGCCTCGCGCAGCGCCCGCACGGTCGCCACGGGAATCGCCGCCGGGTTCGCATGCACCTGGTAGGCGCAGCGCGCCTCCTTGGTGATCGGCCGCATCGATTCCGCCTGGCTCAGCCCGGGGAACGGCGCCAGCCCACGGAAATCTTGAAGCTCGGAAGCCCAGTCGCCGGCGATCACGAGCACGGCCGAGCCGGCCACCTGCGCGTTGAAGAGCTGGCCGGCAAGCTGGTAGGAGCCGCCCATCACGTGCGCGATGACCACACCGACCTTGCCGCTGAGGCGATGGTAGCCGTCGGCCATCGCCGCCACCAGCCCCTCGTGCTTGCCGATGACGAGGCGCGGGTCCTCGGTCTCGGCCAGCGCCGCGAAGATGCCGGTCTCGGCGGAGCCGGGGTTCGTGAACAGGTAGTCGACGCCCGCGTCCTTCAGCGTCTGGACCAGCAGCATCCCCCCGGTGCCCGTGATCGTCTTGCGCATCGTGGTCTCCTCCGGGCTCTCCTTATAGCGTGGTGAACACGGCGGCACAATCGCGGGCGCGCGGCCGGTTGTGGCCGGATGGCAGGCGTGAAATCATGACGCCAGCCAGCGACGCGAATCCCCGAGGAGGATGCGATGGACGTCGGTCTGCAGATGGTCTTTGCCAGCTACGGGTGGAGCAACGTCTCGGACGCGCAGGTGTGGGACGAGGAGCTTCGTCTGGCGCGCCTCGCCGCCGACCTCGGCTTCGACGTGCTGTGGTCCGTGGAGCATCACTTCAACGACTACTCCTTCTGCCCGGACAATCTGCAGCTGATGTCGTATCTGGCCGCGGTGTGCCCCGATGTCGACCTCGGCACCGCCGCCGTCATCCTGCCCTGGCACGATCCCTTGCGTGTCGCCGAGCAAGTCTCCGTGCTCGACCTTCTGAGCCGCGGCCGCCTTCGCCTCGGCATCGGTCGCGGCCTCGCCCGGCGAGAGTTCGAGGCCTTCCGGGGGACGATGAACGAATCGCGCGAACGGTTCGACGAGGCGGCGGAGATGATTCTCCGCGCGCTTCGCACGGGATTCATGGAGGGCGACGGCCCGTTCTACCGGCAGCCGCGAACCGAGATCCGGCCCCGTCCGACGCGGAGCTTCGACGGCCGCGTGTACGCCGTGGCCTCGTCCGACGACTCGGTGGTATCGGCGGCACGGCTCGATGCGCACATGGTGATGTTCGCCGACCGGCCCTGGCCGCTGCGCATGCCGGCGATCCAGAAGCACCGCGAGCTCGTGCGCGAGATGCACGGCGCCGAGGCGACGCCGCCGCTGCTGGCCGACTTCTGCGTGTGCACCCCCACCCTCGACGGCGCCGAGGCGACCGCGCGCCAGTACATGGGCAAGTTCGTGGAGAGCAACTTCTATCACTACGAGCTGCTGGGGTCGCACTTCAGCACCGTGAAAGGCTACGACGCCTACGCCCAGAAAATCGCGATGGCCCGCGAGATCGGCATGGATGGGATCGTGTCCGCGTTCATGGAGGCCGCGGTGTGGGGACCGCCCGACCGGATCCTCCGCAAGCTCGAGGAGCGGCGAGCCCTCGTCGGCGATTTCGAGCTGGCCACGTCGTTCCGCTTCGGTGGCACACCGTTCCACCTGGCGGAGTCCGGCCTTCGTCTCTATGCCAAGGAAGTCATGCCCGTGGTGCGCTCGTGGACGCCGGCGTCCCGTCTGGCCGCGGCCGCGCGTTGACCTCGCATCCCCGGCCGCTGTAGGTTCTAGTCCGAGATGTCGACGGGACATTCGCCGGCCGGGATCGACCACGAGACGGTCGCGGAGGCGCTGACGGCGTTCGTCAATACCAACATCATGGCGCGCGGTCGCTCGGTCCAGCCCGACGACGACTTCGAGCTGATGGGCATCGACTCCATGGCTATGCTGAAGGTGCTGCTGTTCGTGGAGGCGACGTTCGGATTCTGGATGCCCGACGAGGACCTCGTGGCGGAGAATCTCGCCTCCCCACGCGCCCTGGCCCGCTACATCTGCCGTCGGCGAGGCCTCTCGTAGCGCGGCGTCGCCTCCCCCTTCGCGGCGCCGATCTCGTGCTGATGGCGCTGCATTCGACGGGACACGCCGTGTCGAGCAGCAACGCCCTGCTGGTCGTCCATTGCGATGGGCCCATCGACTCCGACCGGGTGCGCCGGAGCCTGGATCGATTTCTCGACGTCTGCCCATGGCCGGCGGCCCGTCTGCGGCGGCCGTTCCCGTGGGGCAAGCTGCACTGGGCGGCGAATCGGCGCGACCCGCTCACGCCGCCGCCCGTGCGCCGTCAAGCGATCGCCACGGTCGACGAGCTGCGGCACGCGATCGACGCCGAGCTCAATACCGCCATCGATCCGAGACGTGCACCGCCGCTGCGCCTGCTCGTTCTCGACGGGCCACCGGAGGTCACCGGCGGCGGCGTGCTGCTGCTGACGTGGTTCCATCCGCTCATGGACCCGCGTGGAGCGCAGAACCTGATCCACCATCTCGTGCACCTCGATGGCCACCCGGGCGATGCGCCCTGGGGGAGCACGCCGCCGGTGTTCGTGCGGGCCGCCGATCCGCGGTCGTTCAGGGAGCGCGGCCGGCTGGCCCGCAAGAGCCTCGAGTACATGCGGACGCTGCCGCGTGTGCGACCGGTCTCGGCGACGGACGGCGCCGCCGGTCGCGTGCGCTTCCGGCACGCGAGCTTCGTGGAGCACGAGTCCGCCGCGCGGCCAGCGCGGGTGACGCGGGAGATCTGGTGGCGCCTGGCCGTCGTCGGCAAGGCCATGTGCGCGCTGTGGGAGCGGCGGAAGTGCCCCGACGTGCCCTTCCTGCTTCCGGTGGCGGTGGACCTGCGCCGGAAGGGCGACCTGGGCCCGACCTTCGGCAACATGCTCGCCTTCCACTTCGCCCGCTTCAAGCCCTCCGACGCCGGCGACATGCCCCGGCTGGCCAGCGCGCTGCGCGACCAGATGGCGGACGCCCTGCGCAGCGGACAGATCGAGGCGAACGACGTCGCCATGGACTTCCTGCAGTACCGTCCGCTCGCGATGGTCCGGCGCGCGCTGCGGTGGAAGGGCGGGGAGACGTTCTCGTTCAACTGCGCCGACGTCACCGACTTCCCGGCCGCGCTCGCGCGATGCTTCGAGCGCCGCGTCGTGAATGCCTATCACGTTCCCGCGGTTCCGCCCCGGCCCGGGATCGGGGTATTCTTCAACCGCTGCGCCGGCCGGAGCAACGTCGTGGTCGCCTGGATCGAGGGCGTCGTGACCGAGGACGAGGTGACGCGCATCGTGGAGACCGTGCGCGAGGGGCTGGGATGGACCGAGGCACCGTGAGCTACGACATCGTGGTGGTTGGGGGGGGAGCCGCCGGTCTGGCCGCGGCGGTGGCGGCCGGCAGCGCGGGCGCGCGCACGGCGCTCGTCGAGCGCTATGGCTTTCTTGGCGGCATGGCGACGGCGGGGATGGTGAGCACGATCTGCGGCCTCTATCACGACTCGCCGTCGGGGAGTCCCGAGCCGCTCAACGAAGGCTTCGTGGAGAGCTTCGCCCGCCGGCTGGCCGCCATGCCCGGCTGCCAGAAGCCGGTGCGGCGGGGACGCACCTTCGTGCTGCCCTACACGCCGTTCGCCTTCGCGTGTCTCGCCGACGAGCTGGTGGCTGCCACGCCGGCCCTCGACGTCTACCTCCACGCGCACCTCAACGGCGTCGAAACCGGACGAGGCCGGATCGAGGCCCTGCGCGTCGCCACCTGGGAGCGAACGATCGACCTCGGCGCGACGGTCGTCATCGATACGAGTGGTGACGGCGTGGTCGCTCATCGGGCCGGCGCCGGCACCGCGACCGTTCCGCTGTCCGAGCGACAGCTGCCGGCCCTCGTCTTCGTTCTTCAGCAGGTCGACGTCGAGGCGCTCGGTCCGGGTCCTCGCCTCGCGTTGCTCCGGACGCTGGTGGGCGCCGAGCGCGACGGACGTCTGCCGACGGGCGCCTCGAACCTCACGCTCGGGCTGTCACCGCAGCCCGGAGAGCTCGTCGCCAAGCTCGCCCTCTCCGGTGTCGCGGACGATCTGTCCGCGCGGCGCGACTTCCTCACGGCCGCCGAGCAGGAAGGCCGCCGGCGCGTTTTCGCGGTGAGCGAATTCCTGAAGACGCTGCCGGCCTTCGGGCGAGCGTTCGTCTCGCACGTGGCGCCGCAAGTCGGCGTTCGCGAGAGCCGTCGCGTGATCGGCCGCTATGAGCTCACGCGCGACGACGTGCTGGCCGGCCGGAAGTTCGACGACGCGGCGGCGCGAGCCAGCTGGCCCATCGAGCTCTGGAAGGAAGGATGTCTCGGCGCGATCTACGAGTATCTCGAGGAAGGGCAGACCTACGACATTCCGCTTCGAAGCCTGCAGGCGCGGGACATCGACAACCTCTTCATGGCCGGTCGTTGCATGAGCGCGACGCACGAGGCGCTCGGCTCGGCCCGCGTCATCGGCACCTGTCTGGCGACCGGTGAGGCGGTCGGGCGAGCGGCCGCCCGCCTGGCCGCGGGAGGCTCCGCACGGTGAACCTGGCCGAGATCGCCCACGCGTCGGCGCAAGCACATTCAGCGCGCCCCGCGGTCACCGACGTGCGCTCCGGACATTCCCTCACCTACGCCGAACTCGGCCGCGAGGTCGAGCGGGTCACGGCGTTTCTGATCAGCCACGGGGTGACGCCCGGGCAGCGCATCGGGCTGCTCGCGCCGAACGGGACCGCGTACCTGCCCGCCGCGTTCGGCTTGCTGGCGACGGGCGCGTGCCTGGTCCCGATCGCCAGCAACCTCACCCCGGCCGAGGTGGCGCGGATCGCGAGCGAGATCGAGCTGAACGGCTGTCTGGCCTCGCCGAAGGCCGACGCGCTGCTGGGATCCGGCCATCACGCCAGCCTTTCCGGCGGCGAGTGCGACGGCTTCACCTTCCAGTGGATCGCGCGCGACGTCGAAGGGCCGGCCGCACTTCGTCGCCTCGACCCCGCCTTCATCCGGTTCACCTCGGGAACGACCGCCGACTCGAAGGGGGTCGTCCTGTCGCACGACGCCACGGTCAGCCGCGTCGCGGCCGCCGACCGGGTGCTCCGTTTCACCGCGGACGATCGCATCCTCTGGGTTCTGCCGCTCGCGTATCACTTCGCGGTGACGATCGTCGCCTACGTGCGGGCCGGGGCGCACATCTTGCTGTCCACCGACACGTACCCGGCCACGCTCGTCGATGCGATCCGGCGACTCGGCGCGACCGTGCTCTATGCGTCGCCCACGCACTTCGAGCGAATGAGCAACCTCGGCCCGACCGGCGCGCTCACGAGCGTCCGGCTGGCGCTGTCGACGAGCGCGCCGATCGCCCCGATGGTGATCGACCGTTTCGAGTCGATCTACGGCGTTCGTGTGGGCCAGGCCTACGGCATCATCGAGGCCGGCCTTCCCTGCATCAATCCGGGCCTTCCGGATCTGCCGCCGCGCTCGGTCGGGCGCGTCGTCCCCGGCTACGACGTCGCCGTGTTCTCGGAGGACGGGCAGCGGCGGCCCTCCGGCACGCCGGGCGAGATCGGCCTGCGGGGCGCGGGCCTCTTCTCCGCGTACTACAAGCCGTGGCGACTACGCGAGCAGGTTGCGCGTGACGGCTGGTTCCTCACCGGGGACATCGGCGAGCTCCACGATGGCGCCCTTTTCTTGCAGGGCCGGAAGAAGGCCGTCATCTTCGTGGCCGGGCTCAAATTCTTCCCCGAGGAAGTGGAGGCCTGCATCAACGAGTTCCCGGGCGTCAAGGAGTCCCGCGTGTTCGGCGCGCCGCATGCCCAGCTCGGTCAGGTTCCACGGGCGGAGGTGGTGTTCGCAACACCGAGCCCGGATGTGGACGGTCTCCGGAGGCATTGTGCGCGCGTGCTGTCGCCGTACAAGGTGCCGGCGGAGTTCACCGTCGTCGAGGCGACCGCGAAGACGCCGGGCGGGAAGATTCTGAGACGACCGGGCGAGCGCTCGGTTCCCGCAGAGCGCTCGTAGTGCGCGTGGCCATTGTCGGTGCCGGTCCGGCTGGCTCGGCGCTCGCCATTTTCCTCGTCCGGCAGGGGGCGAAGGTCACCCTCTTCGACGACGGCCGACGGCCGGAGCTCCTCGTCGGGGAGTCACTGGTCCCGGCCGTCGTCCCGATCCTGAAGCGCCTGGGCGTCGAGGAGGACACCGCCGCATGCGGCCGCCGGAAGCCCGGGGTCTCCTTCATCTGGTCACCGACGACGCGGTTCAGCTTCAACTTTGCGCGCTTCGCTCCAACGGTGTTCCCGTACGCCTACAACATCGCGCGCCCACAGTTCGACGACGCCCTCGTCGCCAGAGCCGTTGCGGCTGGTGTCCATCGGGTGGTCGGCCGTGCGCGTCTCGAGGCGGGCGGTGCCGAGCTGATCCTCGACCGTGAGGCGCTGACGGCAGCGCCCCTGCTCGGCGGTCAACAGCCCGATCTCATCGTCGACGCGACGGGGCGAGCGCGGAACGCCGCGCGCGTCCTCGGCATTCCCGCCGACCTCGGGCCACGCAAGGACGTCGCGCACTTCGCGCACTTCGAAAATTTCCGGTGGGAGGAGCCGCCGGGACAGGTGCTCATCGCGCGCGGGGCGGCGGGCTGGAGCTGGTGCATTCCGCTCCAGCAGCGATTGTCGGTCGGGATCGTGCTCGGTCAGGACGATGCGGCCGCGCTCGGGCGCACCCCGGAAGACCGTCTGGAGCGCGCCATTGGCGAAGATCCCTGGCTCACGCACGTCGTCGGCGAGGGCAAGCGCGTGACCGGCGTCGCCACCTATGCCAACTATCAGCTGATCTCGCAGCGTGGCTTCGGTCCCGGCTGGGTCATGGCGGGAGACGCGTTCGGCTTCGTCGATCCCATGCTATCGCCGGGGGTCTTCCTCGCCCTCCGCTCGGCCGAGATGATCGCCGACGCGCTCACTCCGTTCCTCCGGCGGGGCACGACGCCGGCACCGACCGAGCTGACCGCGGCGCTCCGCCGCTATGCCTCGGCGCAGCGCGCGATGCTCGCAGCATGGATGGAGCTGGTGGCCTATCTCTATGACGGGCGCCTGCTCGCGCTGCTGGAGGCGGGCCAGGACTGGCTGGACGGACGCTCGGGCCTGGTCAAGACCGCGATGCAGAACCACATCGAGCGGCACATCGCCCTGCAAGCGACGGGCACCGCGACCACGGCGCGGTACAGTCGCGGCCTGCTCCGCCTGCTGAGCCGCTACGGTCTCCGCGGCATCGAACCGGCGCCGCGGGCGATCAGATAGGCGAGCTCAGGCCTTTGCCTGGCGGCGCAAGGGCTTCACGGCGACGTACTCGCTGAGGCAGCCGACGAACATACGGTGCTCGACATCGACGAATCCGGCCTGGCGTAACGCCGTCACGATCGTCTCGGGCGGAACGCACTCGGCGATCGTGTCCCAGTAATACTCCATGAGCAGCGGCGCATCCGGATTGCGGGTCGCGAGCCGGATGACGATCGGCAGCACGCGCTGGAAGTAGACACGGATCGCCCACCGGGCCGCCGCCGACCGCGGCCGCGACACCTCGAGCAGCAGCACGCGGCCACCCGGCTTCAGCACGCGCCGATACTCGGCGAACGCCGTTTCGAGCGTGGCGACGTGGCGGAGCGCGAAGCCCATGCTCAGCATGTCGAACACGTCGTCGCCGAGCGGCATCTGCTCCGCCCGCGCCCGCACGAGGAGACCCCCGTGCGCTCGCTGCGCCTCGCGCAGCATCCCGGCGCTCGGATCGAGCCCGACCACGCCTTGCGGATCCCGGAGAATGCGCGTGGCGGCGCGCGCCACCTGGCCGGTGCCGGTGGCCACGTCGAGCAGCTTCATGCCCGGACGCAGCCCCGCGCGCGCGAGCGCGTTGCGACGGTAATAGGGACCGGAGCCGAGCGCCAGCACGTGACCGACCCGGTCGTAGTGTCTCGCCGCGCCGTCGAACAGCGTGGCGACGAACGACTCCCGATCGCCTTCGCGGGGGTAGTAGCGGTCGAGCACCGGGTGCGGCTGCGTGGACGTTGGCATTCGCGTGATCTCCTCAGACCGGACGGGTCGCGCCGATGGCCGCGACATAGAAGCCCGGGAATTGCTCGCGGATATCGCGGATGTCCGGCAGCAGACGCACGTCGCGGAACCCGGCGGTCTGAAGCGCGCCCGTCCACTGCTCGGGCGTCAGGAATCCGCCGTTCGGACGGTAGTCGGGGTGCAGGCGCGGCGATCGAAACGTCTCCAGCAGGTTGAACACGAACTCCGGATACAGCGTGTCCGTCGGCCACGGCCGGACGCACTCCGACAGGATGAGCTGTCCTCCCGGCTCGAGGCTGCGGTACACCTCGCCGAGCGTGAAGGCCAGGTCCGTGGCGACGTGGAGCGTGTTCACGGCATACACGATCGACACGCTCTCCGGCGCGACATCCTGTTCCATGAACGGTCGATTCATGTCGAGCGGCGCGAAGGTCAGCGACGGGCCGTCAGGGAACCGCTCCTCGAGGAAGCGCTGGCCGCGCCGCAGGAATGCCGGCGCCAGCTCCGTGAACCGGTATGTCTCGACATCGGCGCGACGCCCGGAGCGCGAGACACGCTCGAGCAGCGCCGCCGCTCCACTCGCCAGACCACCGCCCAGCTCGAGGATGGTGGCCGGCCGCGCCGGCATCCACGTCTCGACGGCCACCGCGCCGACGTGATTGTTCACCGCGTACAGGAGGTGCTCGTTGGAAAAGTAGCTGGTCCACAGCGGCAGGCGCGTCGGCGCGAACAGGATCTGCTCGCCGGTGGGGCCGCCGTGGAGGAACGCCGGATACTCGCGGGCGGCCACCTCGGCCAGCACGTACGATGGCAGACCCGCGGGGTCGTGCTGGCGCTGCTCGGCGGCGATCGACGCCGCATCGAGCGTGCAGACGCCCTCGGCACGGAATCGCGGCCCGTCGCCGGTGTCCTCCCGCGCCACGACGCCTCGCGCCGACAGATGGCGGAGCATCCAGCTCACCGGCACCGCGGCGCGGCCCGGATCGAGACCCGCCCGGCGCACGAGCTCGTCCGTGGTGCCCCACGCGCCGGCGGCCTTGGCGAGGCCGGTGTCACAGAAGACGCCGAGCGTCAGCCGATAGACGAACTCGTCGTAGAGCGCGCTCGACCGCGCGAACCGCGCGTCGAAGACGGGGACGAGCGGGCGCGGCAGGCGGGACGCGACGATGCCCGCGATGCGCTCGGCATCCTTCGCGTCCACTCCGGCAAACGGCGCGCGGGCCGGGACATTCATGCGCGGCACCCGAACGGATTCCAGACGTCGAAGAAGTTGAACCACTGCGTCGGATGCTCCCGCACGACGCTCTCGAGGAGCGCGACCCATGCGCGAGCGCCCGCCTCCTCCTCTCCGCGGCGGACGGTGATCGGCGTCGCGATGCTGACGGCGTAGCGATATCGCCGATCGAGCACGCAGAATGCGGGCACGACCGCAGCGCGGGCGGCGCCGGCCAGGAGGAACGGTCCCAGCGGGAACGGCGCGGGCACTCCGAAGAACGGGATCCAGACGTCCCCGCCGTTGCCGAGCGCGCGGTCCGCCTGGAGGGCCACCACCTCACCGCGTCGGAGCGCGGCCAGGAGCTCCAGCCCCACGCCCGGGTGAGCACGCGGCACGAAGCGCATCCCCTCGCCGTCCCGGCGTACCCAGCGTTCGAGCTCGGGTGCCTCTTCGGGCGAGACGACGACGTGCGTTCGACGCGCCAGGCGATTGGCCAGCAGACGCCCGGCCAGCTCCCAGTTCCCGACATGCGCCGTCACCGTCACGATGCCGCCGGGCACGTTGTCGAACTGCTCGGCGCCGGTCACCGACTCGACGAGGGTGGACAGCCGCGCGGCCGGCTGACGATTCGTGGAGACGAGGTCGGCGAAGCACATCGCGAAATCGCGGAAGAGGCGGGCGGTGAGCGCGTCCAGCTGGCCGGCCGACGCCCCCGTGATCAACCCGAGCGCCTTCCGGATCGCGTGACGCTCGGCCGGCAGCACGCGCGGCGCCAGGCGCCCGATCTGCCGCGCCAGCGTCAGTCGAAGTCCACGAGGCACGACGCTCAGCGTCTCCGCGAGCCGGTAGAGGCCGGCACGATTGTATGAATGTCCATGCCAGCGCGGGCGCCCGGACACCGGCTCGCTGAGCGTGGCGTCGATCGCCTGCGTGGCGCCGGGCGGGACCGTCGTCCTGGACGACATGGCGCCCAGTATAGTCCCGCCGCGGGGGCCGCGTGAGAGACGCGCGTCTCGTTTGCGTCGCTCGCGACGGGCGCCTAGACTCCGCTATGTCTTCGCAGCCGATGGTGGGCCGACGAGCCCTCGTCACCGGTGGCAGTCGCGGTCTCGGCCTCGCCGTGGCCCGGACGCTGGCTCGGGACGGCGCCGAGGTCATTGCCACCTACGCCCACGACGAGACAGCGGCCAAGGCCGCGCGTGACGAGGTCGGCGCCGAGCATCTGCCAATCTCGTTCGCGCGCTGTGATGCAGGCTCGCCGTCCGACGTCGCCGGGCTGTTCGGTCGGATCGCGCCGGTCGACGTCGTCGTCCACGCGGCGGGATTCACGCGGGACCGGCTGCTCCCGATGATGTCCGACCGCGATTTCGACGACGTCCTGGCCGTCCATCTCCGCGGTGGGTTTCTGGCCTCGCGGCACGCGCTGCCAGCCATGCTCGAGCGGCGCTGGGGGCGCATCGTCTATCTCATCTCGCCGACCGCGCTGATCGGCCGGCGGGGCCAGGCCAACTATGCCGCCGCCAAGAGTGGATTGATCGGACTGTGCCGCGGTCTCGCCCGTGAGGTCGGTCCGCTCGGCGTGACCGTGAACTGCGTGTCCGCCGGCTTCGTGGACACGGAGCTGACATCGCGCGTTTCCTCCGACGTCCGCGCCGAGCTCGTCGCCGCCATTCCGCTCGGACGTCCCGGCCGGCCGGAGGAGGTGGCCGCCCTCGTCGCCTTCGTCTGCTCGGATCGCGCCGCGTACGTCACCGGCCAGGTCATGGCGGTGGACGGCGGGCTGACCTGAGGCTCAGCCGCCGGGTCGCTCGCGCTCGAGCTGCTGGTCCCGATATGAAGCCGGATCCTCGACGGGCTCGAGATGTGTGTCGACGGTCAGGCTACCCACGCGCTCCGTGATGCGCCGCTCGATCTCCTCCAGCAGATCGTGTCCCTGCTGCACCGTCCAGTGACCGGGCACGAGAACATGGAACGATGCGAAGCGGCGGGCGCCCGCTCGCCGCGTGCGCACCGCATGAAACTGGATCCCGCGAAGCCGGTAGTCGGCGAGGACCCGCTCCAGGAGCGCTCGCTCTTCTTTCGGCCACGCGGCGTCCATCAGACCCAGAATCGATTCCTTCAGAAGTCTCCAGCCGATGAACAGGATGTTGACGGCCACCGCGAATGCGATCAACGGGTCGAGAACGAGCCACCCGGTGAGCACGACCAGTGCCACCCCCACGATCACCCCCGCCGACGTCCACACGTCGGTGAGCAAGTGCTGGGCGTCCGCTTCGAGCGCGATGGAATTGTACTTGCGACCGGCGCGCATCAGGATGCGCGCCACCACGAAGTTCACTCCGGAGGCGAGGATGGTGAGGCCGAGCCCGAGTGACGCGTGCTCCAGCGCGCGCGGATGGACGAGTCGTGACGTGGCGGCATAGGCGATGCCGCCCGAGGCCACGACCACCAGAAGGCCCTCGAATCCGCTGGCGAAGTACTCGGCCTTGCTGTGGCCGTACGCGTGGTCTTCGTCCGCCGGCCGCGTCGCAATCCGCAGCATCGACAGCAGCATCACCGCGGCGCCGACGTTGACGAGCGATTCCAGGGCATCCGACAGGAGTCCCACCGAGCTCGTCAGCGCCCACGCCGCGGCCTTGAGCGCGAGCGTGCTGAGGGATGCTGCGATCGAGAGCCATGCGTAGCGAGTCAGCCGCGGGGCGACGCCGGCCATCAGCTCACGTGACCAGCTCGAACACGTGATACCCCCAGGCGGGCATGTCGAGATAGAAGCCGCGCCGGGCGATCTCGCTGCCGTCACGCTCGTAGCGAACGCCGGGCGTCAGCACGTCCTGCAAGATGATGGCACGTCCGTCCACGTCGCCCCACGGGAGCCGCAGATAGCACTGGCCCTGCGCCGGCCCGTAATTCACGGCGACCAGCAGCCGCCGGCTCGGCGCATCCCAGCAGAAGGCGATGAAGTGGTGCCACGTGGGATTGCCGTCCCAGGCGGGCTCGCGGTCGACCAGAAGCCAGACGCCCTCGTGCGTTTCCGGACGTCGCATGCAGGCGAACACGCGTCGATAGAACGACTCGAGCTCGGCGTCGGCGGGCTCGGCGGCACGACGTCGCAGATGGTTGGACGTGCGCACGCGCCGGCCGGACGGCTGTCCCGCGTGGACGAAGCGCAGCCCGGGCAGCAGCAACGTCAGGACGGCCGCCGCCTGGTGGACTCTCGCCGGAAACACGGCCGCGGCACGTGGCTCATCGTGGTTCTCGAGAAATCGCACGGAGCGGCGCTGATAGTCGGGGTCGGCGCAGAGATGACCGCGCACGGCGCCGGCATCCTGAGCACGCAGGCGGTCGTAGAGGCGCTTGTCGTACGTGAAGTCGAAGCCCTGCTGCTGGAGCGTCCACTCGAGATCCCAGTACGCCTCGGCCACGAACACGAACTCGGGGCGGCGCTGACGGACGTGCTCGATGGCCACCGGCCAGAACGGATCGTCGACGAGCAGGCTCCGGTGGCCGGCACGCGTCCGGTCGCCCCACGTGCGGTCGATGACCTCGGGCAGGACGAGCATGGCCATGTCGCACCGCACGCCGTCGCACTGACCGGCGATGGCGGCCAGCACGTCCAGCATGGCCCGTCGCAGCTCCGGATGACGGTGATTGAGCTGGAGCGTGTCGGGCCAGCCGGAGAAGTACGGGTCACGCCCGTGGGCGAGCACGCGCGTCCCTGAGCCGGTCTCGATCCGGCGAAAGTTGTGAGGCTCGCGGGCGAGATCGTCCTCGGTTCCGGCGACGTAGAACTCGGGATGCAGGCGCGTCCACGGGTGGTCGAGCGCCGTGTGGTTCGGCACGAAGTCGAGCATCAGCCTCAGCCCGCGCCCGGCGAGCCGCTTGCGAAGACTGTCGAGAGCGCCTGGCCCGCCGAAATCCTCGTGCACGACATAGTCGGTGACGGCGAAGGGCGAGCCGCAGACGTCGTCCGCGCAGAAATCAGGGAGGACTTCGGGATATTCGTGCTGCCACTCCGGCTGCGTCCGGGACACCGCACGCCCGGCCTCTCCGGTGTGCCAGACGCCGAGGAGCCAGACCCACTCGAAGCCGTCCGCGGCAATCGCGTCGAGCGTGGCATCGGGAACGTCCTCGAGCGTGGCCGCACGGCCGAGGCTTGCTCCGAGCTCGTGGAGCGAGACCCGGGTGTTCATCTGGTAGAGCGCGGGATGTGGACGACTCACGTCGTCGATCATCGCTGGCGCGTCGCGGCTCGGCAAGCCGGATGGCCGTGAGTTACAGTACCGGCGACTCGCTGAGGAAGGAGACCTTGCCATGCCGTTCTACGACCGAGGCCCCGTGCGCATCCACTATGAAGAGGTTGGCTCCGGCTTCCCCCTGTTGCTCATCCCGGGCGGCGGCCTCAATTCTGCCCTGTCGTCCTGGCAGACCGCCTCGCCCTTCAACCCGATGGAACGGTATCAGGACGACTTCCGCTGTATCTGCGCTGACCTGCGCAACGCCAATCCCGGACAGTCGAGCGGCCCGCTGGAGATCGACCGCCCCTGGGACGCCTATACCGACGACCAGCTCGGGCTCATGGACCACCTCGGCATCCGGAAGTTCCTGGTGATGGGCTTCTGCATCGGCGGGCCGATGATCCACAACCTCATCCGGCGCGCTCCCGAGCGCATCGTCGCGGCCGCGATGATGCAGCCCAGCGGCTCCCGGCCCGAGATGCCCGACCTCTTCTACCAGAACAACATCAAGGGCTGGGGGCCGGCACTGTGCGCGAAGCGCCCGGACGTCAGCATGGACATGGTCCATGACTTCCTGACCAGCATGTACACCCGCCGCGCCGACTTCGTGTTCACGGTGTCCCGCGATTTCGTGCGCTCCATCCAGACGCCCCTGCTGATCGCGCCCGACGACGTGCCCGCCCACCCCTACAAGGTCGCGATGGAGGTGGCCAGTCTCGCCCCGAAGGCGGAGGTGACGATCTATCCGTGGAAGGACTCGCAGCAGCACATCGACGAGGTCGTGGAGCACGCCCGACGTTTCCTCAAGGCGCACGCACCCGTCGCCGCGTAAGTCTCTGAGGTGCCCGCATCCCGGATCGTCATCGGCATCGTCGCCGGTCTGCTCGGCATCCTGATCTACGCCGGGCAGTTCGTCGTCACTCGCTG
>Ga0075431_100001349_pt1 | contig 22469 bp, 21 predicted proteins | sample RhiMetdeltSRZDD5_FD_75297 | JGI IMG/M metagenome (GOLD analysis project Ga0075431, IMG submission 75297) | Populus rhizosphere microbial communities from Tennessee, USA - Rhizosphere MetaG P. deltoides SRZDD5 | ecosystem: Host-associated > Plants > Roots > Rhizosphere > Soil | place: USA... | reverse complement strand
CGGCACGAGTGGGCGCGCGCCGTTCGGCGCGCTATTCGGCGACTTCGAGTGCGAGGTCCAGCTGGTTTTCCGCCGCCGCGGCCTGCTTCTGCCCATCGCGGCGCGAGGCTTCGACGCCTTCGAGGTATTCCTGGGTGATATCGCCGGTGATGTAGATCCCGCTGAAGCAGGAGGTTTCGAAGCTCGTCACTTTCGGATTGACGCTCCGCACGTCCGCAATGAGCGCGTCGAGGTCCTGGTACACGAGCTCGTCGCAGCCGATCTCGCGAGCGACATCCTCGTCGGTGCGCCCGTTCGCGATGAGCTCGTCCCGGCTCGGCATGTCGATCCCGTAGACGTTCGGGAAGCGCACGGGCGGCGCCGCGGACGCGAAAAACACTTTCCGCGCACCGGCCTCGCGAGCCATCTGCACGATTTCCTGGCTCGTCGTGCCGCGCACGATGGAGTCGTCGACCAGCAGCACGTTCTTGCCCTTGAACTCCATGCCGATCGCGTTCAGCTTCTGACGCACGGATTTCCTGCGGATCGCCTGGCCCGGCATGATGAAGGTGCGCCCGATGTAGCGGTTCTTGATGAAGCCTTCGCGGTACGGCAGGTTCAACTGCTTGGAGAGCTGCATCGCTGCAGGACGACTCGAATCGGGGATTGGAATGACAACGTCGATGTCGAGATGCGAATAATCGCGACGGATCTTGTCGCCGAGGCTCTCGCCCATGCGCAGCCGCGTCTCATACACGGAAATTCCATCGATCACCGAATCGGGACGCGCGAGATAGACGAATTCGAAAATGCACGGATTGAGCGAAGCGTTGGCGGCGCATTGCGCGTTGTAGAAGTTGCCGTCGAGGTCGATGAAGATGGCCTCGCCCGGACCCACGTCGCGCACGAGCTCGAAACCGAGGGTGTCAAGTGCGACACTTTCCGAGGCGACCAGATGTTCCGTGCCGTGCCGCGTTTCCGCACGCCCAAAGACGAGCGGACGAATACCGTACGGATCCCTGAACGCAAGCAGACCGTATCCCGCGATCATCGCGACCACCGCGTAAGCGCCGCGGCAGCGCTTGTGCACACCCGATACTGCGGCGAAGATGGTCGCGGGATCGAGCTTGTAGTTGGTCGACGCACCCTGCAGCTCGTGCGCGAGCACGTTCAGCAGCACCTCCGAATCCGAGTTCGTGTTGACGTGCCGCAGATCGAGCCTGAAAAGATCGCTCTTGAGCTGCTCCGTATTCGTGAGATTGCCGTTGTGGCCCAGCACGATCCCGAAAGGCGAATTGACGTAGAACGGCTGCGATTCCGCCGCCGACCATGCCGACCCGGCGGTCGGATATCGCGTGTGCGCAATACCGGCGTGCCCGGTGAGCACGCGCATGTCCCGCGTGCGGAACACGTCGCGAACCATGCCGGGGCCTTTGTGTATGTGGAAGGTCGCGCCGTTCGCCGTGACGATCCCGGCGGCGTCCTGGCCGCGGTGCTGCAGGACGAGCAGCCCGTCGTAGAGGAGCTGGTTAACCGGCTCGCGAGCCACTACACCCATTATTCCGCACATCCGCGCCTCAGTCGTAAGAGAGATTGCTCGACAACACCTGCGGCAACCACGGTTTTACTTTCGTAGCCGCCGCTTCCAGCGCAGGGCTCAGCATCGCCTCGTGCCACACCGGCTGGCGCGGAGCGGCAGTCAGCCCGCCGAGCAGCACGAGCACGAGCACGATCACCATGCCCCGCGCAAAACCAAAGAAGCCGCCCAGCAGCCGGTCTTCGAGCCCCAGCCCTGCTTTCCTGACGAGCCCGGAGAGCGCCAGCGCCACAAGGCTCATCCCGACGAGCGTCGCCAGGAACACCGCGGCAAACGCCGCGACGGCTCTTCCCAGCTCGTTCGCTATGGCAGGCGTCATCCATTCGGCAACCACTCCGCTCAGCAGGCTCGCAGCGAGGAAAGCGATCACCCAGCTTGCCAGCGCAAGCACTTCACGGACGAAACCTCTCAAGAGACTCAGCAGCACCGAAACACCCACGATCGCCAGCACGGCATAGTCGAACAGCGTCATCGATGGTCATCACCTACTTCGGCACAATCTTGCCTTCGAGGCCGGCTTTCTTGAGCTGGGCACGCGCTTTCTCGGCAGCTTCACGCGTCGCGTACGGTCCTGCCCGCACGCGCGTGACTTCGCCGGTGTTCGTCGTGACCACCTCGGTATAGGTCTTCACGCCTGCGCCCGCCATGCGCTTCTCCAGCTCTTTCGCCTTGCCTGGATCCGCGAGCGCCGCCACCTGGACGACGTAAGCACCGTTCGAGCCGCTCTCGGCCTTCTTGCCGGAGGCAGAGCTCTTTGCAGCTGTTTTCGGTGTGGACGCTTCTTTCGGCCGATCCGCAGCCGCCGCTTTCGCGGGCGCCTGGGCGGTCTCCATGGGAGTGGTGCGCTCCGGAGCCGATGGCGCGGGATCCGGCTGGCCGGCGGCCGTCGCCTCCGGCTTCGCGGGAACCTCGGCCTTTGCGGCAGGCTCGGCCTTCGCCGTCACGTCCGGCTTCGGCATCGGCTCGGGAGCTGCCTTTGAAGTGCTCGCGCTCGAACCGGAAGCCTGCGGCTTGAATTCGCCCGAATCGGGTGACGGGATCTGGATGTCGACGTTGCGGCCGACGCGCGTGGGCTCGGAGTCGAGCACCATCGGCAGGACGACCGCGACGATGCTCACCAACACGATCGCGCCGACCAGGCGCCGCCGCGCGCGCTTCTTTAGCTGCAGTTCCTCGTCGCTTATCGGTCTTGCCAAGGGACTCTCAACGCCATCACTGCAGCTACGGTATGGAACGATCCAAACACGACAATTCTATCATTTTGTGCTGCCATATCACACGCTTGCGTATACGCTGCAGCCACATTCCCGTACGTGGAAACGCCTTCGCGCACCCCCGCGCGCGCAAGTTCCTCGCTGATGGAAGTGGCGCTCGTACCGCGCGCGGCTTCGATACCGCTCACGAACCACTCGTCGATATGCGGCTTCAGCGCCTCGACCACGCCGCGAATATCCTTGTCGCCCAACATCGCAAATACTGCGTACGTGCGGCCGGCGCACGGCATACGCGCGAGATTCTGCGACAGGGCGGCCGCAGCAGCGGGGTTGTGAGCGACGTCGAGGACCACGACAGGACGGCCGGGCAGCACCTGAAAGCGCCCCGGGTTTTCTACGGTGACGAGTCCCGTCCGTATATCGCCCGCGCTCACCGGCACGCGCGCGTGCAATGCGTCGAGCGCCGCGAGACACGCCGCCGCGTTCGCAAGCTGGTAGTCGCCGCGTAGTGCCGGGTGCGGCAGGCCGTGCCGCTCGGAGCGCGGGCCCCAGTACCGCCACTGCTCACGCGCCGCCTCGTACCCGAAGTCGCGCCCGATCAGCAGAAGCTGCGCTCCGGTCGTGGCCGCATGTTCGAGCAGAGACTGCGGCGGCTCGGCGTCCGCACACACTGCCGGGCGGCCCGGACGCAGGATGCCTGCCTTCTCGCGGCCGATTTCTTCACGTGTCGCGCCGAGGTAATCCATGTGGTCGAGCGCGACCGACATTACGAGCGCACAGTCGGTGTCGAATGCGTTCACGGCATCCAGTCGCCCGCCGAGCCCGACTTCGAGCACGGCAACCTCGATGCGTTGCTGCTCGAAAAGCCACATCGCGGCGAGCGTGCTGAATTCGAAATACGTGAGCGGCGTGTCCTGTCGCGCAGCCTCGACGACCGCGAGCGCCCGCACGAGGTCCGCGTCGGACGCTTCGCGGCGCCCGATCCGCACACGCTCGTTGTAGCGCAGCAGATGGGGCGACGTATAGCAGCCGACGCGGTAGCCGCCTTCGCCGAGTATCGCTTCCAGCATCGCGCACGCGGAGCCTTTTCCGTTCGTCCCGCCGACGGTGAAAATTGGAAAAGCCGGCTTCAGCGCGAGCGCGCGCTGTACTTTTGCGACACGCTCCAGCCCCATTTCGATCGCGCGCGGGTTCACGCGCTCGATGTAAGCGAGCCAGTCGTTCAGTGTCTCCACTGCAGGAGGGTTACGCGGCCGCTGGCAGCTTCAGAAGCAGCGCCATCATATGCGCGAGCTTGTCGCGCATCTCGCGCCGGTCGGCGATCATGTCGATCGCGCCGTGCTCGAGCAGGAACTCGGCGCGCTGGAAGCCTTCCGGCAGCGTTTCTCGCACGGTCTGCTCGATCACCCGGGGGCCTGCGAAGCCCACGAGGGCGCCCGGTTCGGCGATCACCACATCTCCGATCATCGCAAAGCTCGCCGATACACCGCCCATCGTCGGGTCCGTGAGCACGGAAATGAACGGCAGCTTTTCGCGGGAAAGGCGCGTGAGCGAAGCGCATGTCTTCGCCATCTGCATGAGCGAAAGCACGCCTTCCTGCATCCGCGCGCCGCCCGTTGCGGTGATACAGATGAACGGGAGGCGCTGCTCGATGCATACCTGCACGCCGCGAACGAAGCGCTCGCCGACCACGGAGCCCATCGATCCACCCAGGAAAGCGAATTCGAACGCCGCGGCAACCACCTGGATGGTCTTGATGCTGCCCTGCATGACGACGAGCGCGTCTTCTTCCGACGTATCGGTGCGCGCGTCCTGCAGCCGCTCGGTATAGCGACGGCTGTCCTTGAACTTCAGGGTGTCGACCGGCAACACCTCGGCCCCGATTTCATAGCGCCCCTCGAGGTCGAGCAGATAATCCAGCCGTTCCCGTGCCGAAATGCGGTTGTGGTGGTTGCATTTCGGACAGACGTAGCAGTTCTTCTCGAGGTCGGACCGGTAGAGCACGGCTTCGCACGACTCGCATTTGCTCCACAGACCTTCGGGAACAGCCTTCTTCGGTCCGCCGGAGTCGCGGTTGATCTTGGGCGGCAGCAGCTTTTGTAGCCAGCTCATGCCGGACGTGCCTCCGTCGCTCTGTCCATCGCTTCGCGCACCCCTTTGAGAAAAGCCGTCACACGCCCATTGACGTTCTCCGCCGTCGCACTTTCGATTTCCTGCACGAGCCGGCTGCCGATCACGACCGCATCCGCAACGGACGCGATTCGCCGCGCCGTCTCGGGATCGCGAATGCCAAAGCCTACTCCGACCGGCAAAGTCGTGTGCTTGCGTATGCGGCCGATCCGCGCCGACACGTCTTCGAGATCGATGTGCGCCGCACCGGTCACGCCTTTCAGCGAAACGTAGTAGAGATACCCGCGCCCGAGCGTCGCGACCTGCTGCAAACGCTTCTCCGTCGTCGTCGGTGAAAGCAGAAAAATCGTATCGAGCCCGCGCGCGTCGAGAAGCTCCACCATGCCGCGTGCTTCTTCCGGCGGGTAGTCGACGATCAGCACGCCGTCCGCGCCCGCGCGTTTCGCTTCCTCGGCAAAGCGCTCTGCGCCCAGCGCTTCGATGGGATTTGCGTAACCGAAGAGCACGACGGGTGTAGTCGTGTTCTTCTCGCGAAACGCTGCGACATAGCCCATGACGTCCCGCAGCGAAACGCCATGTTTGAGCGCGCGCTCGCTCGAGCGCTGGATGACAGGCCCGTCGGCCATCGGATCGGAAAACGGAACGCCGAGCTCGATCACGTCGGCGCCGCCTGCTACCAGCGCGTGCATGAGCGGCACGGCGGCTTTCGGCGACGGATCGCCGGCAGTGACGAAAGGAATCAGCGCTTTACGGCCGTCGCGTCGAAGCGATTCGAAGGTAGAGGCTATTCGCGACATCTAAATCGCTTCCGCCTCACAGCTCACGCGTGCTCCCTCCTTCAAAACTTGATGCCCGACTTTTCCGCAACGGTATGCATGTCCTTGTCGCCGCGGCCCGAGAGATTCACGAGCAGAATCTGGTCTTTCGGGAGGCGCGGCGCCATCTTCGCGGCATAGGCGAGCGCGTGGCTCGACTCGAGCGCGGGAATGATGCCTTCGAGCCTGCAGAGATCGTGAAACGCCTGGAGCGCTTCGTCGTCGGTCACGCTCACGTACTCCGCACGGCCGTTGTCCTTCAGCCACGCGTGCTCCGGACCGACGCCCGGGTAATCCAGGCCCGCCGAGATCGAATGCGTCTCGATGATCTGGCCATGATCGTCCTGCAGCAGGTACGTGCGGTTGCCGTGCAGCACGCCCGGTTTGCCGGCCGTGAGCGTCGCGGCGTGCTTTCCGCTTTCCAGTCCGTGACCCGCCGCCTCGACGCCGATCAACCGCACCGAGGATTCTTCGATGTACGGATGGAAAATGCCCATCGCGTTCGACCCGCCCCCCACGCACGCGAGGATCGCATCCGGCTGGCGGCCCGCGAGCTCCAGCATCTGCACTTTCGCCTCGCGCCCGATGATCGACTGAAAGTCGCGCACCATCATCGGATACGGATGCGGCCCCGCGACCGTGCCGATGATGTAGAACGTGCTCTCCACGTTGGTGACCCAGTCGCGCATCGCTTCGTTGAGCGCGTCCTTGAGCGTCTTCGACCCGGACTCGACCGGCACGACGGTCGCGCCGAGGAGCTTCATGCGATAGACGTTCTGCACCTGGCGCCGGATGTCTTCCGCGCCCATGTAGACGACGCATTCCATGCCGAAACGCGCGGCGATCGTCGCGGCGGCAACGCCGTGCATGCCGGCGCCGGTTTCCGCAATGACACGCTGCTTGCCCATGCGCCGGGCGAGCAGCGCCTGGCCGATCACGTTATTCACCTTGTGCGCGCCGGTGTGGTTCAGGTCTTCGCGCTTGAGATACATCTGTGCGCCGCCGAAGTGCCCGGACCAGCGTTTCGCGTGATAGATCGGGCTCGGCCGGCCGACGTAATGCTTCAGCTCGTACTCGAACTCGGCGACGAACTCGGGATCGTTCTGATAGCGCGCATACGCGGCTTTGAGCTCGTCGAGCGCGTGGATCAGCGTCTCGGCGACAAACACGCCGCCGTAAGGCCCGAAGTGGCCCCGTGCATCCGGCAGCTCATACATCCGCATCGCGCACTCCTCTGATGAACGCGGCGATTTTCTCCGCGTCCTTGATGCCTTTCCGCGATTCCACTCCGCTGGAGACGTCGACTGCATACGGTCGTACGCGGCGAATCGCCTCGCCCACGTTATCGACGGTAAGACCGCCCGAGAGCACGACAGGAAGAGGCAACGCGGGCGGGATCAGGCTCCAGTCGAACACGGCTCCGGTGCCGCCGTGCAGGCCCTCCTGAAAAGCGTCGAGCAACAAGGCTTTAGCCTTACGGAAATCGCGCGCGTATTGTAGCAAATCGACTCCGGCTCTCACGCGCACCGCTTTCATGTAAGGCAGATCGAAGCGCCCGCAGAACTCCGCGGTCTCCGCGCCGTGGAACTGCAAGAGCTGAACGCCGGTGCGCGCCGCCATGGAACGCACGTCGTATTCGGTCGCATCGACAAATAGACCGACGGCCGTCACGAAAGGCGGTAACGCCCGCACGATTGCAGCCGCTGCGTCAGCCTCGACGAAACGCGGGCTCGGGCGATAGAACACGAGGCCGATCGCGTGTGCGCCTTGTCCCGCCGCGACCAAGGCGTCTTCCACGCGCGTGACGCCGCAGATCTTGACGGCGGTTCTCATGGCATGAATTCCGCGCGACGCGCGGCTCTCCCCGGCGGTAAACCCCACGCCGCATCGTATTCCACGTGCGTGAGATACAGCCCGGCCGCATCGAACGTCGGCGCGGCTTTCGAACGATCGCGGCTCGCGAGGACCTCCGCAGCCCATTCCGGCTCGTGCTTGCCTTTTCCGACGTAGACGAGCGTGCCGACGATGTTGCGGATCATGTGGTGAAGAAATGCGTTCGCGCTGAAGTCGAAGAGAATATAGTCGCCGTGCCGCTCCACGTCGATGCGGCTCAGGTTTCGAATGGGCGACCGCGCCTGACACTCGCTCGAGCGGAACGCGCTGAAATCGTGCTCTCCGACCAGACACCGTCCGGCGGCGCGCATGCGATCGACGTCGAGGGGCAGGTGAAACCAGCCGATCCGACGCTGCTCGAGCGCCGGTCGCACCGCGCGGTTGAGCAGCACGTACCGGTACGAACGCGCACGCGCCGAATAGCGCGCGTGGAACTTCGGGTTCACTTCACACGCCCAGAGCACCGCGAGTCCTGCAGGGGCCGAAGCGTTGCTTCCGCGCACCCACGCGGAGCTGGCCCGTTCCACAGGCGTGTCGAAATGCACCACTTGCTCGAGGGCATGCACTCCGGCGTCCGTGCGGCCTGCACAGACCGTCTCGATACGCTCGCCGGCGATGTAACCGAGCGCGCTCTCGAGGTGGTCCTGCACGCCGCACCCGGATGGCTGCGTCTGCCAGCCGCAGAATTGCGAGCCGTCGTATTCGACGCCGAGGGCGATTCTCATGAAGCCTTACGTTCGCGGGACCCCGCTTCTTCGAAGCCCCCGCTCACCGGAGCACGGGTCGGTTCTAACTGACGAGTTTAGCTCAACGACTCGAGCAGCTTCTTCGCGTGCGCCTGCTGGTCCTTATCGCCTTCGCGCATCACTTCCTGCAGGATGTCGCGGGCGCCGCCTTTGTCGCCCATCGCCTGGTACGCTTTCGCGAGATCGAACTTCTGCTGGACGTCATGCCAGTGATCGTCGCCGCCGCCACCCGGGGCCTGTCGGGAAGGCGCATTCACGTCGAGGTCGTTCAAATCCAGCTTGAAATCGACACTCGGCGGAGGCTCCGACGATACTTTGTCCATGTCCAGGGGCGCGTTCACGGGAGGCGGAGGCTCCAGATTGAACCCGCGCGCGGCCGTGTCGCGATCGAGCGCCGCCGGTGCATTACGCGATAGAGCGTCGCGCTGCGCACTCTCTCGCGACGGGCTGCTCCCGGCCGGCGCGCCGACGCGGCGGACAAGATCGAAATCGAGATCGTTGTCCTCGGAGGGGCTCCGTGTGGGCGGCGTGGAGGGCAGCGCCTCCGGTGCAGTCGCACTCGATGCTGTAGCGATTTTCACATCCTGAGCAGATTTCGCACTCGAGTCGGCGCGAACGGCAGCAGCGCGCTCGATCGAGCTGTCGCCCAACGTCGGCTCCGTGACCCCGCCGTCGGAACCGCCGCCAAACGTCGGCGCAATCGTCTCCGAATCATACGGATCGGCCTCCGCCTGCCGCCGGCGCCGCACCATCATGAACGCGAGACCGCCGAGCAATACGGCGACGCCACCGGCTGCGAGGTAAAGCGGCTCGTCCAGCAGAGTGGACATGAAGCTCGGCTCGGTCGCCGGTTTCGGTGCTGCGGCCGCTTTGGCTTTGGCAGGCGGCTCGGCCTTCGCGGCTGGCGCAGCTTCCGTAGGCGTGCGGTCTTTGGCCGCGCCCGCCGCCGGCGACTCCGCCGGCGAAGCTTTAGCGGGCGGTGGCGGCTCTTGCGGTTTTGCCGTGGGAGTGACCGGCGGCGCGATTGCAACCGTGCTGTCCGGCTGAGCTGGTGCGGCCTTTTCGGCGCCTTTCGGGCCAGCAGCCGCGCCGCCCTTCAACTCGATCGCGCGCTGCGTGTCCTTGATGATCTGCTCGAGCTGCGCGATGCGTTCGTTCGCTTCGGCGAGCGCTTTCTCGCGGGCGATCACTTCTTCCTCGAGGGCACGCAGCCGCTCCGCAGTGTTCATCCGGCCCGCATCTTTGCCCTTCGCCGGCTCTCCGCGCGATACACGAACGGTGTCTCGCGGTACCTCGGGTGCACCACGCTCGGTCACGCGCGAGGTCCCGATGCGCCCGCTCCTGACGCTGCCCGCTTCCGGCGCCGTCGCCGGCCGATCGGCGACGCGATTTCGGTACGCGTTGAAGTCCGCGACCTGCATGCGCACTTCCTGCGAAGCGTCGCGCGGCGCCAGCGCCGCGATTTCAGCTGCATCCGGCACCCGCAGGATCTTTCCGGACTTCACCAGGTTCATGTTCTTGTTGAGGAACGCATCCGGGTTCTGACGATAGAGACCCACGAGCGTCTGTTCGAGGCTCACGCCCTCCGGTCGTACGTTGCGCGCGATTTTCCGAAGCGTCTCGCCAGGCTTCACCGGCCCGTACTCTCGCTGCGCGCCCGCCTCGGCCGTCGTCACAGTCTTCGGCGCGGTCGGCGGCACAGCTGCCCTTTTGCGAGCGCGAGCCGGCGCAGAAGGCGGCTGAGGTGCGGAAAGCGATCCTTCCGCAACGGGAGGTGTCGGCGGAGGCAGCGGCGTGGCAGCCGCTGCGGGTGCGCTGGGTTCTGTCCGTGCAACGGGCGGCGGCACTTCGGCGGCTGCCCGGCCGTACCCGGGTGGATCAAGGAGCGCCGTGTAGTGGCGCACGACCCGTCCGTTTTCGGAATTGATTTCGATCAGCAGCTCGAGGAAGGGCTCGGTGATCGGGCGCGGCGTGGTCACCCTGAGGTACTGCTGGCCGCTGGGGCGCCTGTCGAGGGTCACCCGGGCGCCGGTCAGCATGTTGTTGTACTGGGCGCCGGCCTGCTGATATGTCTCGGGCGAGGCCAGTCGGGCGGTGATCGTCTCACCTTTCTGAACCGAGATGAGCTCGACCTCGGCGTTCAGCGGCTGACCCAATGCAGAATGTACGATCAGCCGTCCCAGGCCTGCCGCGGACGCGCTGCAGGGCAGGAGCACGGCCATCGCTGCCGCTACGAGCCACTTCAGAGTCCGATCCCGCACGCCCCTGTACCCGAATGATTATTGTGGTTAATACGCTAACATCACCGGGTTAGCCATGCAAGCTGAGGCACTACCTCATCCGCACGTCCAAAGCACCTGATTTTGCTATTTTTTGCGGGTGCAGATCGTGGTGCCTCATGGCGCCCGCCGGTGACTAAGCGTGTGCTGCCGTCGTAACGGACGCCGCGCTGCGTCCTTTAGCCTCGAGCAGGATGCGCAGCATCCGCCGCAAAGGCTCGGCGGCTCCCCACAGCAGCTGATCGCCAACGGTAAAAGCGGCCAGGTATTCGCCGCCCATGGGCAGCTTGCGCAAACGGCCGACAGGCACATCCAGTCTTCCCGTTACGGCCGCCGGGGTCAGCCCCTCGAGCGTTGCATTGCGCTCGTTCGGGACCACTTTCACCCAGGCATTCGCGCTCGCGATGATGAGCTCGATCTCCTGAAGCGGGAGGTCGCGGTTGAGCTTCACCGTGAGCGCCTGACTGTGGCAGCGCATCGCGCCGACGCGCACGCAAATACCGTCGACCGGCACCGGTTTCGCGGAGAGCCCCAGGATCTTGTTGGCCTCGGCCATGCCTTTCCATTCTTCCCGGCTCTGGCCGTTCCCGAGATCCTTGTCGATCCACGGGAGCAGGCTGCCGGCAAGTGGCTGACCGATGTGCTCGGTCGGAAAGTCCTGGGCCCGCAAAGTTTGAGCGACCGTCCGATCGATGTCGCCGATCGCGGAAGCCGGGTCTTCCAGGAGAGCACGCGCCGCTTCGTGCGCTACGCCCATCTGCTGGACGAGCTCGCGCATCTGCGCAGCGCCTGCACCCGAGGCAGCCTGATACGTCATGGCCGTCATCCACTCGACGAGACCCGCCTTGAAGAGCCCACCCATCGCCATCAGCATGAGGCTCACGGTGCAGTTGCCACCAATGTAATCCTTCACCCCTTTCGCGAGCGCGCTCTTGATCACGTCCATGTTGACGGGGTCGAGGATGACCACCGCGTCGTCCCGCATGCGGAGCGCCGACGCAGCATCGATCCAGTAGCCGGACCAGCCTTGCGCGCGCAGCTTGGGATGGATTTCGTTCGTGTAATCGCCGCCCTGGCAGGAGATGAGCGCATCCATGCGGGCAAGCTCGGCCGTATCGCGCGCGTTACCGACCGGCCGTGCGCTGCCGCGCCCGGTTGTGGGTCCCCGGCCGCCCGCCTGCGACGTCGAGAAGAAATACGGCTCGATCAGTTCGAAATCGCCTTCGGCCTGCATACGCTGCAGCAGCACCGAGCCCACCATGCCTCGCCAGCCGATCAGTCCAACTTTCATAGCGTTAGTCCCGCAAATCGATCGAGCATTTTATCAGGAGACTTATCCGACCGGCTCCGCCTCGGCCGTCCCGTGCCCGGATCTCGTATTACTATCGCGACTTTTCTCGCGAATCGGGGCACGCACCCCGTACAAAGGGAACGACAGACATGTCCTTGGGTGTTTACTTCGACGGATTCTCGTCGACGCAGGAAATGCTGGAAGTCGCCCGGGCGGCGGAGGAAGCAGGCGCAGAGAGCCTCTGGTTCGCTCAGCACATGGGTTTTCGCGAAGCCGTGGTATGGGCGACTGCCGCGGCCAGTGTCACCCGCACGGTTCGGCTCGTGCCGACCGCCATCAGCCCTTACTTGTGGCCTCCGCTGCCCGTCGCGATGTCCATGTCGACGCTTGCCGAGTTCGCGGGTCCGCGCGTCGCGCTCGCCGTCTCGGTAGGCAATATCCTCAATCTCGGGGAATCCGGCGTGGAGCCGGTGAAGCCGGTTCGGGTTATGCGCGAGTACGTGCAGAACTTGCGTGCGCTCTGGGCGGGCGAGCCGGTCCACTTCGAAGGCGAGGTCCACCATTTGCGTGGGGCGAAGATGATGTTCGAACGCGGCACACAATGCCCTTTGTACGTCGCCTCGACCGGGCCGCAGGTGCTGAAGCTCGCAGGCCAGATCGGCGACGGCGTGCTCCTGTCGGCTGCGCTCACGCTCGAGTCGATCCGCCGCATGCTGGAGCCCGTGGCGGCGGGCGTCAGTGCGGCCGGACGCGACCCGAGATCGGTGCGCAAGGCCGGCTTCATTCTGCTTTCGATCGCAGAGGACGGCGGTGTCGCGCGCCAGGAGATGCTGCGCAAGCTCGCCTATATTTTCAGGAGCAAGGGCCACGCCGCGAATATCGCAACAGCGAATCTGGGGATCGACCATCAGGCGATCATCGGCTGCTTTGCACGGCACGACCCGGAGGCCGCGGTCGGCTACCTTCCTGAGAAAGCTGCGACCACCTTTGCCGTCGCAGGCACGCCTGCCGAGTGCCGCGCGCAACTGGCCGCCTATCTGACCGCAGGTCTCGATGAGCCGATCGTCGAAGTGACGGGCACGCCGCAGCAACGACGCCTCGCGCTGGAGGTCATCAGGGAAGTCTGCCGCGACCGAGGCCGCCGATGAGCGCCCGTTCGCCACGGCTGGGTATCCGCTTCGAAGGTTTCGAAGGGCTCGCAGACGCATGCGCGCTCGCGCGCGAGGCCGAAACTGCGGGCGCGTCGAGCATCTGGATGACGCAGCATCTCGGCGGCCGCGACGCCGGAACCCTCGCGACCATCATTGCCGCGGCAACTGCGAGCATCCGCGTCGTGCCGTCGAACATTTCGCCCTTCATCGCGCATCCCACGACCACCGCCATGATGCTGGCGACGCTGGCGGAATACGCGCCGGGGCGAGTAGCTGCTTCCATCGGCATCGGCAACCAGCTCGATCTCGGGCAGTCCGGTGTGGTGCCGGACGCGTCCGAAGAGGCCGTGTGCGATTTCGTGGCGGCGCTCGAGCGGTTGTTTGCGCGCGAGCCGGTGCGCTTCTCGGGACGCACGTTCCGGCTCGAAGGCGCTCGCCTGTCGGTTGCCGGTTCTGCCATACCGCTTTTCGTTACGGCGCTCGACCAACGCATGGCGCGGCGGGCGGCGCAGACCTGCGCGGGAGTTCAGCTGTCGGCGGGGTTCTCACCCGAGTTCGCCCGCGCGTGCATCGCGGCTTATGAGGAAGGAGCGGCCGCAGCCGGTGCTGCCGCCGCAAGCCGGCCGCGCGCCGGCTTCGCGTATTTCGGTACTCGGGATGCGGCATCGTTCGAAGGCGTGCGGCGCAAGCTTGCTTACCTGCTTCGCAACCGGCTCATGGCGGAGAACATCCGCCTATCGGGGCTGCCCATCGATCAGGAGGCGATCATCGACTGCGTTGCGCGGCGCGACCTCGACGCTGCCACGCGTCTCGTTCCCGACGAAGCGGTGGAAGCGTTCGCCGTCACGGGCGACACGAAGCAATGCGTGCGCATCGTACGCCGATTCTTCGACGCGGGGCTCGACGAGCTGCTTATCAACGTCGGCGCTTCCGATACGGAGCGCCGGGCGGCATTCGATCTCATCACCGTGATCAATCGATGAGTGCCGGGAGAGGTATGCCATGTTGAAAATCTATGGACGCAAAAATTCGTCCAACGTGCAGAAGGTGTTGTGGTGCTGTGGCGAGATCGGGCTTTCCTACGACCGCATCGACATGGGGCGTGAATTCGGAGGTAACCGCGAGGCTCCGTACCTCGGGATGAACCCGAACGGGCTCGTTCCGACGATCGTCGAGGACGACGGATTCACGCTCTGGGAGTCGAACACGATCATCCGCTATCTCGCGAAGCGCTACGGCGCGCCGGGGTTCTATCCAAACGATGCGAAACGGGCGGCGATCGGCGAGCAGTGGATGGACTGGCAGCTGAACAGCCTGAATGACGCGTTCACCCCGATGTTTCACGGGCTCGTGCGCGAGGCGCCGGAGCGTCGCAATCACGACAAGATCGAGCAGTCGCGCGCGAACACGCAGCGCCACCTCGCGATGCTCGACCGCCACCTGCAGCGGTCCCGTTTCGTGGCCGGCGAAGAGTTCAGCGTGGCAGACATACCGGTCGGCATTTACGCCTACCGCTGGTACACCTTCGAAGGCATCGCCCGTGACGGCCTGCCGGCGTTCGAGCGGTGGTACGGCGAGCTGCAGAAGCGCCCGCCGTATCGCAGTCACGTCATGGTCGGACTCGCCTGACCTCGGCGCGCCTACTCCTGCTGCAAGCCGGCGCCCCGCATGATTTTCGTCCAGAGGGGGATGTCGTCGCGGATGCGTGCCTCGAACTCCTTTGGCGTCGAGGGCTTCGGCTCCAGCCCGTCCGCCAGGAACCGGTCGCGCACCGCGGGCGTGCGCAGGATCTCGTTCGTCTCACGATTGAGCCGCTCGACGAGGCGGGCCGGCAACGCCGCCGGCCCTGACAAACCGTACCACGGCTCCACATCGAAGCCCGGAACACCGGATTCGTGCAGCGTCGGCAGCTTCGGGTTGAGCAGACTGCGCTTCAGGCCGGTGGAGGCGAGCACGCGCAGCTGCCCCTTGGCCACATACGGAAACAGGCTCGGGCCTGCGGTGAAATTCATGTCGACCTGACCGGCAAGCTGCTCGACCAGCGCCTGCGACGTCGACTTGTAAGGGATGTGCACGATGTCGACGTTCAGCCGGCTCTTGAAAAGCTCCGCCGCGAGATGCTGCGTCGAGCCCACGCCCAGCGACGCGTGGGTGAGCTTGCCGGGTTGCGAGCGCACCAGCGCGACGAGCTCCTTCACCGATTTCGCCGGCACCGTGGGGTGAACGAAGAGATAGAGCGGCGTGGTGAAGAGCAGCGAAATGGGCGTGAAATCGCGCACCGCGTCATAGGGCGGCTTCTTGCGCAGGATCGGCGTCAGCACCAGGCTGTCCTGCGTGGACACGAAAAGCGTGTAGCCGTCCGGAGCCGCGCGCGCTGCGGTCTCGCCCGCGATGGTGCCCCCCGCCCCGGGCCGGTTGTCGATGATCACCTGCTGGCCGAGGCGCTCCGTGAGGCTCTGCGAATACACGCGCGCCACAATATCGACGAGCCCTCCCGGCGCTCTCGGGACGATGATGCGCACCGGCTTCGTGGGGTACTCGGGAGACGGGGTTTGTGCGATGGCAATTCCCGCGTTCAGGAAAGCGGAAGCGCACAGCACAGCCGAATACATGTGACGCACGAGTTCTCCTCGGTTGTTTTTAATGAGACGGAAGAGCCGGCGAACGCCTCACAACTGTGCGACGACAGCGTCTCCCATTTCGGCGGTGCCGACTTTGCGAGTGCCCTGCTCGTAAATATCCGGGGTACGAAAACCATTCTTGAGCACTTTCTGCACCGCGGCTTCGATGCGGTATGCCCATTCGTCTTTGTTGAACGTATAACGCAGCATCATGGCTGACGAGAGTATCGTTGCCAGCGGATTCGCCGCGTTGCGCCCCGCGATATCCGGAGCCGAGCCGTGGATAGGCTCGTAGAGGCCTTTGCCGCTGGCCTCGAGAGAGGCCGATGGAAGCATTCCGATCGATCCGGTCAGCATCGACGCTTCGTCCGAGAGGATGTCGCCGAACATGTTGCCGGTGACGATCACGTCGAACTGCCTGGGATTTCTCACGAGCTGCATCGCCGCGTTGTCCACGTACATGTGCGTGAGCTCGACGTCGGGGTATGTCCGCCCGAGGTCATTCACGATCTCGCGCCAGAAGCGGCTCGTCTCGAGCACGTTCTCCTTGTCTATCGAGCAGAGCTTGCGATTGCGCTTGCGCGCCGTCTGGAAACCCACTTCGGCGATTCGGCGAATCTCCGGCTCGGAGTAGAGCATCGTGTCGTAGCCTTCACGCTCACCCTGCGCGTTTTCGCGGCGGCCGCGGGGCTGGCCGAAATAAACGTCGCCGGTGAGCTCCCGGATAATCATGATATCCAGGCCCGAAACGACCTCCGGCTTCAGCGTGGAGGCGCCGACGAGCTCCGGATACGACACGGCGGGACGGAGGTTCGCGAAAAGGCCCAGCTCCTTGCGTATGCGCAGGATGCCCTGCTCGGGGCGCTGCGGTCGGGGCAGCGCGTCGTATTTCGGCCCACCCACCGCGCCGCAGAGCACCGCATCGGCCGCTTTCGCGAGCTGGAGCGTCGAGGATGGCAGCGGATCGCCGTGCGCGTCGAAACCCGCGCCGCCGAACGGCGCTTCCTCGAGCTCGATCTTGAGCCCATCGGACGCGAGCGCGCGCAGCACTTTAGCCGCCTGCGCGACAATCTCGGGCCCGATTCCGTCGCCTGGCAGAACCGCGACTTTCATCGAGCTCTCCCTCGTCCCCGCAGGGTTAGAGGGTTGGGGCGAGGGGCTAGTCGAACAGCCATGGCTGCGCCTGCTTGTGCTTCCCTTCGAACGTCTTGATCTCGTCCGCGTGCGCGAGCGTGAGCCCGATGTCGTCGAGCCCGTTCAGGATGCAATGCTTCCGGAAGGGATCGATGTCGAAGCTGAAGCTTTCGCCGCCGGGCGTCGTGACGCTCTGCTGCTCGAGATCGACGGCCAGCCGATAACCTTTGCTGCCCTGCGACTCCTGAAACAGCCGATCGACGGTTTTCGGATCGAGCTTGATCAGCAGGAGCCCGTTCTTGAGGCTGTTGTTGTAGAAAATGTCGGCAAAGCTCGGGGCGATCACCGCCTGGAACCCGTACTGAAGGAGTGCCCACGGCGCGTGTTCGCGCGATGAGCCGCAGCCGAAGTTTTCCCGTGCGAGCAGCACGGTCGCGCCGCGATATTCGGGCTTGTTCAGCACGAAATCCGGGTTGAGCGGCCGTTTCGAATTGTCCTGATCCGGCTCGCCCCGATCGAGATAGCGCCACTCGTCGAAAAGATTCGGTCCGAAGCCGGTGCGCTTGATAGATTTCAGAAACTGTTTCGGGATGATCGCGTCCGTGTCGACGTTCGCGCGATCGAGCGGGACTACGAGGCCTTCCTGGCGTATGAACTTTTCCATCGTATTTATCTCGTGCTTTTCTGGATGCCCTTGCCCGCCGCTTCGATGTCCTGGCCCACACCACGTACGGTGTTGCAACCGGCGAGAACCAAAGAGACGGCGAGAACGAGCAAGGCGGTCAAGCGCATGGTCATCCCAGTTGACGAACGTCCACGAAGTGCCCTGCGATCGCCGCGGCGGCGGCCATTGCGGGGCTCACGAGGTGCGTACGCCCGCCGGGGCCCTGGCGCCCTTCGAAGTTGCGGTTGGACGTGGACGCGCAGCGATCGCCGGGTGAAAGCTGATCGTCGTTCATGCCGAGGCACATCGAGCAGCCGGGCTGGCGCCATTCGAAACCGGCTTCGGTGAAGACCTTGTCGAGGCCTTCTTTCTCGGCCTGCTCCTTGACGAGGCCGGAGCCCGGCACGACGAGCGCGAGCTTGATGTTCGGTGCAACGCGCTTGCCTTTCACCACGTGAGCCGCGGCGCGAAGATCCTCGATGCGCGAGTTCGTGCACGAGCCGATGAAAATCTTGTCGAGCTTGATCTCGGTGATCGGCGTGTTCGGTGCGAGCGCCATGTACTTGAGGGCCCGTTCCATCCATTCGCGCTGCACGGGATCGTGCTCCTGCGCAGGATCGGGCACCTTGCTGTCGACCGGCACCACCATCTGCGGATTGGTGCCCCAGGTCACCTGCGGCTTGATGTCGTCGGCGCGGAGCGTAACCACTTTGTCGAACTTCGCGCCTTCATCACTCTTGAGCGTGCGCCAGTACGCGACTGCCTGGTCCCAGAGCTTGCCTTTCGGCGCGAACTCGCGGCCTTTCAGGTACGCAATCGTTTTATCGTCGACGGCGACGAGCCCGGTCCGGGCGCCGGCTTCGATCGCCATGTTGCACAGGGTCATGCGTCCTTCCATGCTCAAGCCCCGGATCGCGGAGCCGGCATACTCGATCGCATAGCCCGTGCCGCCGCCGCTGCCGATTTTTCCGATCACGGCGAGCGTGATGTCTTTGGCCGTGACGCCGTCGGGCAGCGTGCCTTCCACGAGGACCTGCATGGTTTTCGACTTCTTCATCACCATGCACTGCGTGGCGAGCACGTGCTCCACTTCACTCGTACCGATGCCGAAGGCGAGCGCTCCGAACGCGCCGTGCGTGCTCGTGTGCGAATCCCCGCAGACGACGGTCATGCCCGGCAGTGTCGCGCCCTGTTCCGGGCCGATTACGTGGACGATCCCTTGCCGGCGGTCGAGAAACGGAAAGTACACCTTCGCGCCGAACTTCTTGATGTTCTCGTCCAGCGTCTCGACCTGCAGTCTCGACACAGGATCGGCGATCCCTTTGTCCCAGTCTTTCGTCGGCGTGTTGTGATCAGCCGTGGCGACAACGGATTCGACGCGCCACGGTTTGCGGCCGGCCATCGTGAGACCTTCGTATGCCTGCGGGCTCGTCACCTCATGGACGAGGTGACGGTCGATGTAAATGAGGGCCGTGCCGTCCGGCTCCTGCCGGACGAGATGGCTTTCCCAGAGCTTGTCGTAAAGAGTGCGGGGGTTACTCGAGGCCATAGACCGAGGTAAGTATCTGAAACATGGGATTATTACACGCCTGTGGCTTCCCCAACAAGCTCACTCCGGCCGCAGTTTCCAGGTGAGGATCAGCATTCCGGCAAGCGCCGCAGCTGCCGCCAGGGTAAATGTAGGCGCCGCGCCCCAGTTATCCCACACGTAGCCGCTGACCAGGCCGCCAATCGCGCCGCCGACGCCGAACGCGACGCTCCCGTAAATCGCCTGACCGCGGGACTGCAGCCGTCCCTTGAACATCTTGTGCACGTACCCGATCGACGCCGCGTGGAACGCACCGAATGTCGCCGCGTGCAGCACCTGGGCTGCCAGGAGCGCCGCGAGACTTTGCACCAGCCAGCCGATCGTGAGAAAACGCACCACGGCGAGCGCGAAGCTCGCGATGAGGATGCTCCTTAGCGAGTACGCGCGGAAAAGCCGCGGCATCCACGCGAAGATGGCGATCTCGCAGATGACGCCGAGCGCCCACAGCCAGCCGGTCGCCGCTTTGCTGTAACCCTCGGCGACCAGGTAGATCGAGAAGAACGTGTAATACGGTCCATGCGCGGCGGACATGCATGCCCCGGCGCCGATCAACGCAATGACTTCGGGTTTGAATATCACGCGCCCGACACTCGTCCCCTCGTCGTGATGGGCGACCGGGGCCTCCGGCACGAGGAAAGCACAGGCGAGCATGCCGAGCATCATCGCGAGCACCAGCACCGGCACGGCGGTCAGCGGGACGTGGTCGAGCACGTATCCGATGCTTACGACCGCGGCGATGAAACCGATCGAGCCCCATACGCGTATTCGCCCGTAGCGCGTCGTTTCCTCGCCCAGATGCGTGAGTGTCGTCGCTTCGATGAGCGGCAGGGCAGCGCTCCAGAAGAACGTCATCGCGAAAATCGTCGCGAACACGACCGCGAAGCGCGTACTTGCAAAGATCGCGAGAAAAACGATCGTTCCGGCAACGCCTGTGATACGCACGACCCATACGGGCCGGGAAGTCGTATCTGCGACCCAGCTCCAGAGATGCGGCGCAACGATCCGCGTGATCTGCGGCAGCGCCATCACGACACCGATGTCGAACGGCGTGAGGCCTATGCTGTCGAGGTAGAGGCTGAAGAACGGCGCGTACGCGCCGAGATACGCGAAGTAGAAAAAATAAAAGCCGCCGAGGCGGCCGTAGGGAATGCGGTGCGCCACCGGACGCAGCCGCTAAGCTTCGTCGGGCTCGGGATCTTCGACCGCGGCAGCTGCGCGCAGCCGTGCAATCACTTCGGCCGGCGCCTGCGCCTCGATGCGCGGCGTCGCGCAAGCGACGTCGGCGTTCTGCGCGCGATGCCGCAGCGCGTGGTCCATCAGCGTGAGCGCCACCATCGCTTCGCAGATCGGCGTCGCGCGTATGCCGACACAGGGGTCGTGGCGCCCATGCGTCTCGATGATCGTCGGCTGCCCGTGAATGTCGATCGTATGGCGCGCAAGCCGGATACTGGACGTCGGCTTGACCGCGACGTGCACCACGACATCCTGCCCCGTCGAAATGCCGCCCAGGATTCCGCCGGCGTTGTTCGAAACGAAGCCTTGCGGCGTCATCTCGTCGGAGTGTTCCGTGCCTTTCTGCGTGACGGCTCGGAAACCGGCGCCGATTTCCACGCCTTTCACGGCATTGATGCTCATCATGTTGTAGGCGAGATCGGCGTCGAGCTTGTCGTATACGGGCTCTCCCCAGCCGACCGGAACGTTCGAAGCGACCGTCGTGATTTTCGCGCCGACCGAATCGCCCGATTTCCGCAGCTTATCCATGAACTCTTCGAGCCGCGCGACGTAAGCGGCATTCGCTACGAAGAACGGATTGTCGTAGACGCCATCCCAGGACTCGAACGGAATCTCGACGGGACCGAGCTGCGCCATGTAGCCGCGAACCACGATGCCGTATTGCTCCGCGAGCCACTTCTTCGCGATCGCGCCGGCTGCGACACGAACCGCGGTCTCGCGCGCGGACTGGCGTCCACCGCCGCGGTAGTCGCGGATGCCATATTTCTGCCAGTACGTGTAATCGGCGTGGCCGGGCCGAAACATGTCCTTGATCTTGGAGTAATCCTTGCTCCGCGCATCGACGTTGCGGATGAGGAGCCCGATGGGCGTGCCGGTCGTGCGGCCTTCGAAGACACCGGAAAGAATCTCCACGCGATCTTCCTCGTGGCGCTGCGTGACGTGACGCGATGTGCCGGGTTTACGCCGGTCGAGCTCGGGTTGGATGTCCGTTTCGGACAGGACCATCCCCGGCGGGCAACCGTCGACCACACAGCCGATCGCCGGCCCGTGGCTTTCGCCAAACGACGTGACGGTGAAAAGTTTTCCGAGCGTGCTGCCAGACATGAATCGAGTTTAACGAATTAAGTTTCCGCCAGCGACTCCAGGAACGCGTGGCCCCATGCGACACCGAATCCGGTCACATCCGTGGCAACTGCGCCAAGCCCGCCTTTGCAGCTCGAGCCTGAGAGATCCATGTGTATCCACGGCCGGTCTTCAGTGAAGCGCTTGAGTAGGCGCGCGGCGAGAATATGATCGGCAGCACCTTCCAGAGTGCACTGCTTCACGTCGGCTACCGGACTGTCCAGTGCCTGATCGTAATCCTCGTCCATCGGGAAAACGCAGACGCGTTCCCCCGCCGCCGCTGAAGCTGAAAGTGCCTCGCGTGCGAGATCGTCGCCGGTCACAAAAATGCCGCTGTAACGGTCGCCCAGCGCCGTATGCATGCTGCCGGTGAGTGTCGCAAAGCCGATCATGACATCCGGCTTCTCGCGCGCAGCAAGCGTGAGCGTGTCCGAGAGCACCATCCGGCCTTCGGCGTCCGTGTGTACGATCTCGATCGTGGTTCCATTGAGCGCCGTGACGATGTCGTTCTGCTTGTAAGCTTTCGGGCTGATGTGGTTCTGAGCGATGGCGAGCCAGCAATCGATCGCGACCGGCAACTTCGAGCGGCTCGCCGCGACGAGGATTCCGAGCGCGACCGCCGAGCCGTTCATGTCTTCGTGCATGCCGGCCATGTACCTGGCGGGCTTCAGATTGTGGCCGCCGGTGTCGAAGCAGATACCTTTGCCCACGAGCGCAATCTTCTTCCTCGCTCCGCGTGGCCGGTACGCGAGGTGAACGATGGCGGCATCTTCGAGCTCGCTCCCCTGCGCGACCGCGACAAACGCCCCTGCGCGCATTCTGCGCAGGCGCTTCATGTCGTATTCCCGAATACGCCACCCTTCCTGTCGCGCGCGATGGCGCAGCCGTTGGCGATAACTGCCGGGCGTGAGCTCGTTCGGCGGCAGCACGGTCAATTCGCGGCAGAGCACATTGCCTTCGGCGCGGGCACGGAGGCTCGCGTATGCGCTCCCATCCTGATGGCCGTACACGC
>Ga0075431_100001333_pt1 | contig 22547 bp, 19 predicted proteins | sample RhiMetdeltSRZDD5_FD_75297 | JGI IMG/M metagenome (GOLD analysis project Ga0075431, IMG submission 75297) | Populus rhizosphere microbial communities from Tennessee, USA - Rhizosphere MetaG P. deltoides SRZDD5 | ecosystem: Host-associated > Plants > Roots > Rhizosphere > Soil | place: USA... | reverse complement strand
ACCAGCCGCACGACATCCTGCTCTGTATCGGCACCGGCAAGACGGTCAACGATGCGCAGCGTCTCCGCTACACGGGAGATCAGTTCTTTCTCAAGACAGCGGAGCAGATGGCCGCCGTCTTCACGGACTACCCTGAGGCGCTGCGCAATACGATGCTGATCGCCGAGCGCTGCAACGTCACGATTCCGAAAGGGCAGAACCATTTGCCCTCGTTTGGCGTGCCCGATGGATTTACGCTCGACGAGTACTTCGAGCACATCGCACGCGAAGGCTTCGCGCAGCGGCTGGCGCGGTTACAGCAACTGGCTGCGTCCGGGCGTCTTCGCCAGCCCGTCGATGAGTACGTTCGTCGCCTCGATTACGAGATCGCGATGATCCGGAAGATGGGCTACTCGGGCTACTTGCTGATTGTGTGGGACTTCATTCGTTACGCCCGCGAGGAAGGGATCCCGGTAGGACCAGGGCGAGGGTCAGCCGCCGGTTCGCTGGTTGCATGGTGCATGCGCATCACCGACGTGGATCCGCTCGACTTCGACCTGATCTTCGAGCGATTCCTGAATCCAGAACGTGTCTCACTGCCTGATATCGACGTCGACTTCTGCGAGCGGCGCCGTGGCGAGGTGATCGATTACGTCACGCGCAAGTACGGCCGTGAGAACGTCGCCCAGATCATTACCTTCGGGACAATGAAGGCGAAGGCAGTCGTACGCGACGTGGGGCGCGCGCTGGACATGCCGTACGCGGATGTCGATCGGATTGCCAAGCAGATCCCGCCGGCGCTCGACATGACGCTCGACAAGGCGCTGACCGAGAACCCTGTCCTCAAGGACATGGTGGCCAAAGACGCCAAGGTCAAGGAAGTCATCGACATCGGCAGGCGCCTCGAAGGGATGTCCCGCCACGCCTCGGTTCACGCCGCTGGCGTCGTGATCGCCCCCGGCCCCATCACGGACTACGCGCCGCTTTATAAGGGGGCGCGAGACGAAATCACCACGCAGTGGAACATGAAAGAGGTCGAACGCATCGGCCTCTTGAAGATGGACTTCCTCGGACTGAGCACGCTGACGCTCATTCGCGATTGTCTCGCGGAGATCAAGCGGACCGAAGGCGTCGAGCTGGATATCGACGCGATCCCGCTCGACGACCCGAAGACTTACAAGGTGTTTGGCGAGGGGGCCGCGTTCGGGATCTTCCAGTTTGAAAGCTCGGGGATGCGGGATCTGCTCCGCAAGGCGAAGCCGGAGCGTCTCGACGACCTCATCGCGTTGAACGCGCTGTATCGGCCCGGCCCGCTCAAGTCGGGGATGGTGGACGACTGGGTCGCCCGCAAGCAGGGCAGGACCGAGGTGAAATACGAGCTGCCGCAGCTCGCGCCGATCCTGTCGGACACCTATGGCGTCATCGCCTACCAGGAGCAGGTCATGCGCATCGCCCAGGCGCTGGCGGGATTCACGCTCGGCCAGGCCGACGTCCTGCGCAAGGCGATGGGTAAGAAGGATCCGAAGGTCATGGCCAAACAGCGCGAGGCCTTCATGGAAGGTGCTCGCGCGAAGGGAATCAACGAGAAAAAGGCGACCAAGATCTTCGACCTCATGGAGTACTTCGCCGGGTACGGGTTCAACAAGTCGCACTCGACGGCGTACGCCTTCCTCGCTTACCAGACGGCATTTCTAAAGGCGAACTACCCATGGCATTTCGCGGCCGCGCTGTTGACGATTGAAGCGCAAAACGCGGACAAGCTCGCGATGTACCTGGCAGAGGCGCGGGACCGCGGCATCCCGGTTCTTCCTCCGGACATCAACGACAGCCAGCTGCATTTCTCTGTCGAACCGGGACAGGGTGTTCGCTTCGGGCTGACGGCGATCAAAGGCCTGGGCGAAGGAGCGATTCGAGCCATTCTCGATGCACGCACACGACTCGGAGGACGGATTCCTTCGCTTCACGCCTTGTGCGAAGAGCTCGATCTTCGGATCGCGAACAAGCGTGTCTTCGAAGCGCTCGTGAAAGCCGGCGCGTGCGATTCGCTGGTGGGAAGTACAAAGCATCCTCCGCTGCGCGAGCCGCTCCACGTCATTCGCGCCCGCCTCTTCGCCGCGATCGATGGCGCCTGCGATCATGGCAACCGGCTGCAGCGGAACAAGGATCTCGGGCAGGTGGACCTGTTCGGCGGCGACGCAGACAACGCCGGACCGACCATCGTTCCACTTCCAGACGTTCCACCATGGTCCGAGATCGAGCAACTGACCTACGAGAAGGAAACGCTCGGACTGTACTGGACCGGCCACCCAATCGATCGATACGCCGACGACCTTCGCGAGTATGGCGCCAAGACAACGGCCGATCTGGTGCCCAAGCGAGAGGCCGCGGCGGTGGCCATCGACGAGGGTGAGGATTCCTCTGGCGAGGCGATGGCCCGGCCCGAGAATGGAAATGGCGCCACCAACGGGCGGGTCGCCGAGGACATCTCGATCGGCGGCATCGTTTCGGGGCTCCGTCCGCTGAAGACACGCAAAGGCGACCGGATGTGTGTGTTCACGCTCGATGATGCTGGCGGCAGCATCGAGGTCGTGGTTTTCCCTGAAACGTTCAAGCAGCACGGCCACTACGCCGAGAATGGCCGCAGTGTCCTGGTCCACGGGCGTTTTGAGCGGGATGACGAGTCGGTCCGCGTCCTCGCGACCGAAATAACTCCAATCGAGATGGTGAGGGAACGGCTCGCCAAAGCGGTGGCCATTCGACTCTCGATGCCGCCGCACGGCCGCGCGACCTTCGAGCGCCTGTTGGAATTACTCGCGCAACACAAGGGCGATCGCAAGGTGGCCTTCGTCATTCTCGAGCAAGACCGGCATCTCCGCGTGACCGCCGATGTCAGCGGTATTCGCGTCCGGCCGTCCGAGCGTCTGGTGTCGGAAGTGGAGAAGATCTGCGGGTCGGGTTCAGTCAGCCTTCGATGAAGTGACCAGCGCTGTCACGGTGAAGAGCGAGAGTTAACGTAGGAGCCCGGATGCCGCCCGATACACTCGAGTTCGAAGAGCCGATTGCGGTCCTGCTGAAAGAGATCGAGGCGCTGTCGCTGCTGCCGTCCACTGCCGAACGTCAGCGGTCGATCGACAGCCTGTACGCAAGGGTGGAGTCGATTCGCGCCGACATCTACAAGACGCTGACACCCTGGCAGCGCGTCCTCGTGGCGCGTCATCCAAACCGCCCAACGGTGCTCGACTATGTAAGCCGCCTGTTCACCGACTTCGTGGAAATCAGCGGCGACCGGCGATTCGCCGACGATCACGCCATCGTGACCGGGTTCGCGCGCTACAAGGACGAACCTGTTCTCGTCGTCGGCCATCACAAGGGCGGTGGCGACACCAAGCAGAAGATCTATCGCAATTTCGGCTACGCCAGGCCGGAGGGATACCGCAAGGCGCTCCGTGCGATGAAGCTCGCGGAGAAATATCAACGTGCGGTCATTGCGTTCATCGACACGCCCGCCGCATATCCCGGCATCGAATCAGAGGAACGTGGCATTTCGGAGGCGATCGCCGTCAACCTGCGAGAGATGGCTGCCCTCGACACTCCAATCGTCGTGATCGTGCACGGGGAGGGGGGCAGCGGCGGCGCCCTCGGGCTTGCCGTTGGCGACCGGATCCTCATGCACGAGTTCGCCATATACAGCGTGATTCCGCCGGAGGGATGCGCGGCGATCCTGTGGCGCGATGCCGGGCGAAAGGTTGAGGCCGCCGAAGCGCTCAAGCTGACGGCTCTCGATCTGCTGCGGCTCGGCCTGGTCGACGAAATCGTATCGGAGCCCGCTGGCGGCTCGCACACCAACCACGATCGGGCCGCGGCACTGCTCGATACGGCGCTCGCCCGCGCATTGGCGGAGGTTTCGGCGATGGAGTCCTCGGCCCGTCTCGACGCGCGTTATCAGAAGTGGCGAAAGATGGGCAATGTGGGGATTGCGGAGTGATACAGCGTCTCTGGCAACCTCTCCAGTGCGATGACGTCCAGGCCGAGGCGCTCGTCCAGGAGTTGAAAATTGCGCCGGTCACCGCGAGATTGCTCTGTATCCGCGGAATCTCGGATCTGACCGAGGCCAAGCGGTTCTTGTCTCCTTCGCTCGACGATCTGCTCGACCCGTTCGCACTGGCGGACATGTCCGTTGCCGTCGATCGCATCCTCGCAGCGATCGCCAACCGCGAGCGCATCGCCATCCACGGCGACTACGACGTCGACGGCGTGACATCCACGGTCATACTGCGGCGCGCGCTGGAGTTGCTCGGCGCCGATGTCATCCACTTCATCCCCGAGCGATTGCGGGATGGATATGGACTGCAGCCGGCCTCACTCGATCGACTCGCCGCCGAACATGTTCACCTCGTCATCTCTGTGGACTGCGGCATCCGCGGCGTGGAGGCAGCAGCGCATGCAAAGGCGTTGGGGCTCGATCTCATCATCACCGACCATCATGAGCCCGACACCGAATTGCCGGACGCCCTCGCCGTCATCAACCCCAAGCGCCACGACTGTAGCTATCCGGAAAAGAACCTTGCGGGCGTCGGCGTCGCGCTCAAGCTGGTGCAAGCGCTTTGCGCCCGTTCGGGCCGCAACCACTGGATTCCCGCATTCGTGAAAGTGGCGGCGATCGGAACGCTGGCGGACGTCGTACCGCTCACCGGTGAGAATCGCGTCATCGCGAAACTTGGTCTCGGCATGCTGTCCAGGGGACCGCACAAGATCGGGTTGCGCGCCCTCCTCGAGGTCTGCGGTCTTACGGGCAAGGAAATTGACAGCTATCACATCGGCTTCGTGCTGGCGCCCCGTGTGAACGCGGCCGGCCGCATGAGCACGCCCGACATCGCCGCACGACTCTTGCTGGCATCTGACGACGGCATGGCTGATGAAGCGCGCCAGTTGGCCGAACAGCTCAATACCGAGAATCTCCGGCGGCAGGAAGAAGAGGCCGACATCGTCGCTCAGGCGCGCAAGCTGGTTGAAACCGATCTCGAGGTGGGATCGCGGCCGGTGATCGTCGTGGCTGGCGAAGGCTGGCACCGCGGCGTGATCGGGATCGTCGCTTCGAAACTCGTTGATGCATTTCATCGTCCCGCTGTGGTGATCTCAACCGATGGCGAAGTCGCGCACGGGTCGTGCCGAAGTATTCCGGCGTTCAACATGCTCGGCGCGCTTGAAACGTGTGCCGATGTCATGATCAAGTTCGGGGGACACAAGCAAGCCGCCGGTCTCACGATGGAGTCGTCACGCGTTCGAGAACTGCGTGCGCGCCTCAACGACCACGCCGAGGAGCGCTTGCAGCCCGACGACTTGCGCCCTCGGATCTGGATCGACGGCGCGCTGGCGTTCCGATCGATCAGCGAGCAGGTCGCGTCAGAAATGACAACCTTGGCGCCGTTTGGGGCCGGGAATCCCAGGCCCGTATTTCGCGCCAGCCGAGTCGAGGTCGTTGACGGGCCGCGTCGGATCAAGGATCGCCACCTCAAGATGGCGTTCCGCCAGGACGGGCGTATCCTCCGCGGCGTGGCCTGGCGTGCCGTCGAGCGGGAGAGTTTCGTTAGCGAGCATCGTTCAGCCATTGACCTCGCGTTTTCCCTGGAGCAGGACACCTGGAACGGTGAGCGCTACCTGCAGCTTTCCATTGCCGACTTCAGGGAGCCAGAAAGCTGACGGGTGCTATCCTGTACCAGCTGAATGACTTCTTGGCAGAAGCGCCTCCGGATCGGACTTGCCATCTTCGGCATCGTGTTTGCCGGCTTCGTGTATCGATCGATTGGCGAGCGTCGCGCCCCGGCGCCTCTGCAACCGGTCGAACGGCTGGATCCCAAGGCGATTTCTGAAGCGAAGGGATCGTCGGCCGAGCAGATACGCGGCACCAAGCGGGAATTCGAGATCAAATCCGAACGCTTCCTGAGCTACCAAGATGGCTCGACGAAGTACTTCAACGTCGAGATCACTGTTCGCCGGGACGAACGTGTGTTCATCGTCACGGCGAAGGAAGCGTCGGCAGGCGCCAATGAGGTGGAACTGGCGCTGACCCGTGGCGTGAAGGTGAAGGTGAGTGATGGCTTCGAGCTCGTCACCGATCACGCGACCTTCAACCAGAACGAGAGCATCGCCCGCGCCCCTGGAGAGATCACGTTCTCAAAGGGTCTGATGTCTGGCTCCGGATCCAACGCTACCTACAATCAGAAGAGCGACGTCTTGACCGTCGCCGAACGGGCGAAGGTGATTGTGACGGAGCAGTCCGGGAAGATCTCTTTCGACGGCAGCGCCGGCAGCGCAACGCTCGATCGGTTGCAGGATCTTCTCCTCATGGAGTCGACTGTTCACATCGTGCGCGACACGCAGACGATCGACGCCGGGAGAGTCATGGCCCGATTGTCGATGAACGAAGACATCATCACGTATCTCGAGCTACGCGAAAACGCAAGCAGTCAAGGAGGCACCGGACCACTGCAATCAATGAAAGCCAACGCCATTGACCTCGATTACACCGACGATGGCAAAACGCTGGAGCGGGCGATTCTGAATGGAGCGGCAAGCTTCAGTACCGCTCCAGACGAGCACGCCTCATCCCGCCGTTTGAGTGGTGAGGGACTCGACGTCCAGATGGCGACAGATGGAACGGTGTCGAAAGTCGTCGGCCGCGACGGGGTTCAGCTCGACCTTCCTGAGGCCAACGGCACACCGCCTCGAAGCATTCGCGCGCGGACGCTCGACGCGGGAGGAGAAGCTGGCGATGGACTCAACTCCCTCCGCTTTCGCGGCGACGTGGTGTTCCAGGAAAACAGCGGGCGCGGCGCGCCATCGCGCGAGGTGCGCGCGCAGTCACTGGCGGCCACGCTCGAGGGCGACAGAATTGGCGAGGCCCTGTTTGGCGGCGGTGTCTCCTTCAAGGAGCGAGGCTTCGACGCCGGCTCGTATGACGCACTGTATAACCCCGTGAAGAACGTGTTGCGTCTGTGGAGTGAGAGTGGCGCGCGGCCTTTCGTCACCGATGATCAGATCCATGTCGAAGCGCGCCAGATCGACGCCTCACTCGACAGCCACGGCCTGGTTGCGCAAATGAACGTCCGCACGTCACTCAAGGGCCAGTCCTCTACAGCCAAAGACGGCGACAGCGGACGTTTGCCTGGGCTCTTGAAGGAAGGGCAACCCGCCAGCATCAATGCAGATCAACTCGATTACCGGGGCGGCAAGGGGCGTGCAGAGTACGCGGGAAATGCCACGCTGGTTCAAGGTGATACGGCCATCCGCGGCGATCTCATCGTCCTCGATCGGGAGAAGGGAGATCTCATCGCCTCCGGGTCGGCCCGGTCCACGTTGACCCTCGATTCCGGGCGAACCGACGGACGCGGTGACGAGATCCGGTATGACGAGGCGAAACGAACCGTAACCTACAGTGTGAGCCCGGTCGCACCGACAAGCGGACAGACAGCCAGTGCGCCTCTGGCCCAGGTCAGTGGACCCGACGGAGATCTCCGCGCCGCGCGAATAGAAGTCGTTCTCGCAAGCGCGGCGAACGCGGTCGACCGTCTCGAGGCCTACAACAGGATAACGATGGTCCTGGGCCAGCGCACGGCAACGGGCGGACGGTTGACGTATCACGCCAAAGAGGAGCGCTACGTCATGTCGGGGGCCGGCGCCACCCCTGTCACGATCCGCGAGTCGTGCCGCGACACTACAGGACGAACGCTGACATTCTTCAAGTCGACGGAGAGGATTCTCGTCGACGGCAACGAGACAAACCGCACCGAGACCAAGCCGTGCACGCCACGATCCCCAGCCCCAGCCCAGCCATCGCCCGTCGCGCGATGACGTCGACGCTGCAGACGCGCCAGCTCACCAAGTCGTACGGCGGCCGCACCGTAGTTCGTGGCATCAGCATCGAGGTTGGGTCCGGCGAAATCGTCGGGCTGCTGGGGCCAAACGGCGCGGGAAAAACCACGACGTTCTACATGACCGTCGGACTGACGGCGCCGGATTCGGGGCGCGTCCTCCTCGATGGAGAGGATCTCACCGATGCGCCGATGTATTCGCGCGCGCGCAAAGGTATTGGTTACTTGCCGCAGGAACCGTCGATCTTCCGCGGTCTGACCGTCGAGCAGAATATCCTGGCGATCCTCGAGACTCTCGGTCTGGACAAGCAAACCCGGCAGGAGCGCCTGCACGCACTGCTTGCCGAACTGCACCTGACACCGCTTCGATCGGCGCCCGCCCACACACTCTCGGGAGGCGAACGTCGCAGAGCAGAAATCACCCGCGCGTTGGTCATGTCACCGAGATTCATCCTTCTGGATGAGCCGTTTGCAGGCATCGATCCGATCGCCGTCAGCGACATCCAGACCATCGTCTTTCACCTCAAGGAACGCGGTATCGGCGTCCTGATCACGGATCATAACGTTCGTGAAACTCTCCGGATCACGGACCGGGCGTACATCGTCCATGACGGCGTAATTTTTCGGAGCGGAACGCCCGAATCGCTGGCCGCGGATGAGGACGTACGCCGGATTTATCTGGGGACCGAGTTCCGGTTGGACTAAGATGGATTACGGGTTCTCCGTCTGATGGCCATCTCACAGAAACTCCACACAAAGCTCGTTCAGAAGCTCATTCTGACGCCCTCGCTGCAGCAGGCGATCAAGCTGCTGCCGATGTCGACGCTCGAGCTGTCTGAGCTGCTGAATCAGGAGATGGTCGAAAACCCCATGCTGGAGGAGGTCCCTACAGAGGAGCTCCAGCCAGTCGAGGCGACGCCGGAAAAGCAGGAGGAAAAACCGGAGAAGGCCAAGACCGACTCGTGGGACGACCAGGATTACGAGTACTTCTTCGGCGACTACCTCGATGACGGGTATCGCCCACGGACACCGACGGAGGTCAAGGAACTGCCTCCGATCGAGAACACGCTCTCGACGGGTCAGTCGCTCGCCGATCACCTGCTGTGGCAGTTGTCCATGCAGACCGACGAGCCGACCGTTCGCGAGATTGGCGAAGCCATCATCGGCAACCTCGACGACGATGGATACCTGGTCGCCACCGTGGAAGAACTGGCCGGCATGGGCCCATGGGCGATGGAGGAAGTCGAGAGAGCGCTGAAGCTGGTGCAGGGATTCGATCCGATTGGCGTCGCCGCGCGCGACCTGCAGGAATGTCTCCTGCTGCAACTCCGCCACCTGGGAATGGCGGGGACGCCGGCCGATCAGATCGTCACCGAGCACATGCGGCTTCTGCAGAATCATCAGGTCCCGGAGCTGGCGCGGAAGCTGGGTCTCTCGATCGACGATCTCAAGCAGCACATCGAGCTGATTCGCCATCTCGATCCAAAACCGGGCAGCCGCTACAACCCGTCGCAATCGCAGTACGTCATCCCCGACGTGTACATCGTCAAGATCGAAGATCAATACGTGGCCGTCCTCAACGAGGAGGGGCTGCCACAACTCCGGATCAGCCCGGTGTATCGTCGATTGCTGGACAAGAACGCGGCGGAGAACACCGACGAGACGCGCGCGTACGTGAAAGACAAGTTCCGGTCGGCGTTGTGGTTGATCAAGTCGGTGGAGCAGCGGCAGAAGACCATTCACAAGGTGGCGTCGAGCATCATCAACTTCCAGCGTGACTTTCTCGATCACGGCATCGAGTACCTGCGGCCGCTCGTCCTGCGCGACGTCGCCAACGATATCGGGATGCACGAATCGACGGTGAGTCGCGTCGTGACGAACAAGTACATGCACACGCCGCAAGGCGTGTTCGAGATGAAGTACTTCTTCCACAGCGGCATCTCGAGCTCCTACGGCGAGGCGGTATCCTCGGTCACGATCAAGCAGCGCATTCGCAAGATCATCGAGCAGGAAGACCCCAGGAAGCCGTTGAGTGACTCGAAGATTGTCAGCATCCTTCAGCGCGAGGGCCTGGAGCTGGCGCGCCGGACGATTGCGAAGTATCGGGAAGAGCTCAAGATTCCCACATCCAACCAACGCAAGGTTCTGTACTGAGACCTCGGGGCTCCGGCCCTGAGTGGATTGCAGTCGCTATGCGTCTCGAACTGACAGGACGACATCTCGGCATCACCCCGGCCATGCGCGCTCTCGTCGAGGAGCGGATCGATCACACGCTCCGACTGCTGAACGACAGCGCCGTATCCGCACACGTCGTGCTCACGCGGGAGCGGGCACGTATTCGGGCGGAAGTGACCCTGCACGCACGCCGCGAGCGATTTCTGCACGGCGAGGCGACCGGACAAAACGTCGAGTTGGCCATGAATACGGCCGCCGACAAGGTCGACCAGCAGGCGCGAAAGCTGAAAGGCAAGCGCGACGGGCGCAAGCGCGGACCGTCTGCCGTCAAAGCCGCTTCGGTGGAGACGCCCGCGCCGCGGCACACGTCCGCGCCACGGCGTCGAATCATTCGTGCCAGGCAGTATGCTGTGAAGCCGATGTCAGTAGAAGATGCGGCAGTCGAGATCGATGACGCCGATGGGTTCATCGTCTTTCGCAATTCAGCGACCGATGCCATCACTGTGCTCTTTCGCCGGCCCGATGGGCATCTCGGTCTGATCGAGCCGGAGGCGTAGGGCGGCCGCACGATGGCGGAGCCCGTGTTGACCGTTGCGGGCCTGATCGAGCGGGGTTCAGGTCCGGCGAGTCTCTCGCTCTCGCTCGAGCTCCTGAGCGGCGCGCGGGGACTCGAGCGCCGAGTCGGCAGCCCGTATATCCAGAAGACCGGCCTGGCCCTTGCCGGGTTCCACGAATATCTCCGCCCTGGCCGCATCGTCGTGTTCGGCGAGAGCGAGGTGCGCTACCTCGACAGCCTGACGCACGAGGCGCGCGTCGCCGTGTTGCACACCACCTTCAGTCACGATATTCCCTGCGTGCTGATTACTGGCGGATGGGACGTGCATGACGATCTGCGATCGGCGGCCGACCATCATCAAGTGCCCTTGCTACGCACGGCAGTGTCGACGCCGGTTGCCATCGCGAGGATCAGCGCACTGCTCGATGATGCCCTCGCCATTCGCGAGATCATCCACGGTGTCCTGATGGACGTCCTGGGACTCGGAGTGTTGATCGTCGGCGACAGCGGTATCGGCAAAAGCGAGTGCGCGCTCGATCTGGTCGTGCGCGGACATCGACTGGTGGCCGATGACACGGTGCAGATCAGGCGTCGGGGGGATTCGGTAATCCTGGGCGCCTGCCCGGAGCCGACGCGGTATCACATGGAACTGCGTGGCCTCGGCATCATCAACATCCGCGATCTGTTCGGCGTGGCCGCGACGCGGGCCGCCAAGCGCGTCGAGCTGGTCGTGCAACTCGAGCGGTGGGACGTGCATCGTGAATACGACCGCCTCGGTCTCGACGAGAACACGTACGATTTGTTTGGCGTGAAGGTGCCGCTCATCTCCATGCCCGTCGCCCCGGGCCGCAACCTGGCGACGCTGGTCGAGGTGGCTGCCAGGAATCAACTGCTGCGCTCGCGTGGGCTCAACGCCGCGCGCGATTTCGTGGACCGGCTGGAGCAACAGCTGCAGGAGGAAGAGACCGAGTCCGATTCTGAAGAAGAACCTCGATCCGGAGGTTCCAGATGAACCGTCGTCGACCCACCAGGAAGCGGACCCAGCCGCGCGAGCCCTCTCGCCACTCGACGCGATTCATGGTCGTTACCGGCCTCTCGGGATCGGGGAAGACCCATGCGATTCACGCGCTCGAGGATCTCGGGTACTTCTGCGTTGACAATCTTCCTACGCAGCTCATCCCGGCGTTTGCGGAGCTCTGCACGCGCGGGGAAGCCGGCCTCGAGCGCGTGGCGATTGTCGTGGACGTGCGAGAGCGTGGCTTCCTGAGCCAGTTTCCGCCGACCTACCGGAAGCTTCGCAGCGTTCCTGGAGTCGACGCCAGGCTGATCTTCCTCGAGGCGAACCGTTCGGCCCTGGTCCGGCGATTCAGCGAGACGCGACGACCGCATCCACTGGCACGAGACCGGTCGGTGGCTGAAGGAATCGACGAGGAGCGCAAGAAGATGCTGGCGATACGCGCCATCGCCGACGTCATCCTCGATACATCGAACCTAACCGTCCACGAGCTGCGCGACGTCTTCGCGAACATGACGCGCAACGACGGCGGTCGCGCGGACATGGTCGTCAACCTGCTTAGCTTCGGGTTCAAGCACGGCGCGCCGACCGAAGCCGACCTGGTGTTCGACGTGCGGTGCCTGCCCAATCCACACTTCGTCGATCGCCTGCGGCATCTCACGGGCCGCGATCCCAAGGTCGTGCGCTTCATGCGAAAGCACCCGATCACGCAGGGGTTCATCGAGCGCTTGACCGACTTCCTGAAGTTCGCATTGCCACACTACGTGTCGGAAGGCAAGAGTTACCTGACTGTTGCCATTGGATGTACGGGAGGGCAACATCGATCGGTGATGATCGCCGAGGCGCTCAAGCGGTCGTTGGAGCACACGCCCGGAGTACGGTTGCGGGTGAAACACCGCGATGGGTAACGACCGAACGGTGTCGGCATCATGATCGGAGTCGTGGTCGTCACACACGGCCAACTCGCGACTGAGCTGGTGAACGCGGCCGAAACGATCGTCGGCGACATGCCGGGTTTCGCGGCGGTGTCGATTGGCTGGCATGAGGACACCGAAGATGCCCGGCGCGAGATCGAGCAAGCCGTCGCTCGTGTCGATAAGGGTGGAGGCGCGCTCATTCTCACCGACATGTTCGGTGGAACGCCTTCGAATCTGGCGATGTCGTTCCTGGCGCAGGGTAGAGTTGAAGTGATTACCGGTGTGAATCTGCCCATGCTCATTAAACTCGCTAATCTGTCCGAGCAGGCTGACGTACTGACGGCCGCGCGCGAGATCCGTGAGCAAGGACGGAACGCGATCTGGGTGGCATCTGATCTCCTGCGGGGGGAGAAGACGTGATCGACTCCCAACTCCCAATCGGCAGCCCCAAGACGGTTCGACAGCAACGGCCGTTTGAGCGTCGCCAGAGTCAGAATTGGGAGGTGGGGAAGTTGGAAGTTGGGAGTTGGTCGTTGGGGGTTAAGGGTTGACAACCCGATCCGTGACGGTCGTGAACCAGCTCGGGCTCCACGCGCGGGCCGCGGCCCGGTTCGTCCACCTCGCGACGCGATTCGAATCCCGAATCCGCGTGGGGCGCGACTCGAAGGTCATGGATGGAAAGAGCATCATGGGTATTTTGTTGCTGGCGGCCTCGCGTGGAACGACGCTGACGGTGATCGCCGAGGGCCCGGACGAGGACCGCGCCGTCGACGCTCTCGTCGAGCTCGTCCAATCAGGATTTGGTGAGGAATCGTGGAGCGCTTGAACGGCATCGGTGTGTCACCGGGCGTCGCGGTGGGGCCGGCGCTCGTGGCGATTCAACGTACGCAAGTGTTGCGCTTTCCCGTCGGTCCAGATGGGGTCGCACGTGAGCTGTCGGCGCTCGAACGCGCACGTCAACGATCGCGCAGTCAGCTCGAGCAGATCCGGCGGCGCATCGCGACGGCGCGCGGCGCCGACCTGGCCGCTATCTTCGACGCGCAACTCCTGATGCTCGACGATCCGATCCTGGTCGGGCGCGCGGCAGCGGTGGTTCGCAATGAACGGGTCAATGCCGAGTGGGCCGTGCAGCGTGCGCTCGACGAAGCAGCCGCCGTGTTCGATGGCATCGATGATCCGTACCTGCACGAGCGCAAGGGCGATCTTCACGACGTGGCTGGCCGTCTCCGGATGAACCTCCGTGACGAGAAAGGCGGAGCGCGCGATCGGCTGCAGGACCTCGACGCGCCGTGCGTGCTCATCGCCGATGAACTGACGCCGTCCGTGGTGGCGCAGCTCGATTGGACGCGGATCAAGGGTTTTGCGACCGACGCCGGCAGCCGTACTTATCACACGGCCATCCTTGCGCGTTCGCTCGGGGTACCAGCGGTGGTCGGCCTGCACGATGTCAGCCGGCGAGTGCCACCCGGAGCGTCGGTCATTATCGATGGTGAGACGGGCGAAGTCGTCATCGATCCGACAACTGCCTTGTGGCACGAGGCCGAAGGTCGCGCGACGGCGACGCGCGTCACCGCCGTCGCGCACGACGGCGACGGACCGCTACAGACTAGCGACGGCGAATCAATCGTCCTGCTCGCCAACATCGAGCGCTCCGACGATGTGCCGAGCGCGTTGGGCGCGGGCGCTCAAGGCATCGGGCTCTATCGCTCCGAATTCATGCTCGTGGGCGGCCCGCCGGACATGGCAGCCGAAGACGAGCAGTACCACGTTTACCGGCAACTGGTGGAACGCATGGAAGGGCGGCCGGTCACCATCCGCACGTTCGACGTCGACGAGCGTCAACTCGCGCGGCCGTTGGTCGATGCGGCGCTCGACGCGCGCTGGTTCCCCGAGCCGCAGCGGAGTGGACATGCGGGACTGCGCGGCGTCCGCTTCGGGCTGGCCCAGCCGCGCATCTTCAAGACCCAGCTTCGCGCCTTGCTCCGGGCCGCCGCCCACGGTCCACTCCGTATCATGTTTCCGTTCGTTGCATCGGTGCAGGAAGTCAGAGATGCGCGGACCTTGCTGCTCGAGGCTCACCAGGAACTGGCGGCCCGTGAAATCACGGTGCCCGAGGTTGCGGTCGGTATCATGATCGAGGTCCCGTCCGCCGCCTTCACGGCCTCGCTGCTCGCAAAGGAAGCGGACTTCTTCACGATCGGAACGAACGATCTGATTCAGTACACCCTGGCCGTGGACCGGACCGATGACCGTGTGTCGAACCGCTACGAACCGCTCCATCCGGCGGTCTTGCGGCTGTTACGTCACGTTCGCCGCGCCGCGACACGGGAGGGCATTCCCGTCTCGGTCTGCGGCGAGATGGCGTCGGATCCCCTGATCCTCAAACTGCTCATCGGATGCGGCCTGCGTGAGTTCAGCATGACGCCTGGCGCGATTCCTATGGCGCGGAGCGTAGTCAAGGACACGAGCGCCCGTCAGATGATGCGTGTCGCAGCGCGCGTTCTAACATTGGTTACGGTGGAAGAGATCGAACAATACCTGGAAGACACAGTCACGAAGAACAAGGTTGGAAGCGAGGGATAACGAGTGGAGAACATCGTCACGCGCGTGGAGAAGCCGTGGGGATACGAGCTCCACTGGGCGAAGACCGCGCGCTATGTCGGCAAGATCATTCATATCAACGCCGGCCACGCATTGAGCCTCCAGTATCACAACCTGAAGGAGGAAACGATCTACCTCCATTCAGGCAAGCTGCTCTACGAGATCCAGATCGATGGCCAGTTGAAGAAGATCGAGATGAAGCCTGGCGACTCAATTCATGTACTCCCGAAGACGGTGCACCGCATGACGGCGATCGAGGATTGCGATGTGCTGGAGGCGTCGACTCCGGAACTCGACGATGTGGTGAGACTGGAAGATCGGTACGGACGGCAGGGCACCTAACGGACTCCCAAGGTCCCAACTCCCAATTCGTGTGAGTTTCTTTGGGAGTTGGGAGTTGGTGGTTGGGAGTCGACGGATCAGAAGGGAATATCGTCGTCAGTGATTGGCTCCATCGGTGGCTCGTCTCCACCTCCAGGCGGGTGAGAGCCACCGCGATCCATTCCACCGCCGCGCCCACCTCCGCCGCCACCAAGGAGGGTGACGCGATCAGCCTTTATCTCGGTCGTGTAGCGTTTGTTGCCGTCCTTGTCATCCCATTGCCGGGTCTGCAGCCGGCCTTCCACGTAGATTTGTTTCCCTTTGGTCAGGTACTCCTGCAGGCTCTCGGCTGTCTTGCCCCAGAGCACGATACGGTGCCACTCGGTCTTCTCTTGTCGCTGATTGTTCCGGTCGTTCCAGACCTCGGTGGTGGCCAGGTTGAGCGTTGCAACGGCTGCTCCGCCCGGCGTGTAGCGCAATTCCGCGTCGCGACCCAGGTTGCCGACGAGGATGACCTTGTTCACACTTCCCATGTCGTTTCCTTTCGGGCGGCCGCCCGCCCCTACGGCTGCAGTAGCTGCTGCCGTGCCCGCTTCACAGTCCGGCCGCCGCCGCGGCGCATAGTCGCGCATCGGCGAGCCTCGCCCGAGTGATCGGTAGAGGCTGGAGCCGGACACTACGCCTTGAAGTGTACGATCAGTGAGTGACAGCCCAGGTCAGGGTTTAGTGGGCGCGCGACTCAATCCTGCGAGTCGCTGTTTCGCCAGCGATGCGCCTTGGCTGTTAGGGAATCGCTTGACGACCTCCTCCCACGAAGCCCTAGCCGCGTCGGTCCGTCCCATCAGCGATTCCGCGAACCCGCGGCGGTAGTACGCCATGTCGACCTGGTCGCCGTTCGGGTACTGCTGAATCACCAGATTGTATGCCTCGATCGCCTCGGGAAGGCGATTCATGTTGACGAGCGATTCCCCAATGAAGAATTGCGCGTCATCGGCGCGCTCCGCGGTCGGGAAGTTCTTGATCACCTGCTGAAATCCTGCGATCGCGCTGTTGTATTGAGAAGACGAGTAATCGCTGAAAGCAGTGTCGAACACGCGATTGGGCGAAAGGCCCGCGGTGTCCGGAAGTGTCAATACTGGCGCCGGCGGACGCGGCGATGTTGTCGCACCGTCTCCGGGAGGAGGGGTAGGCGCGAGTGGATTGCTCGGATCCAGAGGAGCCGCTGCGCTCTGCGACTGTGCGAGGAGTTGAGGCAACGACAGGAACGTTTGCCGCAGCGCATCGATCTCGTCCTTCAGCGTTCGCAGGCGTGTGTCGGTGTCCTGCGTGCGTTCACGAATGGTCCCGAGATCGGATCCGAGATTCTTGACGAGCACCTCCTGGTCGGCGAAACGGCGCCGCTGGAACTCCTCGCTCGTGTCCAGTCTCGCGTTGACCGCTTTCAGAGCCTCAGTCAACTGCGTCAGGGCCAGGCCGAGCTGCTGGTTCTGCTCCTGGAGCATCCGCAACTCGGCTGCCAGTTGAAGGTGCTCACGATTCTGCGCGGCCGCAGGTGCTGCCATCGCGGGCAGCAGCGCCAACCACAGAGCCGCAGACGTCTTGATCTTCTGCATCCTAGTCCTCAGCGAGAGGTGATCACGAAATGGCCGCGCCGATTCTGCGCCCACGCATCCTCAGTATGCCCCGGACTGAATGGAAACTCCTTACCATAGCTCACAGTGCGCACACGCTCGGGCGAAATACCGAGCGATGTCAGGTATGTCTTGACGACGGTGGCGCGCCGTTCCCCTAACGCCAAGTTGTACTCGGCCGTACCCCGCTCATCACAGTGTCCCTCAACCGTGACGATCCATGACGGATATCTCTTCAGAATCTCGGCATTCGCACTGGCGGCGGCGCGACCGGCATCATCGAGATCGGCACTGTCGAGCCCGAAGAAGACGGGCTTCAGCGGCGAATCACGATTCAGCTCGTCGAGCGATCGATTGGCGACTGCATCGTCGGCCAACGGCTGTGGCGGCACCGGAAGCGCGTCATCGACACGCTGCGGCGGAGCAGGTGGGGCATTGGTCACTGCTGGTGGTTGATCTCCCGCACCCGGGCCTGGCTGCGCCCGCGGAGTCGCGGGTTTCTTACCACCGCATCCTGCAACGATCAGCGCAACCGACAACATGACTGCAAGCGTGACCTGTCTCGTTCTGTGCATGACTCTCCTCACGAATGTGCCGGCACCATTCAGTTGGACCACGCGGGCATCTGGTTGTTTCCGGTCCGAGTGACCTGCCTCAGGTTGCGACCATCGCGGCCGATCGTGAACACCTGCGTACTTCCAGTTCGTGTCGACGTAAAGGCAATGTGCCGTCCGTTTGCTGAGTACGAGGGCCGCTCGTTGGAGCCCTCACCAAAGGTGATCTGGCGGGTTTGACTCGACGCGAGATCGTGAATCTTGATGTCGAAGGCCGGTCCGCTTCGACCGGCGAACGCAATTTCATTGAAGGGGGCAGGCGACCAGGTCGGCTGATCCGCCCACGATTCGTTCATCGTGATCCTGCGCACGTTCGAGCCATCGCCTCCCATCAGGTAAATCTGCGGAGTGCCCGTCCGATCGGAGACGAACGCGATCTGCGCGCTATTGGGCGACCACGTCGGTGTTCCATCGCCTGCGGGATGGTTGGTGAGACGACGCAGGTTGGAGCCGTCGACGTTCATCACGTAGATCTCTGGGTTGCCGTCGCGTCCGGACATGAAGGCGATGCGCGTACCATCCGGTGAGAACACCGGGATGTAGTTCGTGCCCACTCCCTTGGTCGGGTTCTGCAGCAGTCCCTGATAGATAAACGAGACGAAGATGTCCGGGCTGGGACGATAGGTCGTGTACGCGAGCGCCCGCGCGTCAGCGGACCAGGCGGGAGTCAAATTCAACTGGCGGCTCACGGTAATACGGCGCTCGTTCGCGCCATCGTAGTCCGAAATGTAGATCTCCTTGACCTCGCGCTTCTCGACTGTACCGCTCAAGCTGTCGCGATTCCGATCAGAGACGAACGCCAGTTTGGTTCGCGCCACGCCGCGCAGGTTTCGCTGCTGCATGTGGATTTCGTCCGCGATCGTATGAGCATACGCGCGTGGATTGTTGGCGTTGAAATATTCCTTGGCGAAGACCGTCTGTCGGGATCGCACATTCATGAGTCGCGCTTGCACGACGGTCTTGCCACCGGACTGCTGCACGGTTCCAAACACGACGGCGTCGGCGCCAAGCTCTCGCCATGCCGCGAACGGTACATCCTCAGCACGTCGCGCGGCCGGGACCGTTGAATACGTATCGCGCGGCAGCATGTAGAACTCTTGTTCGAAGTTGAAGTCGTTCCACAAGACCTCGCCGATCGTCTTCGCCACTTCCGCCCCTTCAGGGGACAGTGCAACGAAATCAGGAACGGCCAAACGCGGTGGCGTTCCCGGATCTCCCGTAATCACGAGGGCCACTTCGGACGGCTGTTGGGGCTGCGTTGGTGGCGGTTGCTGCGTCGGCGGTGCCTGTTGCTGCGCTGCAGCGATGACTGCGGCGGCCGCAATGATCACCGCGCCCACGCCGGTCGCTCCCAATCTCCGGCTCTGTAATCGCAGCGGCCAACCCTCGATTCGTAGATTGTTCTTCATGATCACCGTTGATAATCGAATCGCATGTGAACTGTCAGACTCGGATTCGGAAATGCGGCAGGTAGCGGCGGCAACCGTGTGAGTTGCACCGCTCGCATCGCCGAGTTATCCAGCGCCAGGAATCCACTCGGTCTCTCCACGAGCGGCGCCTGAATCGTTCCATCGCGCGCAATCGTGAACTTCACTGTCGTCGATCCGACGACCCCCTGATTCTGATCCCAGGATCTCTGGATGAACGTCGTCATCTGCGCGAGGTAATCGGGACAACAGAAATCCGAGACATCGAGCTGAACCGGACCACCGCCGCCTCCCGCGCTGCTCAGGCCGAAGCCCTGACCGCGAACGACAGGCGTCTCGGCGCGTGCGTTGCCATCTGTGGGCTGTGGTCCAGTATTCGCGCGTTTGGCGGCCGCTTCCGGCGGAGCCTTCTGTGGCTTCGGCGCCGGACGCGGTTTCTCCTTGGGATCCGGCATCGCCATCTTCGGCGGCACGGCCGCGGGCGGCGTCAGTATAGGGCGCGCGGGCACTTCAGGAGGCGCTTGCTCCTGGACCGCCCGTGCACCCAATTGTGTGAGACCTCCGGTCTTGGGTCCGGGTGCGCCACCGAGGCTAATCGTCATCACCGGTTGAGGGCGGTCCTCAACGATGCCCGAACCGCCCAACAACAGAAACGCAATCACCACGACATGTCCCGCGGTTGACCACAACACCATCGTCTGCAGCCGTTCGGGCTGTCGCGATCGCGTCACGATGATGTCAGTCACGGTCTCGGTCATCGCTCTTACTTTGTGGGCACGTCTGTCACGATTCCGACGTCGCGGACGCCCCCCGCTTTCAACTCGTCAAAGACATCCATCTGATGCTGCACGTTGAGGCGACCGTCGATGCGTAGATAAACCTGCTTATCGGTACGGTTGACGATCAACTGACGGACACGTTCCTGCAATACCTCGAGCCGGACGGATTCCTTTCCCAGAAACACGCGGCGATCCGTGCTGAAAGACATTGGCACGTCGACGAAAATCCGCTCGCTGGCCAGGTCCTGCGCACGTGACGCGACCGGCAGAGTTAACTCGACGCCCCTCTGCAACATAGGGGCCGCAACCATGAAAATGATGAGCAGCACGAGCATCACGTCGACCAACGGGATAACGTTGATCTCCGCCAGGCTCGACCCGACGCGCCGTCCTCGCTGATGGCGTCCGCCGGCATTGGGCGCCGATGCAATGACTTTGGGCATTAGGTGAAATTCCGCTCCGCAATATTGAGAAACTCGAGCGCGAAGTCATCCATCGTTGCGGAGAAGTCCTTCACGCGATGAACGAAGTGGTTGTAGAACACCACAGCCGGAATTGCGGCAAATAGTCCGGCGGCCGTCGCGATCAGTGCTTCACTGATGCCCGGCCCAACAACTGCCAGGTTCGTGGATCCCGTGGCGCCAATCCGTTGAAACGCGAGAGTGATCCCAACAACCGTTCCAAAGAGACCGATGAACGGGGCCACGCTCGCGGTTGTCGCCAGAAACGTGAGTCGGCGTTCCAACTTGTTAACCTCGGACGTTGCGGCGCGGATGAGGGCGCGGTCGACCGCGTCGAGGCTCTTCAGAATTGGACGAGACGAACCGCCGGGTGGACTCCCACCGGCCTGTCCCGTCTGCCGGAACTGGGCTGTGATTTCGGCGTAGCCAGCCTGGAACACACCGACGAGTGGGCTGGCAGGAAGTGAGGGACAAATAGCTTGCACGTCCGAAAACTTCTGGCTACGACGAAATACGTCGAGAAACGTCGCGGTCTGACGAGCGACGGCTCGATAGGAAATCGTCTTGAACAGGATGATCGCCCATGAGGCGATCGAAAACGCGATCAGAATTGCGAGAACAATCTGGCTGAGGGGACTTGCGTCAGCCAGAATTTGCAGCATGCCTCCGTTCCCAGCGGGCGGGGCAGCGTCCTGCACCTGTAGTGCAAGTAAGGACGAGCCAAACGTATACACCGAATCCTCCGGTACATTGTGGGGGACGGCACCGCTGGGACAGCGCGTCCATGGCAGACTAGCATGCCGCCGGAGGGCTGTCAAACATATGATACGATGGAAGTTCCGCCTACATGCTTCGCCTGCTGCGCATCCGCAACCTCGCCGTGATCGAGGCGGTCGAGGTCGAGCTCGAGCCAGGCTTCAACGTTCTGACGGGTGAAACGGGAGCAGGAAAGTCCATCCTCGTCGAGGCGGTAGGCCTTCTCCTCGGAGCGCGCGCCTCTGCTGACCTGGTACGAACCGGAGAGCCGCAAGCCACACTCGAGGCAATCTTCGAGGCCACCGACGGAACCGAAGTGATTGTCCGCCGGGAAGTCACGAGCCAGGGGCGGAGCCGGTCCTTTATTGACGGAACGCTCGCGACCGCCGGAGCCCTCCGCGAGTTGGCAGATCGTCTGGTCGAGTTGCACGGCCAGCACGAGCATCAGACTTTGCTCGATCCGCTTACGCATCTGCCGCTACTCGACGGCTCTGCTGGACTTGAGGCACTACTGCCGCCAGTGGCGACGGCGTGGACCACCCTGCGCACATTGCGAGAACAGCGGGACCGCGCGCGGATGGACGATCGCGAAAAGGCGGCACGCCTGGATCTCATCGCCTTCCAACTCGGCGAGATCGAAAAGGCCGCGGTGAAACCCGGCGAGGACGAAGAACTTGCGACCTCGAAGCGGGTCCTCGCCAACGCCGAACGCATTCAACGCTTGTGCAGGGAATCCTACGCGGCGCTCTACGAGAGTGATCACGCGGTGTTGTCCGGCCTCGCGCAGGTCTGGAAACGCGTAGCGGAGCTGGCCACCATCGAACCGAAGTTTGCCGATCAGTTGGACACGCGCGAGACGATCAAATCGCAGCTCGAAGACATGGCCTTCTTGTTGCGTCGGTATGCGGACGAAATCGACGCCTCGCCGGTGCGCCTGCAGCAGGTCGAGGACCGGCTGGCGCTCATCGAGCGTCTGAAGCGAAAGCACGGTCCGACGTTGCAGGACGTGATCGCGAGGCGACAGGCGCTGGCGCGGGAGCGCGACATGCTGACCAGGTCAGAGGAGGCTGCCGAGGATCTCGAGCGCCTGCTTGCCGAGGCGCGAGAGCGGTACCTCGAGTTGGCTCGTGATCTCTCGCGCCGTAGACGAACGGCATCGAAGCCGTTCGCCACACAGGTCGAAGCGCATCTGGCGCAGTTGGCGATGGCAAAAACTCGATTCGAAGTACGCTTCGGTAACGAGGACTCGGCCGATGACGCGTGGACTGAACGCGGGATCGACCAGGCCGAGTTTTTCGTGTCGCCAAATGTGGGTGAGGATCTCCGCCCGCTCGCGCGTATCGTATCTGGCGGAGAGCTGTCGCGACTGATGCTGGCGCTGAAGACGATGGCCACTGCCGACGGGTCTGGGAAGACATTGATTTTCGATGAGGTGGACGCGGGC
>Ga0075431_100001332_pt1 | contig 22555 bp, 19 predicted proteins | sample RhiMetdeltSRZDD5_FD_75297 | JGI IMG/M metagenome (GOLD analysis project Ga0075431, IMG submission 75297) | Populus rhizosphere microbial communities from Tennessee, USA - Rhizosphere MetaG P. deltoides SRZDD5 | ecosystem: Host-associated > Plants > Roots > Rhizosphere > Soil | place: USA... | reverse complement strand
AACCTGATCGACATCCGGCGCCGGATCCGCAGCGTCAAGAACACGCAGCAGATCACCAAGGCGATGAAGATGGTCGCCGCGGCACGCCTGCGCCGCGCCCAGGACCGCATCTTCGCCGCGCGCCCCTACGCGCTCGAGATCAAGAAGGTGATGAGCAACCTGGCGGCGCACGCCGGCGGCCTCAAGCACCCGTTGCTCGCGGTGCGGCCCGAGAAGCGGGTGCTCCTCGTCGTCGTCACCGGCGACAAGGGCCTCGCCGGCTCCTTCAACGCCAACGTGCTGCGGCGGGCCACCGAGGTCTTGCCGCGCCTCGCCGGGGTCGAGCTCCTGCTGCTCGGTCGCAAGGGCGTCGACTTCTTCCGCCGCCGGCCGCTCAAGGTGCGGAAGGCGTACACGACGCTCTTCAGCAACGTCACCTACGCGCAGGCCGAGGAGATCTCCGCCGACCTCCGCGACGCCTATTCGAGCGGCGAATACGACGCGGTGCACGTGGTCTACAACAAGTTCAAGAGCGTCATCGCCCAGGAGCTCACCCAGGAGCGACTGCTCCCCATCCCGGCGGGAGAGGGCGAGGCCGCGCCGGCCGCCGACGGCTCGACTCGCGAATACCTCTTCGAGCCGTCCGCGGAGGCGATCCTCGAGGAGCTGCTGCCGCGTTACCTGACCTTCCAGGTCTACCGCATCCTCCTCGAGTCGCAGGCCGCCGAGCACGCGGCGCGGATGACGGCGAGCGACTCGGCGACCAAGAACGCCGGCGAGATCATCGAGCGCCTGACGTTGCGCTACAACCGCGCGCGGCAGGCCGCCATCACCACCGAGCTGATCGAGGTGGTGTCGGGCGCCAACGCTCTCGAGGGCTGACGCGCGAGCACACGATTCGTAGGGTGCGCACCGCGCACCATCCGAAAGGGATAAGAAGCCATGGCACAAGCTGAGAAGTCCAAGAGCGCGACCGTCGCGGCTGGCGCAAACGTCGGCAAGGTGGTGGCGGTCATCGGCCCGGTGGTGGACGTCGAGTTCGCCGAGGGGTCGCTGCCGCCGATCCTCAACGCGGTGCGCCTCTCCGATCCCGGGCTCGCCACCGGCGTGCCGATCGACATCGTCACCGAGGTGGCGCAGCACCTGGGCGAGTCCCGCGTGCGCTGCATCTCGATGAAGCCCACGGACGGCGTCGTGCGCGGCATGGAAGCGGTCGACACCGGCCAGCCGATCTCGGTGCCGGTGGGCAAGGCCACCCTCGGCCGCGTGCTCAACGTCGTCGGCGACCCGGTGGACGAGCTCGGCGAGGTGCCGGCGCAGGAGCGTTGGTCGATCCACCGCCAGGCGCCCCCCTTCGACGAGCAGTCGACGTCGACCGAGATGTTCGAGACCGGCATCAAGGTCATCGACCTCCTCGAGCCCTACACCAAGGGCGGCAAGACCGGCCTCTTCGGCGGCGCCGGCGTCGGCAAGACGGTGCTCATCCAGGAGCTGATCAACAACGTCGCCCTGCAGCACGGCGGCTTCTCGGTGTTCGCCGGCGTCGGCGAGCGCACGCGCGAGGGCAACGACCTCCTGCGCGAGATGGTGGAGTCGAAGGTCATCTCCTTCGGCGACGCCTTCATGAAGAACTGGCACGACACCGGGACCTTCGACTTGACCAAGGTCGACCGGGCCTCGCTCGAGAAGAGCAAGGTGGCGCTCATCTACGGGCAGATGACCGAGCCCCCCGGAGCCCGCCTGCGCGTCGGCCTCGCCGGGCTGACGGTCGCCGAATACTTCCGCGACACCGAAGGGCAGGACGTGCTGCTCTTCATCGACAACATCTTCCGCTTCACCCAGGCGGGCTCCGAGGTGTCGGCGCTGCTCGGCCGCATGCCCTCCGCCGTCGGCTACCAGCCCAACCTCGCCACCGAGATGGGCGAGCTGCAGGAGCGCATCACCTCGACCAAGAAGGGCTCGATCACCTCGGTGCAGGCGATCTACGTGCCCGCCGACGACCTCACCGACCCGGCGCCGGCGACGGCCTTCGCCCACCTCGACGCCACCACCGTGCTGTCGCGACAGATCTCCGAGCTCGGCATCTACCCGGCCGTCGACCCCCTGGGGTCGACCTCGAAGATCCTCGAGCCGCGCATCGTCGGCGACGAGCACTACGCCGTCGCCCGCAGCGTGCAGACCATCCTGCAGCGCTACAAGGACCTGCAGGACATCATCGCCATCCTCGGCATCGACGAGCTCTCCGAGGACGACAAGCTCACTGTGGCGCGCGCGCGCAAGATCCAGCGCTTCCTGTCGCAGCCCTTCTTCGTCGCCGAGCAGTTCACGGGGCTCAAGGGCCGCTACGTGAAGATCGCCGACACCATCGAGGGCTTCGACCGCATCGTCAAGGGTGAGCTCGACGAATACCCGGAGCAGGCGTTCCTCTACAAGGGAACGATCGACGAGGTCGTCGAGCACGGCAAGAGGCTCGCGAGCGGTGGCTGAGAAGGCTCCCGAGGCCAATGTCCTCGGACGGCTGCAGCTCGTCCTCGTCACCTACGAGAAGAAGGTGCTCGAGGTCGAGTGCGATGAAGTGACCCTGCCGGGCAAGAAGGGCTACTTCGGCATCTTGCCCGGGCACGTGGCGCTCATCGCCAGCTTGAAGGTGGGCGAGCTGATGTACCGCGTCGGCAAGGTCGAGCACTACCTCGCCCTCTCGGGCGGCTTCTGCGAGGTCACAGACGACGTGGTGACGGTGATGGCCGAGTTCGCGCAGCTGCCGGGAGAGATCGACGTCGCGGCGGCCGAGCGCGACCAGGCCGAGGCCGAGGCGGTGCTCGGCAGCGTCAGCGACGAGGCTCTCGCCATGGCGCTGGCCAAGCTCGAGACGGCGGTGACGCGAATCCAGGTCGCCTCGCGGGCGCGCTGATACGCCCGCCCGACCCCTGGTTTGCTCCACACCTGTCCCCCCTTCCCTCTGCACCGATCGGCCTCGGCTCATCCGGCCTGAGCTAGGCTGGCGCATCGTGCCGCGGCCCAGCAGTTCCGTCACGCGCCGCCGGTTGCTGCAGGGCGCCCTTGCGGCGCCGTTGGCGGCTGGCGTGGCCGCGGCGACGGGAGGCGCTGCGCCGTCCGCGAGAGTGCGCTCGCCGCACGTCGCCGTCGTCGGCGCCGGCGCCTTCGGCGGCTGGACGGCCCTGCACCTGCTCAGAAAGGGCGCGCGCGTCACCCTGCTCGATTCCTGGGGCCCGGGGAACTCGCGCGCCAGCTCGGGGGGTGAGACGCGGGTCATCCGCGGCCTCTACGGCCGCGACCGCGTCTACGTCGAGTGGGTGGTGCGTTCCTTCGCCCTCTGGCGCGAGCACCAGGCGCACGTCGGGCAGCAGCTCTACCATCCGACAGGGGCGCTCTGGCTCTTCCGCGGCGACGACGCCTACGCCACCACTTCGGCGCCGCTCGCCCGCGAGGCGGGGCTGCCGGTGGACCAGCTCTCGCTCGCGGACGCCGCGGGCCGCTTTCCGCAGGTGCGCCTCGACGGCGTCAAGCACGTCTGGCTCGAGCGCGAGGCGGGCTACCTCCTCGCGCGCCGCGCATGCGCCACCGTCGTCGAGCGCTTCGTCGCCGAGGGGGGTGTGTACCGCGAGCTCGCGGTGAACCCGGTGCGGCTCTCCGCCAGGAGCCTCGCCGCGCTCGCCCTCTCCGACGGATCCTCGCTCGCCGCCGACGCCTTCGTCTTCGCCGCCGGCCCGTGGCTGGGCAAGCTCTTGCCGGGGACGGTCGCGAGCCGCGTGCGGCCGTCGCGCCAGGACGTCTTCTACTTCGGCACGCCGGCCGGCGATCCACGTTGGGGCGAGGGGCGCATGCCGATCTGGATCGACTTCGGCGAGCGGATCTTCTACGGCATCCCCGGCAACGAGCGACGCGGCTTCAAGATCGCCGACGACACTCGCGGGGAGCTCTTCGACCCCGACGGGGGCGAGCGCACGCCCTCGCCCGAGGCGTTGGCGCGCGCGCGCGCCCTCATCGCCGAACGGTTTCCCGACCTGGCGGGCGCGCCGCTCGTCGAGTCGCGCGTCTGCCAGTACGAGAACAGCCCCGACGGCCACTACCTCATCGGGCCGGTGCCGGGCGTCGACAACGCCTGGCTCGCCGGCGGCGGCTCCGGTCACGGCTACAAGCTCGGCCCGGCGGTCGGCGAGCACCTGGCGGCGCTCGTGCTCGGCGAGGCCAAGCCGATCGCCATGTTCCGCCCGGACCGGGCGTTCGCGCCGGAGGTCGGCGAGAGCCAGCTCAAGTCGGGCAGCGGCGAGCACCGGCGGTAGTCGCTCCTCCCGAAATGTCGTCGACTCAGCCCGCGGCCTGGCGCTCGGCGCCGGCATTGACTAAGGTCCCCGCGACCTAGAGGGGGGGAACGAGATGAAGATGAACGAGATCTTCCTGCAGCAACTCGAGCGCGAGATCGTCGGGTCGGCAAAGGCTCTCGAGCGAGTGCCCGTGGATCGGGGCGACTGGAAGCCGCACCCGAAGTCGATGCCGATGGGCTACCTGATCACCCTCGTCGCGACGATGCCGTCGTGGATCGCCATGGCGATCGACCAGGGCTCGCTCGACCTCAACCCGCCGGGCGGTGGCGGCTACAAGGCGCCGACCTGGAGCACCACGGCCGAGCTGCTGGCGATCCACGACGACTGCGTGGCCAAGGCGCGCAAGGCGCTCGCCGGTACCACCGACGAGCACCTGGTGACGTCGTGGAAGCTGATGGTCGCCGGCAACGTGGTCATGGAGAGCCCGCGGTACGCCGTGGTCGGTGACACCTTCACCCACCTCGCACACCACCGCGGTCAGCTCACGGTCTACCTCCGGCTCAACGACGTGCCGGTGCCGTCGATCTACGGCCCGTCGGCGGACGACAAGGTCTTCTGATCGGCGGACGAGCCGCGGAAGGGCGGGGCGTCGCCGTCCCAGGGCGCCCCGCCTCTCTCCGTGCTCACCGGCCGTGCTTGGCGCGCGTGCGCGCCGCCTTCTTCGCGGCCGCGGAACGCTCCGCGGGACCCTTGGTCCTCGCCGCCTTCTTCGCGGCAGCCGACCGGTCCTTGGCCGTGCGCTTCTTCGCCGCGCTCCGCGCGTGGCGCGACAGCGCCGTGTGCGATCCGGCTGCGGTCCCCTCCTTCTCGAGCGCGTGGTGGGTCGCGCGGGAGCGCGTGCGCGACGTGCTCCGCTTCGGCTTGCGGCCGGCCGCGTTGTCGCTGGCTGCCTTGCGGCGGGTCGACTTCGACGCCGTCTTGGATGCCGGCAGCGCGACACCGTCGCGGCGTGCCTTGGCAAGGCCGATGGCGATCGCCTGCTTGGTGGAGCGAGCGCCGTGTTTGCCCTCGCGCACGTGGTGGATCTCTTCGCGGACGTATTCGCCCGCTTGCGTGCTCGGGGACTTGCCTGCCCGCTTGTCGGCGAGGGCGCGTCGCTTGGTCTCCTTCTCGGGCATGGTGCACCTCCTCTCCCGAGTCGTTCGAGCAAACGTCTAGCAAGCGCGGTGCCGCTCCGATCGGGCCCAGAGGCGGGCGCATGCCGCACCCTTCCCGGTAGCATCGCCACGTGGCCGAAGGGAAGGAAACCAGGGCGAAGGCGAAGGTGACCAGCCGTCGGATCCTCGGCACCTACGTCACGCTGACGCTCCTCTCGACGTTCGCCTCGTCGTTCATCTGGGGCATCAACACGCTCTTCCTCCTCGACGCCGGGCTGAGCATCACGCGAGCCTTCGCCGCCAACGCGTTCTTCACCGTGGGACAGGTCCTGTTCGAGGTGCCCACCGGCGTGGTCGCCGACACAGTGGGCAGGCGGGCGTCGTATCTGCTCGGCGCTGCGACGCTCTTCGTGGCCACCTTGCTCTACCTCTGGATGTGGAAGATCCATGGCCCCTTCTGGGCCTGGGCGGCCATCTCGGTGCTGCTCGGACTTGGGTTCACGTTCTTCTCCGGCGCCACCGAGGCCTGGCTCGTCGACGGGCTCACCTCCACGAAATACACGGGGACCCTCGAGTCGGCCTTCGCCAAGGGCCAGATCGCCACCGGCGTCGCCATGCTCAGCGGGACGGTCGCCGGCGGCGCGATCGCCCAAACGACGTCGCTCGGCGTGCCGTACGCCCTGCGCGCCGCCTTTCTCGCGCTCACCTTCATCGTCGCCTTCGCGCTGATGCACGACGTCGGGTTCACTCCGCGCCGCGGGGCCTCGATCGTGGTGGAGACTCGCAAGGTGCTCGACGCGGCGCTGGAGCACGGGCTGCGCAACCCGAAGGTGCGCTGGGTGATGCTCGCCGGGCCTTTCGGCGCGGGAGTCGGCATGTACGGCTTCTACGCCATGCAGCCGTATCTGCTCGAGCTCTGGGGAAAGCGCCAGTCGTACGCCATCGCCGGCGTGGCGGCGGCGATCGTCGCCGCAACGCAGATCGCCGGCGGCCTGCTCGTCCCCTACCTCGGCAAGGTCTTCGCGCGGCGGACGACGGTGTTGATCGTCGGCTCCGTCGCCAGCACGGCCGCCCTCGCCGTCATCGGGCTGCGCGCCGGTTTCTGGCTCACGCTGGCGATGCTGGCGGTCTGGGCGCTGGTCTTCGCCGCCACCATTCCGGTGCGGCAGGCCTTCCTCAACGGGCTCATCCCCTCGCACGACCGCGCGACGGTCCTCTCGTCGGACAACCTCCTGGCCTCGCTCGGCGGCGTCATCTTCCAGCCGGGGCTCGGCAAGGTGGCCGAGGCGTGGAGCTACGCGGCCTCGTACGTCGTGGCGGCGGGCCTCGAGCTGCTGGCGCTGCCGTTCCTCCTCCTGGCCCGGCGCGAGCGGGCGGCTTCCGACCCGATCGAAGTCGACCCGTGAAGCGCGCGAAGGGACCGGCGCTGCAGCTACCATCGTGGATGCCATAGACTCGGCGGCTGCGTTTAGCGCCCCGGGGCGCCGCCCTTCCATGGACGAGGCAACCACCGAACACCCCACTTCCGGGCGCCGCTATCTCGCGTACCTGACCCTGACGGCCCTGGGCGTGGTCTTCGGCGACATCGGCACGAGCCCGCTCTACGCCTTCCGCGAGTGTTTCCACGGCCCGCACGCGCTGGAGGTCACACCGGGCAACGTGCTCGGCATCCTGTCGCTGATCTTCTGGTCGCTGATCGTCGTCGTCAGCGTCAAGTACCTGATCTTCATCCTCCGCGCCGACAACCGCGGCGAGGGTGGCATCCTGGCTCTGACCGCGATGGTGGTGCCGGTGCGCGCCGCCGCCGGCCGCTACCGGCTGTTGCTCATCCTCGGCCTCTTCGGCGCGGCGCTGCTCTACGGCGACGGCATCATCACACCGGCGATCTCGGTGCTCTCGGCGATCGAGGGTCTCGAGGTGGCGACTCCGTTCTTCACGCCCTACGTGATCCCCATCACCATCGCAGTGCTGGTTCTGCTCTTCTTCTTCCAGCACCGCGGCACGGGCTCGGTGGGGAAGATCTTCGGGCCGGTGATCGTGCTCTGGTTCGTGGTGATCGCAGGGCTCGGGATTTGGCGGATCGGGGCCGCCACCGATGTGCTCGCCGCCGTCAATCCGGTGCACGCGCTGCGCTTCTTCATCCACAACCGGTGGCACGCATTCGTCGCCCTCGGCGCCGTGTTCCTCTGCGCCACCGGGGCCGAGGCGCTCTACGCCGACATGGGCCACTTCGGCAAGGTGCCGATCCGCATCGGCTGGTTCGGGCTCGTCCTGCCGTCGCTCTTGGTCAACTACTTCGGGCAGGGGGCGCTGCTGCTCACCGACAAGTCGGCCGCGGAGCACCCCTTCTACCACATGGCCCCGGAGTGGATGACCTACCCGCTGGTCCTCCTCGCCACGATGGCCACCGTCATCGCCTCGCAGGCGGTGATCTCGGGCGCCTTCTCGCTCACCCACCAGGCGGTGCAGCTCGGCTACACGCCGCGCCTGGAGATCGCGCACACCTCGGCGCGCGAACGCGGACAGATCTACGTACCGGCGGTCAACTGGGCGCTGATGCTCTCCTGCATCGCCCTCGTGCTCGGCTTCCAGTCGTCGACGCGGCTGGCCGCCGCCTACGGCATCGCCGTCACCTCGACGATGGTGATCACCACCATCCTCTTCTATGCCGCTGCGCGCCGGCGCTGGAAGTGGCGGCGCTGGCTCGCGCTCTTGATCTGCGGGACATTCCTGACGGTCGATACCGCCTTCTTCGGCGCCAACCTCATCAAGGTGGCGCACGGCGGCTGGTTCCCGTTGGTCGTCGCGCTCCTCGTGTTCACCCTCATGTCGACCTGGAAGACGGGCCGGCGCATCCTCTCCGACCGCATGCGCCGCAGCACCGTGCCGCTGCGGCCGTTCCTGCAGGGGATCGCGCTCGAGCCGGTGGTGCGCGTGCCGGGGATCGCGGTCTTCATGTACAGCAACCCCCACGGCGTGCCGCCGGCGCTGCTGCACAACTTGAAGCACAACAGGGTGTTGCACGAGACGGTGATCATCCTCACCGTCGAGACGCAGGAAATCCCGCGCGTCGAGGCCAACGACCGGCTCGAGGTGGCGCCGCTCGACCACGGCTTCTACCGCGTGATCCTCCGCTACGGCTTCATGGAAGAGCCCGACGTGCCGGCCGAGCTCGCCCGCCTGCGACTGCCCGGCCTCCACCTCGAGCCCCAGCAGCTTTCGTATTTCCTCTCGCGCGAGACGCTTCTCGCGACGGAGCATCCCGGCATGTGGATCTGGCGCGAGCACCTCTTCGCGTGGATGACGCGCAACGCCCGCCCGGCCACCTCGTATTTCAACCTGCCGCCCAACCGCGTCGTCGAGCTGGGGATGCAGGTGGAGATCTAGCCGCCACCTCGAGGCGCGGGCCTTAACCGCCAGACCTCGAAGTCGGGGTCGCCATGGAGGAGCTCGAAACGCGCGGCCGCGTCGCGGCTGCGAAAGCGTGCCGCTTCCGATCGCGGCAGCAAGAGATAGGTAACGCCGGCGGCCTTCATCCGATCCTCCAGGATCGCCGGATCGCGAAGCCAGGAGCGAGTCTTGAAATAGCTCCAGGGACCGAAGTGCTCGCCGAGCAGGCGACCGGTCGCCAGCCCGTGGAGGTGCTCGCAAGCGACGCAGAGAGTGACGTAGCCCTCTTGCCGCCGCTGCAACCATGCGAGGGTCCCGTAGCCGGCGTGGGTCTCGGCCAGGTACGCCTCGCGCGCCGTCCGCGACGCTGGGATCCCGCCGCGTTGCACGAGATAGAAGGCCCCGTAGGCCGCGCCCGGAAAGGCGATCGCCAGCGCGAGGGCGGCGGCGAGCTCGCGGGGTGGCGCGCCCCGTCGCAGCCGACCCCACGCCCAGCTCGCCGCCACTCCCACCAGCAGCGTGAAGAGCGGCAGCACGACGATCAGGTAGCGCGAAACGACCGGGATCGCCGCGTAGGCGAGAAAGTAGCCTGCAACGACGAGGGTGCCGGCGCGCAGGCACCGCAGCCGGACGAGAGCCGGGGCGAGAACGACGACGCCGAGCAGCAACGCAGGCGAGAGCGGAGGTTGATTGCCGGTGAGCTCGCGGTGGAAGACGCTGTTGAAGGGGAGCATGAGGACGCTCGAGTCGTGCTCGGGGACGAATCCCGACAGCTCGGGCGTCCATGCGCTGGTACCGAAGATGCTCGAGACGAACGGGAAAAGCGGGTTTCCCGTGCGCCACACCAGGTAGCCGTAGGGGAGAGCGGTCGCCAGTGCGGCGGCGGCAGCGAAGGAGACGAGCTTTGGCCAGCGGTCGACTCGGCCGAGAAGCATGGCCACGCCTCCCACGAGCAGCGCGTAGAGACCGAGATATTTGACCGCTGCCGCAGCGCCGGCGAGGAAGCCCGCCGTCGACGCCCACGCCGCTCCGCCGTCGCGGGCGCGCCAGAGGCAATAGAAGGCGCCGGTGGTGAAGAGCCCGACGAGGGGATCGACGTAGGCGGTGCCTCCGAGGTACGCCACCAGGGGGTTGCCCAGGTAGAGCGCGGCGGCGAGCCAGCCCGCGGCAGGCTCGAATGCCTCTCGGCCCCAGACGAGCAGGAGAGCGGCGGTCGCAAGATTCGCCAGCAGCGCCAGCTGGTGCGGTGCGCTCTCGCCGCCGAGCGCCAGGAGGCTTGCCTGCAGTCCCTCGGCGAGCAGCGGGAATGCGGGGACGCGCAGCTCCGGAACCCAGGGCAGACCTCGCTGCTCGAGGAACGCGCGCGCCAGCGGCAGGTGGTAGGTCGTCTCGTCGAAGGCGGTGGGAGGAAAGAGCGCGATGGCGAAGCTGCCGACCCCGGCGGCGACCAGAATTGCCGTACCGGCGAGATCGCAGGGGAGCTGACGCGGCGGCGCCGCCGCGGTCCCGTAGAGCCGGCGCCAGCCTGGAGCCGCGGCCGCCACCGCGGCCGCGGCAACGGCGGCGAGAACCCATGGGGAGAACAGGTGGAGTGCCGAGAGCAGGAGCCAGACCGAGCCGAGCGAGGCGAGCCCGACGACAAGTGTGAGTGGGTGGAGGAGCCTCGCGGGATCTCGTCTCCCCCACGCGACCCAACCCGCGGCCCAAGCGGTGATCGCGAGAGCAAGCAGGCAGCCTGCCTGCGCGAGCACGAGGGGGAGAAGCTCCATGCTGGCGAGCGCCGTCAGGATACCGCGGCGCTGGCGCGCGCGGCCCGGCTCAATACTCGAGCCGCACCCGCGTGCTCGGCCCCTGAGCGCGCAGCAAGACCCGCACCCGCGATCCGCCGCGGTCGCAACGCCATGCGTCGGCCCCCGCGGCGGTCGGCCCCCAGCCGCCGGCGCGGAGGCGCTGTAGGTAGGGATCGCGCACGGCCGCCGTCTTCTGCGGCACGAGGAGCTCCACCCACGGCCCACCCGGCCCGCCGCCCTGGTCGACCAGCGTCGAGTGCGGAGGCAGGGGGAAGGACCGCGGGAAGCCCCCCGGCAGCACGCCGGAAAAGACCTCCGAGCGGCGGCGCTCCTGCTTGTCGGTGCCGACGTCGATGCGGGCGTCGGGGGGCGGCGCGACCTCGACGGTCTGCAGGTCGTCGTTGCGCTTGCCGGTCGAGCGGCGCGCGTCGCCGCCGCAGCCGGTGGTGAAGATCGCGCCCGCCAGCGACAGGATCAACACGCCTCCGAGGGCGACCGGGTGACGGGCCCTGGCGGCCCGCGGCGGCCGAGCAACGGCGGATCCGAACGTGATGCTCATCTCGCGCGGCGGCTTTGGAGTCGGTGTCATGGCCTCGAAGCGTAGCAGTGGAGTCGCGTGTAGCAGTCGCGTCGCCGCCGCGCGCGACTCACTGGCAGGCGCAGAGGGGCCAACGGTCGCCTACGGCCGCCGTCAGACGCAGCGGTGGCACCCCGTCGAGCGTCCGCTCGCCGGCGAGCAGGCGCGCCTCGATCGTGTAGTTGCCGGCGGGCAGGCCGAGCGCGTCGAGCGGAACCGCGAGCTCGAGCGAGCGACCGGGCAGCAGGCTGACGGGAAGCGCCACGCGCCGCTCGCGGAACGCCGCGCCACCGGTCAGCCATCGCACCTCCACCGCGCCGCCCGACATCGCACTCGGCCAGGCTGTCGTGCCGTCGTTGCGCAGGGTCGTCTCGAGCGACCGCTGCTCGCCGCAGGGGAGCGCCAGCGACGTGGCGGCGGCGCTCATCTCGCCGTGAACCGCGGCGGCCGTCCGATCGTCCGCGAACACGTCTCGCCTGTCGGCGAGGGCAAGGTGCCGGAACGTGACCGCCGCCGGCCCGTGGGGAGCGGGCGACGTGATCTCGATCGTCACCTCGTTCGTCGGCGACGCGATGGGCAGGGTGAGGATGCCGCCGCCGGGCGGCAACAACCCTTCGAGCGGCGGGGCCGTGCCGAGCCTCACGGCGACCGGCACCGGCGTGGCGAAGGCCGAGCCGAGCGCGAGCTGCACCGCGACCGGCGGAGGCCCCGAAAGCGGCAGCCGGAAGACGGCGCGACCGAGCAGCGGCGCCACCCTCCCCGACGGCGCCGCCCGGGTGTGTCCCACGCCGTCGCGCCACACCCAGGGCAGAGGATCGGCTCCCACCGCGCGACGCGTGTAGTCGAAGCCCGCTCGACCGTCACGCAGCACCGCGCGCTCGACCCAGAGCGATTGCCCCTCCTCGCGCCAGACGAACACCGAGGCCGGGTGGTGGGCGGGGTCGTGGTCCGAGAGCACCACCGGGGCGGGCGGCGCTTCTCCGAGCCGGCTGTCGTAGGCGAGGAAGCGCACGCTGGGGAGCTGGTACTGGTAGTGGACGTAGAGCGTCGGGACGAGCACTGCCCGGTCGTAGCCGACCCGTCGCGCCCCGCTCTCCGTGACGAGTCGCGCCACCGGCGAAGGGAGATCGATCAGGAGCGCGCTCACCGCGAGGCCCCGCGCGGCGACGAAGAGGAAGAGCACCGCGGTCGTCGCCAGAGCGGCGCCGCAGGAGAGACGTCGTGCGCCGGCGACGAGGAGCGCGACGAGCGCGGCGGCGGCGCCGATCGTCAACACGCCGGCGCAGAACCGGTCGCGACCGAGGAAGGGGGCGAGCGCGAGCACGTTGTCGGGGATGATCGACCCCGCGAGCGGCTCGCCCGGCCAGACGAGTGCCAGGGCCGCCGTCAGCGCCGGGAGGCCCGCCGCCACGAAGGCGAGAGCGCGCATGCCGCGACGGCGGCAGAGGGCCGCCACCCCGAGGGCGAGGAGGGGCGGGAGGAACCCCTCGTTGTAGCGGCCGTAGATGCGCGCGTCATGGTAGGCGAGGTGCCCCTCGGGGTGCAGGCCGGGGGTCATGTGCAGGCCGGAAGCGACGAAGATCGCGGCCGCGCAGGCGGCGAGCCCGAGCATCAGCGCCTCGCGCTCGCGGCGATGCGGCGCTGCGGGCGCCGGCCGCCGCGTCCGCCGGAGCCACCACCAGAGCCAGCACGCGAGGCTGCCGATGCCGAGCAACGCGAGACCCGCGGTGCCGGTCGACAGATACCAGAGCTGACCGAGGAGCGCGCGGGCGCAGTCGGCGAGGTCGCGCGGGCGGAGCAGCTTGGCGAGCAGCTCGCCGAGGTCGTGGCGCATGTCGAGCATCCAATACGCCGCGATGAGGCGGCTCTCGAAGGCGCGGACGAGGAGCCAGCCCGCGCCGAGCGCAGCGACGAAGATCGCCGCGGCTCGTGCCGGCAACCGCCGCCGGGCGGCGAGGAGAAGCACCACGAGCGCCATCGCCACCGCCGCCGGCATGCCGCGCGGCGCAAGGAGGGGCCAACCGGCGGTGGCCACGCCCGCGAGCGCCGCCGAGCCCGCGCTCGGTGCTCGCGCGAAGCGGCCACAAACCAGCAGCACGGCGACGAAGGCGAGCGCGAAGGCGACCTCGGGCATCGCGTAGCGCGCTTGCACGAGCATCGCTGGACAGAGGCTGGCGACGAGCGCCGCGAGCATCGCCCCGCGGCGGCCGGCGCCGACGCGGCGGAGGAACGTGAAGAGCGCCAGCGGCAGCAGAGCGAGCAGCGCGGCGTTGAGCACCTGGACGCGACGGTACGCGGCCTCGGGCGGGTCCGCGCCGAACCAGAAGGCCGGCGAGATCAGCAGCGAATAGCCGGGCTGGTAGAACCAGTTGTTCTGGAAGTCGAGCACGGGCGCCGCGCCGGCGAAGCCGCGCGCCATGCCGAGGTAGGCGATCTCGTCGATGACGATGCGCGGGCGCGGCGGCAGGCTCGGGAAGACCCCGAGGGCGAAGATGGCGAGACAGCCGGCGACGAGCCAGCCGGGAGCGACACCGGCGTTGCGGCGCCGCGGCCCCGGTGGAGACGCGGCGTTCTGCTGCGCCTCGATCACCGCCGGCCGGCACCGGTGAGCAGCCGGCCCCCGAGCTCGTCGAGCCCGGCGAGGTCGCCGCGCGCGGAGCCGCGGGTGAGCCAGAGCGCCGCCAGGCCCACGGCCCGCGCCCCCTCGACGTCGTCGCGGCGGCTGTCGCCGACGTGGAGCACCCGTGCGGCCGGCAGCTCGAGCCTCTCGAGCAGGTCTTCGAAGATCGCCGGGTGCGGCTTCTCGACGCCGACCTCCTCGGAGAAGACGATGGCGTCGAACAGCGGAGCGATGCCGGCGTCGGCGAGGAGCCGCGGCAGGCGCGCGTCGAAGTTCGAGACGACGGCGAGCCGCAGGCCGGCAGCACGCAGCTCCGGCAAGAGGGCGAGCGCGTCGGCGAACGGCTCCCACGCGTCGGCATGGGCGAACCGCTCGAAGAGCTCGGCGGCGAGAAAGGCGCTCGGCGCCGGCAGCTCGAGCCGCGCGGCGACGCGCGCCAGGAGCTCGCGCCAGAACCCCTTGGCCCCTTCGGGGTGGGCGGAGAAGCGGTCCTCGCCGAGCCGGGTGCGGATCGAGAACTCCTGCCAGACCGCGGGCACCACGCGATCGAACGCCGCCGGCGCGGCGACGAGCCCGTGCCGCGCGAACGCTTCGGCATAGATCGCGCCGAGGCGCGGCAGGCCGAGCAGGGTGCCGGTGACGTCGAAGCTCACCGCGGCCGGCCGTTCGACGGCGTGTGGGGAAGGTCCGGCGCTGGCGAGGGAGAGCTCAGCCATGGCGATCGCGGGCGACCCCGTCGTCGGCGGCAAGGAGGTAGAAGGCGGCGACGACGAGCGCGTGGTGGATCTCCCCCGCGCGCACCCGACGTGGCACGTCGGCGAGGGGCACGAGCTCGACCGTCATCTCCTCCTCGAGGTCCGACTGCGGCGCGCCGACGCGCTCGAGCCCGGTGGCGAGGAAGCTCGCGCAGCGGTTGGCGAGGATGGCGGGGTTCGGCGTCACCTCGCCGATGCGTCGCACCGACGCAGCAGCGTAGCCCGTCTCCTCGCGCAGCTCACGCGCCGCGGCGGTGGCGGCGGTCTCACCGGGGTCGACGAGGCCGCCGGGGATCTCCAGCGTCGGCGCCGCGATGCCGAAGCGCCACTGGCGCACCATCACCACGCGACCGTCGTCGAGCAGCGGCACCACGTTCACCCAGTCGGGGGCGGCGAGCACCAGCGCCTCGCGCTCCTCGCCGGCGCCGGCGACGAGATGCTGGCGCTCGAGCGAGAGCAATGGGTGCTCGAAGATCAAGTCGCCGGAATGACGCCGCCACCGTCGCATCCGGCGCGAGAATACCTCCGGCAAATCCGAAGTGCGTGTAGCAGTGTGCCGAGACTCACGCTCCGACACTCTGAGCCCCTCTCTCCCCGGCGAGGGGAGAGAGGGGTAGGGACCCGCGGAGCCGCGAAGCGGCAGCGCCAGGTCCACCTGGCGCCCGAGCGCAGCGAGGCCGTGGGCTGGGGAGTGAGGGGTGGCAGACCAACCCAGGGGAGGGGGTCGGGTGGGTCGGTGGCAGCGCGCTTTTGCGCGCGGGGCGGTCACTCGTCGAGGCGCAGCAGGCGCCACGGGAACACCGCGAGCGCGGCGACGAGGAGGACGTAGACGGCGGCGCCGAGCGGGGAGCCGAGCAGCAGGAGCACCATCCACCCCGCGAAGAGGGCGAGGGCCGTGACCAGCCGCAGCAGCGGCCGCTCGCTCAGCCGCGGTTCCATGCCTCGACCGGGTTGGCGAGCACGCCGACGCCGGCGACCTCCACCTCGACGGCGTCGCCCGCCGCGAGCGGCCCGACGCCGGCGGGGGTGCCGGTGAGCACGATGTCGCCCGCCTCGAGCGTGATGAAGCGCGAGACGAAGGCGACGAGCTGCACCGGGCCCCAGGCCATCTCGGCGACGCTGCCGCGCTGCCGCTCGACGCCGTTGACGCGGGTGACGACGGTGACTTCCGGGCCCGGCACTCCGAGGCAGATCGCCGGCCCCAGCGGGCAGAAGGTGTCGAACGACTTGCCGCGGGCGAAGGTGCGGTCGCGGTTCTGCAGGTCGCGCGCCGTGACGTCGCAAGCGGCCGTCCAGCCGAAGATCGCCGCCTCCGCGGCCTCCTCGTCGAGGCGGCGCGCCGTCGAGCCGATCACCAGGGCCACCTCGCCCTCGTAGTGGACCTCGGAGCTCTCGGTGGGGAGCACGATCGCCTCGCGCGGCCCGATGAGCGCCGAGACCGCCTTCAAGAACACCAGCGGCTCGGTCGGCATCGGGTTGCCCAGCTCGGCGGCGTGCTCGCGGTAGTTGCGGCCGATGCCGACGATCGTGCGCGGCGCCAGCGGCAGGAGCGGGCGCGCGTACGCGGGGTCGATCGGCTTGCCGAGCTGCCAGCCGCCGGGCGCCGTCTCGAAGGGGTCGGAGTAGAGCGAGCGCAGCGAGTCGGCGTCTTCGCCGGCCGCCCAGCGGCCCTCGGGGCCGAGTCGGTAGAGCAGCATGGCGGCGATTCTATGCGGGGTGGCGCCGGCGTCGCCCCCCCGGCGCGGGTCACCTCCGGTGGCGCAGCAACCAGAGGAAGAACGGCCCGCCGAGAAGCGCCGTGACGACTCCCACCGGCAGCTCGGCGGGCGCCAGCGCCGTCCGTGCGCCGGCGTCGCAGAGGGCGAGGAACGCGCCGCCGCCGAGGACGCAGGCCGGCACCAGCGCGGCGTGCTCGGCGCCGACGAGCCGGCGCAGCATGTGCGGCACCATGAGGCCGACGAAGCCGACAGGGCCGACCACCGACACCAGCGCGCCCACCGCCAGCGAGTCGACGAGCAGGAGCCCGAGTCGGAGGCGCCCGACGGCCACCCCACGGCTCGCCGCCACCTCCTGGCCGGCGAGCAGCAGGTCGAGGTCCCAGCGGCGGGCGGCGTGGGCGGCGACGCTGAGCACGAGCCAGGGAAGCAGCCAGAGCGCCTCGCGGTAGCCGACGACGGCGAGGCCGCCCATCATCCACCGCACCATGCGCAGCGTGCCGGCGGCGTCGGTCAGGTACTGCAGGAGCAGGATCGCCGCCTGGCAGAGCAGCGCCAGCGCCACCCCGGCGAGGAGCAGGCTGGCGCCGCCTCCGCGGTCGACGCTGTCCTCGCCGCGCCCGAGGGCGATGACGACCGCCGTGGCGGCGAGCGCGCCGGCAAAGGCGGCGAGCGCCGCGAGCGGCAACCCGAGGAACGGGACGCGCGGCGCGAACGTGAAGACGAGGGCGGCGCCGAGCGATGCGCCGCTGGCCACGCCCAGGGTGTAGGGCTCGGCGAGCGCGTTGGCGAAGAGGGTCTGGAGCGAGAGGCCGGAGAGCGCGAGGAGCCCGCCGGCGAAGAGCGCGAGCAGCACCCGCGGTAGCCGCAGCTGCCAGAGAATGGCGCTCGCTGCCGGATCGCCGGAGAGGAGCGCGGCGAGCGAAAGCGGGCGGCTGCCGACGAGCGGAGCGAGCACCGCCACCGCGACCCAGAGGAGGGCGAGGGCCAGGAGCGCGCGTCGCACGCGCGACGGTCCCGGAGCCGCGATGGGGGAAGCGGAGCTCACAGCTCGATCCAGAGCCGCCGCTCGGGTCCGACGCCGGCGGCGCGGAAGGGGGCGCCGTAGAGCGCCTCGAGGCGCTCCGGCGCGAGCACGTCGGCGGGGGCGCCGTCCGCGGCGAGCGCGCCGCCGGCGAGCGCCACGACCCGGGTGGCGAGATGCGCCGCGAGGTTGAGGTCATGGGTGGCGACGACGAGCGTGCGCGGGCCGCGAGCGGGCGCGTCGCGCTGGCGCGCCGCGGCGTGCAGGTCGGCGAGCAGGCGGGCGACGCGTCGCTGGTGCGCGGGGTCGAGGTGCGCCGTCGGCTCGTCGACGAGCCAGCAGTCCCCTCCCTGCACGAGGGCGCCGGCGAGCTGCACGAGCTGTCGCTCGCCACCGGAGAGCGCCGCGATCGGACGCGAGCGCAGCGAAGCTAGGTCGGTGGCGGCGAGCGCGGCGTCGACGAGCGCGCCGTCCTCGGCCGTCGGCCCGCGCCACCCGTCGTGGTGCGCGAAGCGGGCGAGCAGGAGGTAGCGCTCGACGGAGAGCGGCACCTCGACCGGCGGGTGCTGCGGGAGGTAGACGAGGCGCCGCGCGACCTCGCGCCGCGGCGTCGCGGCGAGCTCGCGTCCGCCGAGCGTCACCGCCCCGGCGCTGGGGGCGAGGACCCCGGCGAGGAGCCGCAGGAGCGTCGTCTTGCCGGCACCGTTGGGCCCGACGATCGCCACCGACTCGCCGGCGGCGATTTCGAGGCCGAGCGGGGCGAGCACCTCGCGCCCGCGCTCGCGCCGCGCCACGGCGCGCGCAACGAGCAGCGGTTCTGGCGCGGCCCCAGCGACGGCCGCATCGCCGCCGCGGGCGGGTCGGGTCAAGCCCCGCCCCTACCTTCGGAACCGAGTCCCATCGGATGGTAGAAGCTGGATCGCATCAGTTTCCGACTCTAGAGCGAGACCTGTTCCACCAGCCTTCACTCGGAACGAAGGGGCGGGGCTTGTCCCCGCCCGCCCGATCATCGAGACAGCGCCGCGCGGATCGCCCGGCGCATCTCGCGGTAGAGGATGGGCAGGCGCGGCCCCGGCACGAGCGCCCAGTCGCCGCCGACGACCGCCACCTTGAGGCTCGCCCGTGGCAAGCCGGGGACGCCGCGCCAGTCGGCGCGGAGACCCTCGACCTCGGCTGCGGAGAGGGCGCGCGGGTGCAGCTCGAGGATGACGTCGGGACGGCGGGCAATGACCTCCTCGAGCGACACCTGCGGCCAGGCGAGCGGCGAATCGGCGGCGGCGTTGTCGGCGCCGAGACGGCCGAGCAGCTCGTCGAGGAAGGTGCCGGGCCCGGCGAGGAGGAGCTGCGCGAGCTGGCCCCGTTCGCGCTCGGCGACGAGGAGCACGCGCGGCCGGCGGCCGGGGAGCACGGGCGAGGGTGCAAGCTCGCGCTCGAGCGAGCGCGCGAGCCGCTCGCCCGCTTCCGGCACGCCGGCCCGACGAGCCAGCCGGCGCGCCGAGGCGATCACGTCGGCGACGGTCTCGTGCGGGACCACGATCACCTCCACGCCGAGCGTCGTGAGCCGCTCCCCGAGCTCGCGCTCGCTCGGCAGGAGCACGGCGAGGTCGGGGTGGAGCGCCACCACCGTCTCGAGGCGTGGGTCGAGGAGGCCGCCGATCCGCGGCAGCCGCTTCGTCTCGGCAGGCCACGCCACGTATTCGCCCACCCCGACGACGCGGTCGCCGAGCCCGAGCGCGAAGAGGAGCTCGGCGCTGCTCGGCGCCACGGCGATGATGCGGCGTGGCGCGGCGGCGGGCAGTGCCGTGGCCGCCGGCGCCGCGGCCCGGGCCACCGTCGCGCCGCCGACGGCCGCCGCGACGGCGAGCGCCGAGGCGATCGCCAGCCGCGCGGCCGCGGCGCCCCATCCGGTTGTCACCATCGGAGCCTCACCACTCGACGCGCACTCCGGCGATCACCGTGCGCCCGCTGTCGGGGAAGCCGAGCACCGGCTCGTATTCGCGGTCGAGCACGTTTTCGATCCGAGCATAGGGCGCCAGCCCCGGCCGCAGCTCCCAGCTCCCGGCGAGGTCGACGGTCGCATACGCGGGGTTGTCCGTGTCGGTGTACGGGAACTCCGGAAAGACGTTGACGCGTTCGCCGACCCAGCTCGCGACGGCGGAGAGCACGGCCGGGCCGGGGCGCGCGATCGCCACGAGCTGCGCCGTGCTCTTGGGGCGATTGCGCAGGGGCTTGCCCGTGTCGCGGTCCTCGGCGTCGAGGTGCATGCCGCCCAGGCGGAGCTCGACGTGGCGACCGCGGAAGCGCAGCTCGCCGTCGACGCCGCGGCTCCTCGCACGCCCGACGTTGACGCTCTTGCCGGCGGCGAAGTCGTAGGCGATGAGGTCGCGCTGGCGGCTCTCGAAGGCGGCGACGTCGACGCTCCAGCTCCCGTCCTGCCACGCGAGGCCGAGCTCGGCCGTGCGGCCACGCTCCGGCTGGAGGTCCGGGTTGCCGCTGAACGGGTAGTAGAGGTCGACCAGCGCCGGCGCGCGGAACGACTCGCCGTAGCTCGCCCGCACGCGGAGCGACTCCGTGGCGGCGACGACGACCCCGCCGCGCGGGCTCGTGGCGCCGCCGTAGGCGCTGTTGTCATCACGGCGCACGCCGAGGTCGGCGACGATGCGGCCCCGTTCGAGGTGGACCTCGCCGAAGGCTCCGCCGGTACGCTGGCGGGCGTCGTCGAGGTTGGTGCCGAAGCTGCCGTCGTCGGTGACACGCACGCGCTGCCAGTCGCCGCCTCCCGCCCACCAGCCGCCGTCGAAGCGGTGGCCGGCCACCGCCCGCACGCGGTCGACGCGCGAGTCGGTGTCGCCGCGCTGGAAGCCGAACGGGTCGTCGGGGTCGCGGAAGGCGTTTTCGTAGCGGACCTGCGAGAGCGCGCCGGTCAGCTCCCAGCTCCCCGTGTCGTGGCTCCAGGGCAGCGCCCACTCGCGCTCCTGCCAGGCGATCCGCCGCCGCGGGCTCGGGGTGAAGCCGACGAACGGGATTCCCGTCTCCGAGTCGTTGCCGCGCACGAGCAGCGAAGCTTCGCTGCTCGACGCCGGCGTCCACTGCACGCGTCCGGAGAGCTCGCGCCCGTCGTAGTCGTCGTTGCCGAGGCCGCCGCGCCCCTTGCGGCGGTGTCCGGCGAGCTCGCCGTGCCATGCGCCCTTGCCGCCGCCCGCCGCGAGGGCGACGCGACGGTGGTCGCGCTGGCCGGCCTCGAGGTCGACGCGGATCCCCTCGCGCTTGCCGGTGATCACCTGCACGACGCCGCCCATCGCGCTGCTGCCGTAGAGGGCGCTGAACGGGCCGGGCACGATCTCGATGCGGGTGACCGCGTCGGTCGACAGGAAGGCGAAGTTGTAGGCGTCGGAGAAGGGGTCGTTGAGTGGGATGCCGTTCCAGAGCACGAGCGTCTGGTTGGAGTTGGCGCCGCGCACGAAGAGCGAGGCGGCTTGACCGCGTGGGCCATACGAAGAGGCCTGCACGCCCGGGATGGTGGCGAGCGCGTCGATCGCCGACTCGATCTGACGCGCCGCGAGCTCCTGCCCGTCGACCACGCGCACGGTGGCCGGCACGTCCTCGCGATCTTCGGCGATGGCGGTGGCGGTGACCTCGGTGGTCACCTCGAAGACGGCGGCGTCGCCGTCCCCTGCCGTCGTGGTGGCGTCCTGCGTTTGGGCCCCGGCGCCGGCGCTCCCCGCGACGGCGAGCAGCGCTGCCGCGACGAGCGCGGCGAGCGTGCGTGGGTGGTGGCAACTCATGGCGGTGGTCTCCTCCGCTCCGCCCGGGCGTACGGCGGACGGCGGAGGCGAGCGCCACCGGCCGACCCTCGCACCCCGGAGGAGAGGCTCACCCCCGCCGGCCGGAATAGGTCGGCGGGGCGCGGCGCGACGGGGAGGTCTCCTGGCTCCCGGATCGTCCTACTCCCGGACCTTCCCGCGGCGCTGCCGGAATTGGCAGCGCCCCAGTGGTGTCTCCGGTTTCGTCCCCGGTCACAGTGGCGGGGGCCGCGCCGGTCTCGCACCGGCTTCCGAGGGCCCCGTCGTGCCTGGTTGTCAAGGAAGCTCGCGGTCGGCTTCGGCCGCCGCGCGATCGAAAACCCGAGGTCGAAACGACTCGCGGCCGGAGTGACCGGCCGCGGCGTTGTCAACAGGCAGCCGGATTCCCGGCCGCCGGGGAAGAGTCTATTGCTGTGAGGTCGACGGCGACGGTGGCGTCGCGCCGGCCGGCGTCGGCGTCGTGAACGGCGCGGGAGTCCCCGTGCCGGGCGTCGTGAACGGAGCCGGCGTGCCCGTCGGTGGGCTGAAGCCACCACCGGTGCCGGTGCCGGTGCCGCCGCCTGCCGCACCGAAGCCGCCGTAGCCGCCGCCGAAGCCGACCGGGATGCCGGTGCCCGCCGCGCCCGGCTCGACGAACATGGTGGAGCCGGCCGGCTGCCCCGCGAGCATCTGGAACGGGACCGACTGCTGCTGCAGCATCTGCTGCGTCTGGTCGAGGTCGTTGGGCGCGAAGCCGAGGTCGACGGTGGTGGTGTTGATCACCTTGCCGAAGCCCTTCGTCTCCGACTGCGCGGTGACGTCGGCGATGAGCCCCTGGGGCAGCGCCACCTCGAGGCCGGTCTCGGTCAGGAAGGTCACCATCTTGGGGTCCCAGCTCGCCTGCTTGGGCTGGTAGCGGCTCTCGAAGATGGTGCCGTTGGCGAGCCGGATCGTGTAGACCTCGGCACTGGCCGAGAGTGCGACGAGCAGCGACCCGCAGGCGAGAGCGAGCGGCAGGAAGCGGTGGCGCATGGTCGGGACCTCCAGGAATCTGTGCACGAAGCCGATGCCATCCCGGGAACGAAACTGACGCAAAGTGTACCACATCAACGAGTTCGCGGATCGCACCTTGTGACCGCCCGCACCGCGCCGCGGTGAACGCCTTCGCTGCATGGGCGCTGGTGCGCCTCTACCATCGTCTCTCCGGTCAGCGGAGGGGAGCGGCGATGGTGACCCGGAGCGGGTGGGCCTCGAAGGCTGGGAGGTGGACGAGGCCCGCCCCCGCGCGCAAAGCGCGCTGGGGGAGAGAGGGGGCGCTCGATCGCCCGACCCTCTGGGTCGCGTCGCTCGTGCTGGTCGTCATCGGAGGCTTCGCGTTGGCGAGCGTGTCGGCGGCGCGGGCGCAAGCCGGAGCCACGGCTCCGGCGCGCGGCGGCCTCACCGCCACGCCCACGTTCGACCCCCCGGCCGGCACTTACGC
>Ga0075431_100001331_pt1 | contig 22561 bp, 18 predicted proteins | sample RhiMetdeltSRZDD5_FD_75297 | JGI IMG/M metagenome (GOLD analysis project Ga0075431, IMG submission 75297) | Populus rhizosphere microbial communities from Tennessee, USA - Rhizosphere MetaG P. deltoides SRZDD5 | ecosystem: Host-associated > Plants > Roots > Rhizosphere > Soil | place: USA... | reverse complement strand
CCTCGACGCGCGCGCCGCAATCGAGCGCGATCGGAACCTCGAGCGGCAGGAAGGCTTGTGACCACGATGTCGTACGCGCGTCGCGGTTGGAGATGACGATGCCGTCCGCGAGAGTCGCGCTGAAGAACGCGCCGAAGCCGTGCAGTTGCGCGTCGCGCCGAACGGTGAAGCTCGTGGTTCCGGCGGCGTTCTTCGCGTCGTCGCGCAGCAGATCGATCGACAGGACCTGCTGCGGCTCCGCGAGGTGCGAACGCGTGTTGATGTGCGCGAAGAGCAGCGAGTTGGACGCGAACACGCGGACGGGCGCGAGGTCGAGGCCATAGCGCGGCTCGTTCCAGAACGCGATGTGCTTGTCGTGTTCGGATTCGAGCTCCACCGGCACGATCGACACGCCGACGCGCGACGGAATGATGCGCGCGTCGGGTTTCAGGAAGCGATTGCGCGCGTCGACGACGATGCCGGCGATCCCTTCGTCGAGTCCCGTGACGCCGAGGGTCTCGGTCAGCAGGACGTCCGCGCGCTCGGGGAGCTCGAGCTGTTTCGCCTCGCCGTGCAGGACGGTGATGCGGTCGCTCAAGCCGAGGTGACGCGCGAGCAGCGATGCCACGTCGGCGGTGTGCGTCTGATCGATCGCGTACACACGCTTTGCGCCGGCCACGCACGCGAAGAACGATAGGATGCCCGTCCCGCATCCGAGGTCGACGACCACGTCGCCGGGACGCACGACCTGCGCGATCGCGTTGCGGAATGCGTTCGTGCGCATCTCGTCGGCGAGGAGCTCGCGGTGGTAGTCGATCACGCGCGTGATTGTAGGTGCAGTCAGCGATACCGCAGCCGCGCGGCGGCGATGCCGCCGAGGAAACCGAACACGTGTCCACTCCACGAAATCCCTTGCGACGGCATCAGCGACGTCAGGAACGTAGCGCCGTAGAGCACCGCGACTACGATCGCGATCACCAACGAGCTGACGCGCTGGTCGTACACCGCGCGCAGCAACAGGTAGCCGAAGAACCCGAACACGATGCCGCTCGCGCCGATGTGATTCGTGTGGGGCGCGCCGAAGAGCCACGTCCCCGCGCCGGCGATGAGCGCGCTCACGATCAGCACTGTGACGAACGCGCGCACGCCGCGCATCACGATGATCGCGCCGAGGACGACGAATGGGATCGTGTTCGCGAGGAGATGCTGCAGGTTCGCGTGAATCAGCGGCGCCATGACGATGCCCGACAGGCCGTACGCGGTGCGTGGAACGATGCCGTGTCCGAGGTCGCCGGGCCACACGAGATCCACGGCCCACACGAGCCACATCGAGAGCGTCGAGCCGAGGACGAGGGAGGCGTGGGAGGTCGATCGTTCCTGCATTTTCATCATGGTAGAGTGCCACGCGTTCCCATGCTCACCGTGCTGATCGTCGACGACAACGTCTCGTTTCGCGCGCAGGCGGCGCGTCTCTGTAACGCGGAGGGATTCTCGACCGTCAGCGCGGGGTCGTTGTCCGAGCTGGCGAACGTCCTGACGATGTCCACGCCCGATCTCGCGCTGGTCGACATCGAGCTTCCGCAGATCCCCGGCCATCGCCTCGGAGCACTGATCCGTTCGCGGCAGAACATCCCCATCGTTCTCGTCTCCGCGCTCGACGAGGGCCACGTGCGCCGACTCTTCGAAGCCTCGGACGCCGACGGCTGGATCTGCAAGCCGCTCACGCGCGACAAGTTGATCGGCGCGGTCACACGCTTCGTCGTCGCGCGCAAGCGGCGATCGGAAGCGGTCGACGAGCCGGTCGCGAGCGAAACGTCCACGCCCTCCGCGCCGCGCGTGTTGCTCGTCGAGGACGAGCCGATGATCACGGACCGCATCGAGTCTGCGCTCGCGTCGACGTGCACCGTGACGACGGTGAGCGACGGCGACACCGCCATCCAGCGCCTGTTGAGCGGGCAATACGACTGCATCCTTCTCGATCTCATGCTGCCCCACCTGAGCGGCTTCGACGTCCTGCGGCATCTCGTGCTGCGGCGCGGAGATCTGTTGAAGCGCACCGTCGTGATGACCGCGGCCACCGACGAGTCGCTGCAGTTCATCGATCGCAATGCCGTCGGCGGCGTGCTGCGCAAGCCTTTCGAGATCGGCGCGCTGCCGGAGCTGATCGCGAATCTCACGCGCGCGTGAGGGCTCAGCGAAATCGCCAACAAGTCGGCTAACTGATTTCCACGGAGCGCCGGCTTCCAGCCGGCCGGTCCGCCGGCATCTTACCGGCCGCCTGGAAGGCGGCGGGCCGGCCGGCTGGAAGCCGGCGCTCCGATCGCGCTGCTACCATTCCTTGCATGCACCCCACCTCCCGCCTTGGCGTGTACGAGCTCGTCGACGAGCTTGGGGCGGGCGGGATGGGCGTCGTGTGGCGCGCGCATGACCGGCGCCTCGGACGCGACGTCGCGCTGAAGATCCTGCCGCCGCATCTCGCGGCGCATCCCGATGCGCTGGTGCGGTTCGAGCGCGAGGCGCGCGGGCTTGCTGCGCTCTCGCATCCGAACATCATCTCGATCTTCGACCTCGGCGAAGACAACGGTCTGCGCTACATCGTCACCGAGCTGTTGTCCGGTGAGACGTTGCGCGAGGCGATGCGAAGTGGGCCGATGCCGTGGCGCAGGGCCACGGAGATCTGCGCCACGATCGCCGAGGGACTGGCCGCGGCGCATGCGAAGGGGATCCTCCATCGCGATCTCAAGCCGGAGAACATCTTCATCACTTCCGACGATCGCGTGAAGATCCTCGACTTCGGGCTCGCCAAGGAAGTCGCGCTGTCCGCGAACGCGACGACGGTCGTGCATCAGACCGAGCCAGGCCGAATCCTCGGCACGCTCGGGTACACCTCGCCCGAACAATTGCGCGGCGAGGAGATGGACTTCGCCTCGGACATCTTCTCCCTCGGCTGCGTGCTGTTCGAGATGATGAGCGGACGGGCGGCGTTCCTTCGCAACAGCTCCGCGGAGACGATCGCGGCCATCCTCACCGAGGAGCCGCTGCCGCTGCATTCGTTGTCGGAGGTTCCTCCCGACATCTCGCGCATCGTGCAACGCTGCCTGGAGAAGCGTCCCGGCGCGCGCTTTCAGTCGGCGAGCGATCTTGCATTTGCGCTGCGACATCTCAGCATCTCGCAGCGGATCGAGGTACAGCACGCGACGCAGCGTCGTCGCGGAACGTTCGTGGCGATTAGCGCCGTCGCGGTCATCGCGATTGCGATTGCGATCGCGGGGTACGTCTTCCGTCGCCCGGAGACGATTCCGGCGACCGCGACGGAGCGCGAGAACGTTTCGCTCGCGGTGATTCCGTTCACCGCGAACGCGGAGCACGCGTACGCGGGCGAAGGCATCGCGGAGTCGCTCTTTCGACGTCTCGCGCCGCTGCAATCGGTCCGCGTCGTCTCGCGAAAAGCGCCGGTGAACGAGAATCACGTGCTGCGCGGCTCGATCGGCGGAACCGCCGACAACGTCACCGTTGTCGCGGAGATCGTGGAGCGGGCGAGCGGCCGCGCGGTATGGACGCGCAAGTACGAAGGCGATCTTCTCGGCCTCGAGCGTCGGATTTCCTCGGACGCGGAACAGTTTCTCCGCACGTATGCGAACGACGAAAACGCCAGCGTGCCGGAACGCGCGTCGACCGTCGATCCGGAGGCGTACCGCGAGTATCTGAAGGGACGCCATCACTGGAACAAGTTCACGCTCGCCGGATTCACGCAGGCGCTCGAGCATTTCCAGCGCTCGATCGACCGCGATCCGACGTATGCGCTCGCGTATGCGGGTCTGGCGGACACGTACACGATGCTCGCGTTTTACGGAACGCGGCCGGACGAGTCGATGCCGAAGGCGCGCGCCGCGGCACTGCGCGCCACGGAGCTCGATCCACAACTCGGCGAGGCGTACACGTCGCTCGGCACGGTCCTGCTTTTGTACGACTGGAAGTGGCGCGAGGCGGAACAGGCGCTGCGACGCGGCGTGGAGCTCAATCCGCGTTACGCGACAGCACATCACGCCTACGCCACCTACCTCGGCGTGGCCGGACGCACGGACGATGCGCTTCGCGAAATGGAGATCGCCTCCGAGCTCGATCCGCTCTCGCTGGTCATCTACATCGATCTGGCGTGGGTGCACTACGTGCGCAACGACGTCCCACGCGCGATGGAGATCAGCGAGCGCGCCATTCGCCACGATCCGCGATCGCCGCTCGCGCGTGGCGAGACGGTCTGGTATCTCGATCACGCCGGCCGCTACGCCGAGGCGATCGACATGTACGAGAGCGCGCTGCGGCTGGAGCAGAAGGACACCACGCCGGCGCGCGAGCTTCGCGAGGCGCTTCGCACCGGTGGCGCGAAAGGCTATCTCCGGCGGAAGCTCGCGCTCGCGGAAGCCGCGGGCGAGCCGAACACGACCCGCGCCGCGATTCTGATCCAGCTCGGAGAACACGAGCGCGCACTCGACGCGCTCGAACAGGCGGTCCGCCAGCGCGAGCGCGACGTGATCTATCTGAAGTCATCGCCGACATACGCGGCGCTGCACGGATCGCCGCGGTTCGAGAAGTTGCTCACATCGATCGGTTGGTGAGAGCTCAATTGACATTGAACACAAAGACGGCGCGGTCCAGGTAGGTTCCGACGTCATGCCAGGTGAACCTCATCAGACAACTATTGCCGAGGTAGTTCGTTTTCTCGACGGTGGCGGGCACCTTCATGCTGAAGTTCAATACGGTCGAGCCCCCGGCAGGCAGGGTCAAGCCTGCGAACCCCGGCAACGTCAGACGAGGAAAGCGCGCGTCGACATTGAGGAGGAACGTGCCCGTAACGGGATCGACGTTTCCTGAGCCGACCCAGACATGAACAAACATCCAGATGCTCGACGTCGGATCGGGGTTATAGAGGCCGAGGTTGTACGTAAAGGTTCCACCGGGGGGTGTTGAGCCGGTCCAGCTTCCGGTTTGCGACACGATCATCGGCGAGTTCGTGCGATTGAGCTTGTTCTCGATTTCCTCCGGCGTGACCGCGGTATAGCTTTCCCCTTTCTTGACGAGGCGTTTGTGCTCCTCGATTACCTTCTGGATTTTCTTGATGTGTTCATTGATCTGTGCGCGTGTCCACTTTGCCTTTCTTGTCGTTGCCATGATCGGTTGCCTTTCACGAGAGATCGGTACTCTCATCTACATATATAAGGCGTGCCCGGGATAAAGCAATGCCTGCCGCCGTAATTGCGTAAGAGCAACCAGTTGCGGAGCGTGGTCAGTCGAACATCTCGCGCGGAGCCGAAAGAGTCGTGAACGGGTAAGATCGCGCACCCGCTGACCCCACGGCGGGCAAAGGAGATCTTCATGTCCGACAAAATCATCGCCGTCGTAGGCGCAACCGGTGCGCAGGGTGGCGGACTGTGCGAAGCGATCCTCGACGATCCGAACGGCGGCTTTGCCTGCCGTGCGATCACGCGCGATCCGAACAAAGACAAGGCAAAAGCGCTCGCGGCGAAAGGCGCCGAGGTCGTGCAAGCCGATCTCGATGACTTGCAGAGCCTCGAGAAGGCATTCGCGGGCGCTCATGGCGTCTACGGCGTCACGAACTTCTGGGAACACTTCTCAGCCGAGAAAGAGAAAGCGCAGGCGAAGACCATCGCCGACGCGGCGCGCGCCGCCGGTGTGAAGCACGTGATCTGGTCGACGCTCGAAGATACACGCAAGCTGATGAAGCCCGATGACACGCGCATGCCGATGCTGCAGGGGAAATATCGCGTGCCGCACTTCGATGCGAAGGCCGAGGCCGATGCGTATTTCGAAGGACTGCCGGTGACGTTCCTCATCACGTCGTTCTATTGGGACAACCTCTACATGTTCGGAATGGTGCCGAAGAAGGGCGAGGACGGCGTCTACAGCTGGGTGTTCCCGATGGGCGACGCGAAACTCGCCGGACTCGCTTCAGAAGACATCGGGAAGGTTGCTTACGCCATCTTCAAAGCGGGATCGCAGTACATCGGCAAGACCGTCGGCATCACGAGCGAGAACCTGACCATCAACGAAATGAGCGAGAAGCTCGGCAAGGCTCTCGGCATCGGGAACGTGCGTTATGACGCGGTCGAACCGGATGCCTATCGCGGCTTCGGATTTCCAGGCGCCGACGAGATGGGCAACATGTTCCAAGTCTACCGCGACTTCGAAAAGGAAGTGCTCGGCGCGCGAAGCGCGGAAACGGCGCGTGCGCTCAATCCCGACATGCAGACCTTCGATCAGTTCATCGCGAAGAACAAGAGCAAGATCCCGACGTAGGACCGCGACGCAGGGGCGGGTTTCAGCCCGCCCCCAACATCGTCGAAGCCTCAGGGCCACTGCGTATTCGAGCATTCGGAGTCGATCATCTGCGGGAAATCCTTCGAGGGAGGCGCCTTGCGCGCCGCCTTGTACGCTTCGGTGAGCTGACTCACGTCGCAGTACTCCACCCCCTCCGGCTTCTCCGGCTGTGGCCGCACCGAACACGGTTGGTCGAGCATGTCGTTATAGGCGTCCCAATGAGGTTCGCCCCCGCCGATCAACTCTTCGCCGGTGAGCACGTAGCCCGGCGGCACGTTCGCCACGTAAACGACGGCGTCCGCGTCGAGTGAGATCGTCTTCGCTCGGTTCCCGGGTTTCGTGGCAGCGATGACGAGCACGCCGTCTGTGTCGATGAACAGGCGCGTGTCGACGCGGTTCGTCGACGGCGTTTCACAGGCGTCGAGCGTGCCGGCGGGGATGTCGATGACACCGATCGTGCCGCGATACGGGGCCTGAAACGGCGAACGAAGCGTCGGCGCGGCGATGAGGTTGCAGGACTCCGCGATGCCGGCGCGCGGAAGAGTCACGGGGATGGTGGGCTGCCCGTTCCGGCCGTTGCTGAGAAACTGCACATGCTCGCCGTCGAGAAGGACGTACTGCCAGTCGTTCTTCAGTGTCCCGTCGGCCCTCCACGCGCCGGGAATGTCGAGGCGATCCGTCTTGCGGTAGAGGATCGCCGCGACGTGGCTCTCGACGTCGTCGATGAAGCTCTCCTGTTCTTCCGCCGGACCGGCGGTGGTGTTGTTGGAATGAATCGTGTGGACGTGCCCGATCCGCGGGAGGATCGCGTGGACCCCCGGATCGTTCGGGACTTGCGCGGAAAAGAGCACGATGCCGATGAATTGAATGATTGCTGTCGTCGTGTCCATGGAACCCTCTCTCTTGTGGGTTTCAAAGGTTGCTGAGTACTTCCACCGCGGACCAACTTGCCGGATGACGCATGCGCGAATCGGATGACTGCAGCATCGCGAGCTGCGCTGCGCGTAAGGCACCGGCGGGTACCTCGCCGGTGCGAAGGGATTCATGAAAACGAAGGAAGAGGAAAGCGGCGGTGTCGTCGTCGATTTCCCAAAGCGTGCCGACGACGGCGCTCGCACCCGCGGTCAGGAAGGCGCGAGCGAGGCTGGGCATCCCGGCGACGTGCGTGGTCTCGCCGCGCAGCGTGCCGCATGCGGAGAGGACGACGAGCGGCCGTGCGCGCAACTCGAGCTGCGCGATCTCGCTCGCGGAAAGAAGGCCTGAGTCGTTGCCGTCCGATGCGAGGAGGAGCGCGCCGTACGACTCGCCGATGTCGCTGTCCGCGTGACCCGCATAGTGCACGAGCGTGCTCGCCGCGATCGCCTCGGAAACCCGAGCGCGCGTCGCCTCGCCACCCATGAGCATCGTCGCGCCATGCACAGCCGCGATGTCCGCGGCCTCGCGCCGGCTCCACGGCAATCGCGGCGCACGATCGCTGGCCGGATCGGCAATGACGATCGCATTCAACGCGGTTTGGGCTTCAGCCCGTCCAGTGATCAACGCGATCGACGGTGCTACTCGTACCGCGGTCTTCTCGATCAGATAGCCCTTGCCGTCATGGAGCGCCGCGAACGGCAACACGTGCAGTTGCCGGTCCGGGACGAACACGAGCTCGCGCGCGGTGCCGATGTGCCGCCGGACCGGGGCAATCAGCAATGCGTGCAGCGCTTCCGCCTCGGCTCGAACGTCCTGCCGGGCGCGCAACCGGAGCGCGAACCCCAGGACGCGTGCACCGAGCGCTTTTCGTTCGATCGGAACTTTCGCGGCCGCGATGCCCTGGCCCGTGACGCAGAAGATCGCCACTGCGTGGGGAAGCACCGCGTATTCGACGACGGCGACGCCGGCCGGCACGGTCGCCGGCCGATAGTCGCGCGCCGCCAGCGCATGCGCGCGATCGACGACGGCGAACGCTTCCGCGACTTCGCCGCGCTCGAGGTGGAGGTCGACGCTCTCGTCGATCGCCTGCGCCGCGACGTCGAGGAACTCGACCGAGACGCTGCCGGCGTTCTCGCGCTGCCGGTCGACTTCCCCGAGAGCGGCGCGAAGGTCCGCAGCGGCGGTTTCGGCTCGTCCGATCGCGCGATGGGCTCGAGCGCGCTGCAGGTACGCGTCGGGAAGATAGATGAACTGGCCGTGACGCTCGAAGAAGGAGACGCTCGCGTCGAGCTCCGCGATCGCGGCAGACGGATCGGACGCGCGCCGCAGCACCGCGGCGGCGAGCTCGATCTGCGCGTTCCGGGCTTCTCGTGCTGCACGATCGCCGATGTTGTTCAGTTCCGCGCGCGCTTCGCCGAGCCAGCGGCGTGCGGCCGGGAGGTTGCCCGCTCGCTCGGCGAGACGCGCGCGGCCCGTCAGCACGGTCGTACGCACCTGGGGATTGCTTTCCGTTTCGATCGCGACGTCCATCACCGCTCCCGCGGCGTCGTAGCGATCCGCCGCCGCGAGTCCGACGGCGGCGCTGTGCAGAATCGTGGCGATGCGCTGAGGATTGCCGTCGAGTCCCGCGATCGCCTCGGTCCGCTGCCGCCAGGCGAGGTCGGTCGCACCGATACGTTCGAGCGCGATTGCGCCGAGGGCCGCGGTGGTGGCGGCGTTCCCGCGCTCGCCGAGGTCCGCGAAGGTCGCGGACGATCGCGCCGCATACCGTGCCGCGGTGCCCCAGTCCGCCGCGGCATTCGCGTTGCGGGCGAGCGTCCATTCGATCTCGGCGGACAGCGCGCGATACGTGGGATCGATTCGCGCTCGTAACGCGCGGAGCAACTGATCCGATTCGCCGGCGCGATTGAGATCGAACGCGCACTGTGCCGCGAAGTACGCGGCGACATCCGCCAGCGGGTTGCCCGCGGCGCGAAGGGAAGGCTCCGCATCGCGGAAGTCCTTCTCGGCCTCCGCGATTCGTCGCTGTTTCGCGGCGACGCGTGCATCGCGATAGCGCCGATGAGCCTCGGCGAGTGCGATGCTCGGCGTCCGCTCGAGCACCCTCGTGACGTCGAGCAGCAAGTGCTCGCCGTTGGCCGCGGCGAGCTCTTCGGCGATCGCGTGGACGAGCGCAAGGCGCTCCGCGGCGCGCGCCGTATCGTTGGCCAGCCGCGCGTCCGCCCATTCGCCGAGGAGCGGCACTTCGCCGTAGATCCGTGCGTCCTGGGGAAAGCGGCGCACGAGCGTCGCGATGGCTGAGCGATCGCCGGCAGCGCGCTCGATCTCCTTCTCGAAATCGAGATGGCTCGCCTCGCCGAGAGCGCGGAGATGTTCGCGCGCTTCATTGCTCCAGTCGCTGGCGGGATCGAGCTCGAGATAGCGCTGCCACGCCTTTCGCGCCGCGTCGCGCGTTCCGAGTCGCTCGAGGATCAGTGCGCGGTTGAAATGCGCTTCCGCCGAGCGCGGATCGAGCTGAATGGCGCGGTCGACGGCGGCGAGGGCGAGCGGCAGCTCCACCGCCCGGTCCTCGCGCACCGCGACCGCGAATCGCGCCGCGGCGAGGTCGTTCCAGATAGGAGCGTCCTTCGACTCGTCCGCCGCATGGGCGAGCGCGTCCAGGCTCGCCGTTGTCTGGTCGATGAGAAGGTGAGCGACTCCCGCCGCGTGACGCGCCTCGACGGCGTCGTCCTGCGTCGTCCGTCCGAGGACCTCGTGCGCCACGCTGGTCAGCTCATGCTCGGCCTGCGTGTCGGACGGGCCGCGGGGACCTCCCTGCAGCCGCGCCCACGGGAATCCGGACAGGCGTCCTTCGACCCGGCGGTACTCTCGCGGAGACGCATCGATGAGAGAGGTGAGCGGCGCCGGCCGCCGGAGGAGCGGCACGGTCGCGACGATTGCCGCCGCTGCCGCCGCCGCTGCCCAGCCTTTCCATCCGAGGACGGCGCGCGGTCTCTGCGCGCGCGCATCCTCGTCCGCGGTGAAGCGCGCCGTTTCCCCCGTCACCGTTCGGCAGTCCGCGCAATCGCGCAGGTGTGCCGCGACAGTGGCCACTTCACCAGGCGCGAGCTTCCCTTCAAGAAAGGCTGCCATCGTTTCGGCTCCGGGATGGCGCGACACGGGGTCGTTCATGCGAGTCCCTCCGTTGCTGCCGCCACCCTCTCATCGCTTTCCTTGGACGGACGCGGCCCTTCTTTTCCGAGATCGAACGCGAGAAAGGTCTCGTCGCGGCCGATGAGGTCGAGAACGTCCGCGGGCGCGAGCCCGGACTTTTCGATCTCCGCGCGGATCTCGCGCATGCAGCGGTCGAGCTGTCGGTAGAGGAACTTCTGATCGCGCTGCATCGCGCGCGCGATCTGCGCGACGGTCATCCCCTGCTCGAAGCGGAGCTGCAGGATGAGGCGGTCGTCGTCGGGGCGCCTGCCGATCGCGTCGCGGATCAGTGTGCAGACGCGCTCGGCCGTGCGATGGCGCTCGTCGGCGAGAGCGCGCTCTTCGATGTCGCGCGGCCCTTCTGTTTCGATGGACTCCGCCTCTTCGATCGGGACGTGATGCCGCCTCGGCGCGCGCGGCGGAAACTGCCCGGCGAGTTTCGCAAGGGAGTCGAGCGTGACGCCGGGATGTTTCGTGGCGAGAAAGGGGAGCGCTTCCTCGAGCGGACGGCCGTCGCGATGCAGGAGTTGCTCGAGCTCGATCGCCAGCGCCCCCATCCGCTTCGCCTCGGCCGACGGATGCCACTTGCCCCACGCGTGGATGCGGTAATCGAGCGCCCACCGCTGCACGACGATACTGAGATAGGCGGAGAGTCCGCTGCGACCTTCATAGGAGCGGAGAACCGCGAAGTCGTTCTCGACGAGCTTGAGATTGACGATGGAGGCAAAGTCCTCCGCGTCGTCGGCATCGAACCGATACCGGCGGCAGGCGAAGCCCACCACGCGCCCCACCAGGGCGAGGTTCGACTCCAGCAGCTCACGCGCTTCCCGGACCTCCAATGGACGCTCCCTTTAATGAAGGAGTGTCGCCGGAGGCCGCACCCACACCCGAGATTCCGAAATCGCGAGAACGTGGCGCATCCGCGTCGGGAGTACCATCGTTCCGCGATGACCATCTCCGACACGACAGCCGACGCCCAGGCGAAGCGCGACGAGCTCCTGCGCGCGATGTCGGGTGAAGAGCGGCTGCGAATCGCCGAGGAGTTGACGCTGGGTGTGCAACAGCTCGCTTTCGCGGGCTTACGTCAGCGCTATCCGGATCTTCACGACGACGAGCTGTGGCTCAAGCTCGCCGCTCGCCGCCTCGGCGTGGACGTCGTGCGGAAGGTTTACGGCCGCGAGATCGACGCAACGTGACGCCCGCCGATCCTTTCCGTTTCGCGACACGTGTCGCCAGGACGCTCGAATCGCTCGGGATCCGCTATGTGATCGGTGGCTCGGTCGCATCCTCCTTCTATGGCGAGCCTCGATCCACGCTCGATCTCGACATCATGATCGATGCGAACGAAACAGCCGTTCGCGCGCTTGCGGACGCGTTGAAGGGCGAGTTCTACGTCGATGCCGACGCCGCGGCCGAGGCTGTGCAACATCGCAGTACATTCAACGCCATCCATTTGGCGTCGGCAATGAAAGTCGATTTTTTCATTGCCGAGGATCGTGATGCCGTGAGGGAGCAGCTCGATCGACGACAGCCTCTCGCATTCGAGGATGCGGTTCTCTGGTTCTATGCGCCGGAGGACATCATCGTCAGGAAGCTCGCATGGTTCCGCATGGGCGGTGAGGTGTCGGAGCGGCAATGGAACGACGTCACGAGCATGCTGCGCGTCCTGCGCGGCCGCCTGAACGAGGATCATCTCGAGCGCGCCGCGCAGGAGTTCGACGTGGCGGACCTGCTCTTACGCGCCCGCCCGTGAGCACACTCGGGAATGCGCCGTTGTTCTCGTGATCAGGATGAGATACGACTTCGACTTCCTCTCGACCGACCACCTCTCCGAAACCACCGCCGAATCGCGTCTGCCGGAACTGCACGACGACGACCTTCTCGATGCGTACTCGACCGCTGTGACCTCGGCCGCGGCGCGAATCACGCCGTCCGTGGTCAACATCGAAGTGCAGAAGAAAGGACAGCGCGGCGGCGGCTCCGGTTTTCTCTTCACGCCCGACGGATTCATTCTCACCAACAGCCACGTCGTCAGCGGCGCGTCCTCCATCGAAGTAACGCTGATCGACGGCACGCGATGCGCGGCCAGCGTCGTCGGCGACGATCCGCACACCGATCTCGCGGTCGTGCGCATCTCCGCGCCGAATCAGATTCCCGCCCGCCTCGGCGATTCGGATTCGATCCGTCCTGGCCAGCTCGTCATCGCCGTCGGCAATCCTCTCGGCTTCCAGACCACCGTCACGGCCGGCGTGGTCAGCGCCCTCGGACGCACGATGCGCGCGCAGAGCGGCCGCCTGATCGACAGCGTGATTCAGACGGATGCCGCGCTGAATCCGGGCAACTCCGGCGGGCCACTCGTCAATTCACGCGGAGAAGTGATCGGCGTGAACACCGCGGTCATCCTACCGGCGCAAGGCATCTGCTTCGCGATCGGCATCAACACCGCGAAGTTTGTCGCCGCGCGCCTGATGCGCGATGGCCGCATCACGCGCAGCTACATCGGCGTCGGCGGCCAGTCCGTGCCCGTGCATCGCCGCGTCGTCCGCTTCTACGATCTGCCTGTCGAGAGCGGCGTGCTCGTCGTGGGCGTCGAGAAGGGAAGCCCGGCCGAAACGTCGGGACTGCAGGACGGAGACGTGATCGTGGCTTACGGAGAGAAACCGGTGTCGACGGTCGACGATCTCCATCGCATCCTCACCGACGAGCAGGTGGGGAAGCGCTCGGAGCTGACGATCATCCGGCGCACGGAAAAACTCACGCTGCCGATCGTTCCGACGTTCAGTAAGTGATCATCCCGGTTATCGCGCCGATCGCGATCAGCCACACGCTGTTGATCGGGAAGCGCAGCAACACGATCGCGCTCCCGATCGCGAGTGCGATCGTCGGGATGTCGATCAGCGCGCCGCGCGCGAGCTGCCAGGTCACGAAGGTCATCAGCGCAACCGTCGCGGCGTTCACGCCGTCGAGGAACGCCGCGGCCACGCGCGAACGGCGCAATCGCGGTACGAGCGGGCCGCTGATGGCGACGAAGATGAAGGCGGGAAGGAAGATGCCGAGCGTCGCGACGGCCGCGCCTTTCGCGCCGCCGAGGACGTAGCCGATGAAGGTGGCCGTCGTGAACAGTGGACCGGGCGTGATCTGCCCGACCGCCACCGCATCGAGCAGTTGCGCCTCGGTGAGCCAATGCCACCGCTCGACGAGGTCCGCGCGCAGGAACGCGATCAGCACGTAGCCGCTGCCGAACAGCACCGAGCCAATTTTCAGAAAAAAGAGAAACAGCGGAAGCAGTCCGACTGAAGGCGCGGCCGCAGAGACCGCGGCGAATGGCGCGACGAACATCGCGCGTCGAGCGAGCAAGAGCGAGATCAATACTCCCGTGCCGAACAACACGATCAGCTCGTGAACGCCGAGAAACGCGGCGACGAGCGCGACGATCGCCGCGGCTGCGAGCAGCGCGGACTTCATCGCCGTCTGGCCGAGGCGATAGAGCGCGTGCGCGATGAGCGCGATGATCACGGGCTTCACTCCGTACAGCACCGCCTCGGCCTGCGGCAGCTTCGCGTAACGCACGTACAACCACGCGATGGCGGTGACGATCAACGTCGCGGGAAGAATGAAACAGACGCCCGCGACGATCAGTCCGCGCCACCCGCCGCGCCGATAACCGATGTGAATCGCGAGCTCCGTCGAATTGGGACCGGGAATCAGATTCGCGGCGCCGAGGAGATCGAGCAATTCTTCGTGCGTGAGCCAGCCGCGCCGCCGCACGACTTCCTCTTCCATCATCGCGATGTGCGCGGCCGGTCCGCCGAACGCAGTCGCGCCGAGACGAAGGAAGAGAAGGGCGAGGTCGCGCACGGGCTTCTGGATTTGCAGTTTATCCCGCGTGTTGCCGAGCGATGTCCGCCAGCAATGCGAAGGTCCGATCCGCGCATTCGTCCCACGAATAGTGCGCGGCGGCGGCGTGCGCGCGTTGCGCGATCGCGGCGCGGCGGGCCGGATCGAGCGCGAGTGCGCGGAGCGCGGTCTCGATCGACGACACGTTCTCCGCGTCGAAGTAGAACGCGCCGTCATCCAGGATGTCGGGCATAGGGCGAGTGTCGGATGCGGCGATGGGAAGGCCCGAAGCCATCGCTTCGACGAGCGTCATCGGCAGGTTCTCGCAGGTCGAGGCGAAGACGAACGCGTCGGCGTCGCGGTACATCGCTGGCAGTGCGTCGTACGGGAGAGTTCCGAGGAAGCGGATCGAGTCCTTTTCCGCGGCGAGACGCGAAAGCGTGTGCCGGAAGCGCCGCGTCGAGCGGCGGTGGACCGGGGAGCCGATGAAGTCGATCGCGACCGGCAGCCCTTCCCGGCGCAGCCGTGCCACGGCCTCGGCCACATTCCACTGGTGCTTGTACGGATGGATGTCCGACACGTAGAGAAAACGGAACGGCGCCCGATCGTCGTACGACGACAACGGCCGCACCGTTCGTGGCTCGGCGCGAAAGCGATCGTTCACCCCCGCGGGAATGACGGCCGTTCGCGCGTTGGCGTCGAGACCGATGAGCGACGAGATCAGAGTGCGTGCGTAGTCGGTGAGAAAGATGACCGCGCTCGACTCCCGGAACGCGTGGCCCTGCAGTCCGCGGAGCAACAGGACGCGCAGCCATTCGCGCGACCACGCGTTGCGCGCCCGCTCGCGCGCGACGAACGGCATCAGGTTCGCCGACATCGACACGTGCGGTCGGAAGGTTCCGATCGGTGACGCCCCGGGCGCGAAGAGGACATCGCACGTCGCGCGTGCGAGCCGCGAACGCTCGAAGAGCTGCCACGCGACGCGCCACGGCAGCCGCCGGTCGAGCCAGGGCACGTGCACGCGGTCGAGCCACGGGCGATCAGGGACCCGATCGAGGATGACCGCCGAGCCCCAGATCGTCACCTTCGTGATTCCGTGCCTCTGCGGATCGCAATGGGCAAGGAGCTCCGCGACGTGGGCGATCATTCCGCCCGAGCGGGTGTTCGACGCATCGATTCCGATTCTCATTCCGCGGCGACGATGGCGTAGACATTCTCATATGCCGCGGCCATCGCGGCTATCGTCGTCTGTCCGACACGCGTCCGGGCTCGTCCAGCCCGCTCGAGCGCGGACGGGCGGTCGTCCAGAACGTTCCGGATCGCCGCGGCCGTCGCGCTGGCGTCGCGCGGCGGAACGAACAGCGCGTCGTCACCGGCGAGGTTCCGATGCGCGGCGATGTCGGAGAGGATCATCGGAGTGCCTGCGGCGAAGCATTCGCTCACGACGTTCGGATTTCCTTCGAAATCGCTGAGCAGAAGCACGACGTCGGCGGCGCGCTGATGGCTCCAGGCGTTCTCCACGAATCCGGCGAACCGGACGCGCGTCTCGATGCGAAGTTCGCGCGCGAGCGCTTCGAGCCGCTCCCGCTCCGGTCCCTGACCGCAAATCGTGAGGAGCAGCTCCCGCTCGGACATGACGGCGGCGCAGGCGCGCAGGACGACGTCCACGTTTTTCTCGCGTTCCAGCCGGCCGACGTAGAGCGCGAGCGCGACGCCGTCGGGCCGCGCGATCGGCTCCACGCTCGCGATCGCAGCCGCGGGGACGGCGTTTGGGATGAGAAAGGTTCGCTGGTTTCGCCAGTACGCGGCGCCTTCGGACGAGTTCGCGACGATCGCCGCCGCGCGCCGGCCGACGACGCGCCGCAGCGACGACTTGAGGTCGCGGTACGACTCGCGGCTGTTCGGCTCCCGGATGACGAAAGGCACGCGCGCGAGCAGCGCCGCGATGCCTCCGGCGACGTCCATTCGCGTGAGGCAGGTCTGCACGACGTCCGGTTTCCACGCGCGCATCAGCCGCACGCTGGCCGCGATGAGCCGCGGACTCCACGGCCGGTACGAGGGGAAGCGATGCGTCGGCACGTCCGCAGTCCATTCGCCGACGCCGTTGTAGACGAAGCCGACCAGAACGTCGTGGCCGCGCCGCTGCAGTTCACTGCCGAGATACGCGAGCTGCCGTTCCGCACCCGCGCCGGTCAGCGTCGGGATGAGCAGCAGAATCCTCATATCGGACGCCGCCGCCAAAGCCGGATCGGCGCATGGCCGAAGAGAAGAGGAACGGCAACGCGCGGCAGGAACTTCGTCGCAACTCGTCCATGGAGAGTGAGCATGCGCCGATACAAAGAGAGCGCGGTCGCGCGATCGGCCTTGTCGATCAGGCGCGCCAGCATCGACGCACGATGAGCGGCGATGCCGCGGTTGGAGCGCGCTTCCGGATGCAGGTCGAAGAACCGCGTCGCGCAGGCATCGAGCGCCGCCGCGAGCTCTCGCACGTCCGACGGTGTCATGCTCGCGGCAGGATCGTTTGCCTCCACCCACAGCTCCGCCCAGCGACGCGGCACCTCGTCCCATTGCAGAATCTCACTCAGCAGTGCATGGATGATCGGCACCTTGCGCGCGGCGTAGCCTACGCGCTCCCGCCGCGACGGATCGCCGCTCAGGGAGGAGCGATCCTGCCGGACCGCCATGAGCGGCTCGTCGAGACTCGCCAGCTTCGCATGCCGGCCCACGCGCATCCAGAGCTCGGCATCCTCGGCGAGCGTCTGGCGCTCGTCGTAACCGCCGAGCCGGACGACGATGTCTCGCCGGAAGACGACGCCTGAATGCACCAATGGCGTATCGAACATGCGATACCAGTCCATCGTCAACCCGCCCGACGGCCGCAGCCAATGCGCGTTCCACCATGCGACCCTGCGGATCCGCCGTCCGCGCAAATCGATCGGCACGGCCTGCAGGCCGAGGACCGCGACCTCGGGATGCGCATCGAGCCAGGCCACCTGTTTCGCGAGCCGGTCGGGAAACGACAGATCGTTTCCGTCGAGGCGGGCGACGTAGTCGCTGCGGATCATCGACAACCCTCGATTGAGGGAGGCCGTCAGTCCGAGGTTGGTCGGGTTGTGGACGAGCCGGATGCGCGGATCGGTATACGACGCCGCGATGGCGCGCGAACGATCGGTCGACGCGTCGTCGACGATCAGGAGCTCGAAGTCGCGAAAGGTCTGCCCGAGGATCGACTCGATGGCCGCGGCCAGAAAGCGCTCCTCGTTGAACACGGACATCAACACCGAGACGCGCGGGACGTTCATGAAGCGGAGGGGACGATACCATGGCGTCGCGGCTCACGCGGCGCGCCGTCGACCATCCTTGCGATACTGTGAAGGTGAAGAACATCACAGTGTCCCTTCCCGACGAGGTTTATCGGCGGGCACGGATCAAAGCCGCCGAACGGGGAACGTCGTTGAGCGCTCTGGTGAGCGATCTGCTCACCGCGATCGCCAGCGAGCAGGTCGATTTCGAACGCCGCAAGCGGCTGCAGACCGACGTGATCGCTTCGATCAGGGAGTTTCGCGCCGGCGCTCGTCTGACTCGTGAGGAAATTCATGGCCGCGCTGCAGTTCGTTGACACGAACTTACTGCTCGACGCCGTCAGCACAGCGCCGGACGAAGCTTTCCGCAGAAGGTGACCGCCTGACGCAACGAACGTCCGGGTAGACAGTTCCTGCTCGGTGCGAAGATCATCTTCTGATGCAGGTTCAACAACTATTCGATCTGACCGGAAGAGCTGCCGTCATCACCGGCGGCTCGCGCGGTCTCGGACACGAGATCGCCGAAGGCCTCGCTGAGGCTGGGGCGGCGTTGATGTTGTGCGCGCGGCGCGAGCAGTGGCTTGCGCCGACGCTCGATGAGTTCCGCGCGCGCGGGTTCCGCGTCGAGGGAAAGCTCTGCGACGTCGGCAAGGCCGAGGACGTGCAGGGCGTGATCGATGCGGCCGTCGCGGCATTCGGGCGCATCGACATCCTCGTCAACAATGCCGGCATTTCGTGGGGTGAGCGACCGGAGACGATGCCGCTCGCGCAGTGGCACAAGGTGCTCGAGACCAATCTCACCGGCGCGTTTCTGTTCGCGCAGGCCGCGGGGCGCGAGATGTTGAAGGCGGGCCGCGGGTCGATCATCAACATCGCGTCGGTCGCGGGCTTGCGCGCGTCGACGACCGGTCCGCACTACGCGGGCTACGTTGCGAGCAAGGCGGGTTTGATGGGACTCACGCGCGAGCTCGCGGCATCGTGGGGGCCGAACGGCATCCGCGTGAATGCGATCGCGCCGGGCTTCTTTCACTCGCGGCTCGCCGACTCGGTGATCGAGCACGTCGAGCCCGACATTCGGAGGCGCAATCCCATCCCGCGCGTCGGCAACGCGGGCGAGTTGAAAGGCGTCGCGGTGTTCCTCGCGAGCGACGCGTCGAGCTACATCACGGGACAAACGATCGTGGTGGATGGCGGAGGAACGATTGTCTGACGCGAGACCCTGGCACCACCATCTCGACTTCTGGGTCCGGCCGCATCTGAACTATCCGCGGCGGCCGCTGACCGACATCCTTCGCATCGCCGCCGCCGATGTTCCCGACGCGGTCGCGACGACGTTCCTCGGCCGGAACACAACCTACGCGGAGATCAAACAGCAAGCCGACAAGTTCGCAACCGCATTGCATCGCATGGGCGTCGTGAAGGGCGATCGCGTCGGGATCATGCTGCCGAACTGTCCGCAGTATCTGGTCGCGACCTTCGGCATTCTTCGCCTCGGCGCCATCGTCGTGAACGTGAATCCGCTCTACACGCCGCGCGAGGTCGCGGTCATTGCGAACGACTCCGGCATGCGCATCCTCATCGTGCTCGACCTGCTCGCGCCCGCGGCCGCGCAGGCGGTCGAGAAGCTGATCGTCACGCCAGGCTCGTTCGAAGAGCTGATCGCGAGCGTCGACGTTCCCGAGCTGCCGCGCATGACCGTCGATCCCGAGAACGACGTCGCGGTTCTGCAGTACACCGGCGGCACGACCGGCACGCCGAAGGGCGCGATGCTCACGCACTACAACATCTTCGCGAACGTGATCCAGACGACGACGCTGCACATTCCGTCGCTGCGCCGCGGCGACGAGCGCTATCTGCTGGTCATCCCCTTCTTTCACATCTACGGATTCACCGTCGGCCTCATGGCCGGCACGTGGCTCGGCGCGCAACAGATCCTCATCCCGAAATACGACGTCGAGATGCTGCTCGCCGCGGTGCGCGATCATCGGCCGACGTACTTTCCCGGCGTTCCGACGCTCTTCATCTCGCTGCTCAACCACCCGAAGGCGCGCGAGTCGGGTCTCGACAGGATCCGCGCGTTCAATAGCGGCTCTGCGCCGCTACCGCTGGAAGTGCTCGATGCGTTCGAGAACCTCACCGGCGGCATGCTCAGTGAAGGCTACGGCCTGTCCGAAGCATCGCCCGTGACGCACACCAGTCCGTTGCTCTCGATTCGCAAGGTGGGCAGCGTCGGAATTCCGTTGCCCGATACCGATCAGAAGCTCGTCGACCTCGAGACGGGCCTGGCGGAAGTGAAGCCGGGCGAGCAGGGAGAGTTGTGCATCGCCGGTCCGCAGGTGATGAAGGGCTATTGGAATCGCCCCGACGAGACTGCGACCACGCTGCGCGAGGATGAGCACGAGCGGATCTGGCTGTACACCGGCGACGTCGCGACGATCGACGCCGACGGCTTCACGTACATCGTGCAGCGCAAGAAGGACATGATCATCGTCTCCGGTTTCAACGTGTACCCGGGCGAGATCGAGGGCGTACTCTTCAGCCATCCCGCGGTGATGGAGGCCGTGGTGATCGGCGTGCCCGACTCGTATCGCGGCGAGGTCGTGAAAGCGTTCGTGGTCCTCAAACCCGACGTCCCCGCGACCGTGGACGATCTACGCCAGCACTGCATCGCCAACCTCGCTGAATTCAAGAGGCCCGTGAAAATCGAGATTCGTGAGAGTCTCCCGAAATCCGCGGTGGGGAAAGTGCTGCGGAGAGTATTACGAGAGGAAGCGAACTGAATGACACGAACCATCACCCGCGCCGCTGTGATCGGCGCCGGAACCATGGGCGGCGGGATCGCCGCGCATTTCGCGAACGCCGGGATTCCCGTCTACCTGATGGACATCGAGCCGAAGGGCGTGCTCGATCGCCTGAAGAAGCACAAGCCGCCGATGTTCTTCACGCCCGAGACCGCGGACCTGGTCACCGTCGGCGGTCTGAACGACGAATGGATCGGCGAGGCCGACTGGATCGTCGAGGCGATCTTCGAGAACATGGACTTGAAGCGCGAGCTCGTCGCGCGACTCGACCGCGCGCGCAAGCCCGACGCGATCATCACCAGCAACACCTCCGGCCTGCCGATCGCGCAGGTCTCGCAGAACGCGTCGGCTGATTTCAAATCGCGCTTCCTCGGCACGCACTTCTTCAATCCGCCGCGCTACATGAAGCTCCTCGAGGTGATTCCGACGCCGGACACGAACCCGGAGATCACCGAGTTCGTGCGCGACTTCGCCGAGCAGCGCCTCGGCAAATCGGTCGTCTTCTGCAAGGACACGCCGAACTTCATCGCCAACCGCCTGATCTCGATCGGCGGAACTTCTCTTACTGATTTTGCGCTCGAGCACGGCTACACCGTCGAAGAGGTCGACGCCATCGCCGGCCCGCTCATCGGCCGGCCGAAGACCGCGGCGTTCCGCCTGCAGGATCTCGTTGGCTTCGACGTCGCAAGCTCTGTCGCGTCGAATCTCTACGGCCTCATCCCCGACGACGAATCGCGCGAAGTGCTCGCATCGCCGCGCGTCGAAGCGCTCCGCAAGACTCAGATGGAGCGCGGCCGCCTCGGCGACAAGACCGGGCAGGGCTTCTACAAAAAAGACAAGAAGAACATTCAAACGCTCGATCTCAACACGGGTGAATACCGTGAGCGCATCGAGCCCGACATCCCCTCGCTCGCGGAAGCGTCGAAGATCAAAAGCCTGCCGAAGCGACTCGCATTCGTGCTGCAGCAGGACGACAAGGCCGGCGCGCTCGCGCGGCACGTCGTCTACGGTTCCCTCGGCTACGCATCGCGACGCGTGCCGGAGATCAGCGACGACCTCGTGAGCATCGACCGCGCCGTGCGCTGGGGCTTCTCCCACGACCTCGGACCGTTCGAGCTGTGGGACGCCCTCGGCGTGAAGGCAACCGCGGACGCGATGGAGGCGAACGGCGTCGCCGTCGCGCCGTGGGTGCGCGAGATGCTCGCGGACGGGAAAGAAACCTTCTATCGCGACGGGTACGTCTACGACCCGGGCTCGCGGATGTACGACCACATGCCGCGCGATCCGAAGCAGCTCTCTCTTCGTGAAGGCAGCGTCGTGAAGGAGAACAAGGGCGCGAGCCTGATCGACATCGGCGACGGCGTGCTCTGTCTCGAGTTCCACACGAAGATGAACACGCTCGACGAGGACATCCGCGCGATGACCGTCGCGGCGATCGATGAAGTCGAGAGCGGCGACTGGAAGGGACTCGTCATCGGCAACGAGGGCGCGGATTTCTGCGTCGGCGCGAATCTCAGCGCACTCAAGGACGTCGAGACGGCGGTGAAGGGAACGCAGGACGCGCTGATGAAAGTGCGCTTCTGCGCGAAGCCCGTGGTGACGGCGCCGTTCGGCCGCACGCTCGGCGGCGGAGTGGAAGTCGTGATGGCCGGCGCGCGCGTCGTCGCGGCGAGCGAGACCTACATGGGCCTCGTCGAAGTCGGCGTCGGACTGATTCCCGGTGCGGGCGGCTGCAAGGAGATGGTGCGCCGCGTCGTGTCGCACGCGATGAAGCACGCGCCCGGCACCGATGTGCTGCCGCACGTGCAGAAGGTGCTGGAGATCGTCGGCGCCGCGAAGGTGTCGTCGAGCGCGGAGGAAGCGCGGTCGTTCGGATTCCTGTCCGAGAGCGATCGCGTGGTGATGAATCGCGATCACCTGCTGCACGAAGCGAAGGCCGAGGTGCTTGCGATGAGTGCTGCCGGGTACACGCCTCCCGCGCGCGAGCCGAGTTGCTATGCCGCGGGCCGAAACGTGCTCGCGGGATTAAAGGCCGGGATCTATGTGCTGCAACAGGGCGGCTACATGAGCGAATACGACGCGTTCATCAGCGGTCGCCTCGCGAACGTGCTCTGCGGCGGCGCGTTGACGAGCGGGCAGTGGGTCGACGAGCAGTACTTCCTCGATCTCGAGCGCGCGGTGTTCGTCGAGCTCGCCGCG
>Ga0075431_100001330_pt1 | contig 22588 bp, 16 predicted proteins | sample RhiMetdeltSRZDD5_FD_75297 | JGI IMG/M metagenome (GOLD analysis project Ga0075431, IMG submission 75297) | Populus rhizosphere microbial communities from Tennessee, USA - Rhizosphere MetaG P. deltoides SRZDD5 | ecosystem: Host-associated > Plants > Roots > Rhizosphere > Soil | place: USA... | reverse complement strand
TGATCGGCGTGATCTCGATTCCCTCGCGCAGGTGATGGATGTTGCGCCAGCCCACCTGGTCCGCGAGTCCAAGCTTGTCGTGTCCCGTCGGGTAGAGCTGATCGAAGGTCTGGCGCTTGCCGTCATTCGCCACGTCGTCGCCGGTTGCGAAGTTGTATTCGGATGTGACCTTCGGCGCCGCCCACCCTGGCAGCGACGCTCGCACCTGCCAGTGTCCCGCCCATGCATTCAGCGAATCCTGCTCGAGTCCACCTCGCTGCAGTGCCATCTCGACACCGTAATCAAGCCGCGCCGGCAACTGACCGGCGACGCGGGTTCCGATGGTGGTTTGCGAAAGCGTGCCCAGTGCGCCAAGCTCGCTGCGAAGATTGACGTCGCGTCTCCAGAAGACGTACGGCTCGACAGTCGCCTTGGGCAGCAGCTTCGTCGATGTCGCATACGCGCCCGCCAGACGATTGCCGTTTCCGCTCTTGTCGAATTCATTCGGCAGGCTACGAACGAGAGAGGCGCCGAAGAGATCCACCTGGAAGAGCGGTGAACGCAGTGTGACTTTCGCGGCGTCCCAACTGCGCCCGGTGTTCACCCATGGCAGTGAACCGAGCAGACGGGACTCGCCGTAGACCAACTCCTGGCGTCCCAATCGAAACGCTATCGTGGCCTTGGCATCGCCCACATCGGCGAACGCAGTACGGAGGTCGAATGGACCTCGGAAGGGCGCGGTTGTCGGCCCCACTTCCTTGTCCGCCACGCGGGCATCCTGAAGGTTGGCTTGAAACGAGAGGTGCTGGTTGGCCGTGACGGCCACATTGAACCGGAATCGGCTGAGCGCATAGGCATCGTCGCGTCCCTCGATGAAGTTGCCGTTCTCGAACCCTTCGAAGCGCTCGCGGAATTCACCGCGCACACGCAACCACGATGGCATCAGCTCGTTCGCTCGATTGAAGACGGGAGGCCGCTGCGGCGCTGGCCGTGGTGTTGTCGGTTGAGTAACGGGTGGCGGCGTCTGCGTCGCCTGTGGGGCTGAAGCGATCTCGGTTGGTACGACGGTTTGCGCCGCGGCTCTCGTCGATGTCGCGAAGACCATCAACGCCAGCGTTGGCACAGTCCGGGCGAAACCGGACACTACTCTCGGAGAACAGATCACACGCACGCTCCCGTTCTGAACCGATTCGGTGAATCACCAGGGAGGCGACGTGGCCGGTCCCGCGAGGGCGTCGAAGCCGTCACTTCGCGTAAGAGCAAGTCGCGTTCCGCACGTGCACTCGTGTGAGACAAGCGATGCATCCCCCGGCTACGCGCGCGCGAATATGAAGTGAAGCCGTTCGAAGCCGGCGAACAACGGCACAACACTTCTGTGGCGCCGTTTGCATTCGCGACAATTCCGTAGCTGCCGCATCTTCGTCTGGAAGCGCCCCGCGAATGCTTCTGTCGTGCGCGCGTTCTGCAGAATCGTCGATCGCGGATCGTGCCCGCCGACGTCATCGAGTTGATTCAAGCTGCGTCGAATCAACGCATTAGGCGGAAGCGCGTCGTTCGTACACAAATGTGATGTTGGCCAGTGCGAGCAACATTCGCGTAGCCTCTCGCCCCCTTGTGGTGAAGGGATGCGGCGTGTATCTTCGAAATGGATGCACGCTCGGTCGCGTGCATCCTGCAGCCAGCATCGCTGGCCCCGTCTCTTGAGGCGCCGCGCTCGTTCCCCGTGAGAGCGAGTGTTCTGCGCGCGCCCTGAATCCTGATCGCTGACTTGTCCACCGTGGCGAGGGTGGAGCTCCACGACGAGTCTCTGGTCTGACACGGCGACGCCTGTCACGCCGTGCCCGCACGAACGTTGCAAAGAGGATCGTGGAGTCGCCTGGATGTCGACGCTGCCACTGTTGACCCGTGTGAAGGAGGACGACGTCACCTTTGCGCTGACCAAGCGCCGAGGGAAGCTGCTGCCCATCGTCACGGGTGCGGACGCGCCCGCTCTCCGCGCGCTGACCAACCCGACGCTCGAGGCGCGCATGCCGCAGCGGGCGCCCGGTCTTGGAGAGCAGTACCGCTTTCACATCGACATGGGCAAGTGCATCGGGTGCAAATGCTGTGTGGTCGCTTGCAACGAGCAGAACGGCAACCCGGCGTCGATCAACTGGCGGCGGGTTCAAGAGATCGAAGGCGGCTGGTTCCCGATCACGTCGCGTTCTTACCTCTCGATGGGGTGCAATCACTGCCTCGAGCCCACGTGTCTCAAAGGATGCCCGGTCGATGCGTACTCGAAGGATCCCGTTACCGGCATCGTGCAGCATAGCGCCGATACCTGCATCGGCTGCCAGTACTGCACGTGGAATTGCTCGTACGGCGTGCCGCAGTACAACCCGGAGCGAGGAGTTGTCGGGAAGTGCGACATGTGTCATGGGCGTCTCTCGCAGGGTGAGACGCCGGCGTGCGTGAACGCCTGTCCCGAAGGCGCCATTGCGATCGAGATCGTCGACGTCGCCGCGTGGCAGTCATCGATCGCGGCGAGCCGGTCGAATGCCGGCCTGCCCAAAGGCGACCAGAGCCTCTCGACCACGCGGGTCACACTGCCGCAGGCGCTCCCGCCCAATGCGACGCCGGTCAACGTTACCAACGTGGTGCCCGAGCACCCGCACTGGCCGCTCGTCGTGATGACGGTGTTGACGCAATTGGCGGTTGGCGCATTCACGACGATCTGGCTTCTGCAGTTACTCAACGCGACCGCACATCTGGGAGTCGCCGCGCTGGCGTCGCTGCTCGTGGGCGGGCTTGCGCTGTCGGCGTCGACGCTTCATCTCGGACGACCCATTCACGCCTATCGCGCGATCCGGATGTGGCGCAGATCGTGGTTGAGCCGGGAAGTGCTGCTCTTTTCGGCCTTCTCGGCGGTCGCGGGTATGTACGCCGCGATGTTGTGGATTGGGCTGCCGGGGAGCACTGCCGTTGGCGCCGCGACCGTGCTGCTCGGTGTTGCCGGCGTTACGTCGAGCGCGTGCATCTACCGTGTTCCGTCGCGACCCGCGTGGAATACCCCCTACACGCTGCTGCAGTTCAACCTGACAGCCGCTGTTCTCGGGCCGTTGTTTGCGGCGGCCGTCGCCGGCGGCAATCTGCGTTGGCTCGCCATTGGCGCGACGACGATGGCCAGTGCGCAGTTCGTCCTGCTCGCGTTGCGTTTCTTCGGTTGCATCTCCTCTGACAGTCTCGAACTGCGAGGCACGGCGCGACTGCTGTCCACAGTGCTCAAGGGGCGCCTGATTCTTCGCGGCGCACTCCTGGCGATCGGCGCCATCGCCATCCCATTGCTTGTAACCGTCGCTGGTCCTGTTGCGGAAGCTGGCAACTCCGTCCTTCTCCTCGCGCTCCTGCTGGCAGTCGCCGGTGAGATCGTCGGCCGCTACCTCTTCTTCGTCAGCGTTGTCCCCAAGCATCTGGCGGCGCCGTATATCGCGTCCGCAAGTGAGGCCACATGACTCTCAAGCGACTCCTCGGGCTTGACACTCGAGCCGACCGCTACTCCTACGAAGTCGACCCTGTGGCCGGGTATGTCTCCTCGCAGCGGGTCCCAGAAAAGTGGGTTGCGACAACGTGTGGGTACTGTTCGGTCGGCTGCGGCATGTTCATCGGCGTCAAGGGAGGTCGTGCCGTCTCGGTGCGCGGTAACCCCGATCACCCAGTCAACCGCGGCATGCTCTGCCCCAAGGGACTCTCCGAGCACCACACGATTGCCGCTGACAACCGCGCACGGTACCCGTTGCTTCGGCGCGACGGCCTGTTTGGCCGTGTGAGCTGGGACGACGCCTTCTCGACGATGGCGAGGCAATTTCGCGAGACGCAGGCACGCTACGGCCCCGGGTCCGTTGGCGTGATTAGCACCGGTCAGTTGGTGACCGAGGAGTTCTACGCGCTCGGCAAGCTCGTGCAACTCGGCATCGGTACGCCAAACATCGACGGCAATACGACGCTCTGCATGGCTACGGCGGTCTCCGGTTACAAGCGATCGTTTGGCAGCGATGGTCCGCCCGGCGCGTACGAGGATCTCGAGCGCGCCGACGTCATCATCCTGATCGGCGCCAACGTTGCGGAGAACCACCCGATCCTGTGCTGGCGTCTGCGGTCGAACCCCAATGCGACGCTCATTGTCGTCGATCCGCGCGTGACCAAGACAGCGATGCTGGCCGATCTACATCTGCCTCTGAAACCGCGTTCCGATCTGGCGCTCATCAACGGCTTCATCCACTTCGTGATCGAGAACGACCTCGTCGATCACGAATACGTGGCCAACTACACCAGCGGCTTCGAGGCCCTCCGCGAGTCCGTGCGTGACTACGCGCCCGAGCGCGTCGCGGAGATTACGGGGATTTCCGCTGAATTGATTTGCCGTACTGCCTGGACCTACGCGCGCGCGCGCGCGGGGTTCATCGGTTGGACGATGGGTGTCAACCACAGCACGAAGGGGACTGAGACCGTCAACGCGATCAACAACCTCGCGCTCATCACCGGCAATATCGGCCGCGCCGGCGCGGCGCCGTTTTCGATTACGGGTCAGTGCAACGCGATGGGTACGCGCGAGGCCGGGTTTGCCTCGAGCATGCCCGGCTACCGCAAGTTTGAAAGCGCAGAGGATCGTCGGGAGCTGGCAGAACTGTGGGGCCTCGGCGAAGAGCGGATCCCGATGGCCCGCGGCCTGGCGTATCCCGACATCATCGAGGCTGCACTCGAGCGGCGTATCCGCGCGCTGTGGATCATCGCAACCAACCCGATCGTCTCGTTTCCCAATTTCGGTTCGCTGCGCCAGGCGCTCGAAGGGCTCGACTTCCTCGTGGTCCAGGACGGCTATCACCCGACGCCTACCTCCGAGTACGCGCACTTGATGCTGCCGGCCGCGATGTGGGGCGAGAAAGAAGGGACTTACACCAACTCCGAGCGGCGGGTGAGCAAGGTCAATCGTGCCGTGCCACCTCCCGGCGAGGCCCGCCCGGATTTCGACATCTTTCTGGGCCTCGGAGAAGCGCTCGGTGTCCGCAACGAGATCTTTCCGGGCTGGTCGAAGCCGGCCGACGCCTTCGAAGAGTGGAAGCGGGTTTCAGCCGGCCGTCTCTGCGACTACTCGGGGATGACGTACAAGGCCATCGAACAGCATGGCGGTCTGCAGTGGCCTCTGCCGGCGGGGATGTCGCACGACGGCGAGGTGCGGCGGCTCTACGTCGACGGCAAGTACCAGACGGACGACGGCCGTGCGCGGCTGATCCCGTGCTCATGGGAACCCTTCCCGGAACAGCCGAACGGGGAATTTCCGTTCGTGTTGAACACCGGCCGCACGGTGGAACACTGGCACACGCGTACGAAAACGGGGAAGGTGCCCATCCTCGAGCGGCTGTCCCCGAGCGCATGGGTCGAGATGAACCCGGCCGACGCGCGCGCGCTGCGCCTCAAGCCGCAGGCACGCGTCGACATCGTGTCGCGGCGCGGGCGAGTCCGCAACGTCGAACTGCGCGTGACTGAGACTGTCGCCACTGGCCAGTTGTTCACGCCTTTCCACTACTTCGAGGCGAACGCCAACCAGGTTACGCAAAGCGCGTTCGATCCGATTTCACGAGAGCCCAATTACAAGCAATCCGCTGTTCGGATCGAGGCGGCCTCTGCGGAAGCCAGTCTCTGGGATACCGGTGTCGTGCGGAACAGCCTGGCGCTGATCCGAACCTGGCGCGGCTCGACGATTCCCCTGCTGCCACGAGACCTGACACTCGGGACTCGGGATTCGGGATTCGGGACTCGAACGAACCCTGAATCCGCCGGATCCCGGATCGCGTCCCTCGACGAAACTCGGGACGCCCTGAGCGCCAGTCGAAGGGCGGATCCCGGATCCCGGCTGAGAGGTGTCCGATGAAGCGCCTCGTCGTCGTCGGCAACGGGATGGCGGGCATGGCCTGCGTCGAACAGATTCTGAAATACGGGCCGTCCCTCGACGACGCTCGGGACGCCCCGGGCGCAAGTCGAGGGGCGATGTTTCGCATCACGGTGTTCGGCGACGAGACGCACGCCAACTACAACCGCATCATGCTCTCGTCGGTGCTCGCTGGCGAGAAAAGCGCTGACGACATTGTCATCAACTCCCTCGACTGGTATCGCCGCAACGAGATCGAATTGCGTGTCGGCGTTCGGATTCTCGATGTCGACCCCGTGCGCAAGACGGTCACCGGCGATGACGGGAGCATTACGCCCTACGACACGCTCCTGCTGGCCACCGGCAGCTCCGCGTGGATGCCGCCCATCAAAGGGCTCGACAAAGACGGCGTATTCACGTTCCGAACGCTCGACGACACGCGCGCTCTCCTGAAACGTGCGGGACCGGACACGCGCGCGATTGTGATCGGAGGCGGCCTGCTCGGACTCGAAGCGGCACGTGGTCTCCAGGTGCACGGATGCCAGGTGACCGTGGTGCATCTGATGGCGACGCTCATGGAACGCCAGCTCGATCCGCCGGGCGGGAAGTTCCTGATGGCCAAGATGAAGGAGCTCGGTATCCGTGTCGTGCTGGGCAAGAGCACGACGGCGATCCGCGGCAACGGCCACGTCGAGGGAGTGGAGTTCTCGGGTGGTGAAACGCTCGATAGCGATCTGGTCATCGTCGCTGCCGGCATTCGTCCGAACGTGGAGCTTGGACGCAAGGCGGGCTTGACGGTCAAGCGCGGCATCGTTGTGAACGACTACATGGAGACGTCGGACCCCGCCATCTTCGCCGTCGGCGAATGCGTCGAGCATCGTGGTGTCTGCTACGGGCTGGTGGCGCCGCTCTTCGATCAAGGCAAGGTGCTGGCGGCGACGATCACAGGGCGACGCGGTCCGACCTACACAGGGACCGTGCAGGCCGCCAAGCTCAAGATCGTCGGTGTCGAGATGTTCTCTGCGGGCAACATCGATGACGACGGCGCGGAGCCCGTGCGATACGAGGACCCCTCGCTCGGGATCTACAAGAAGGTGGCGCTGCGTGATGGGAAGTTGGCCGGGGTGATCCTGGTCGGGGACACGTCGGACAGCCATCGCTACATGGAGTGGCTGCGGACCGATGCCGATCTCAGCGACCGGCGGGGGCATCTCCTGTTTCCTCCACCCGCGGCCGACGCCGGTCTCGACGTCGCGGAGATGTCCGATGGCGCCACCGTGTGCGGATGCGTCGGCGTCACCAAGGGCACGATTATTCACGCGATTCATGAGCGTGGTGTCAGCACGCTTTCACAGCTGAAGGAAGCGACGCGAGCCTGCACCGGGTGCGGAAGCTGCACCAGCCTGTGCCAGGACCTGTTGCGCGCAGTCGCTCCCGATTTCGAGGATGAGAAGAAGAAAACGATCTGCGCCTGCGTGCCGTTTGCCGAAGACCGGCTGCGCGACATCCTGCGGAGCCAGAAACTCAAGTCGGTGCAGGAGGTGCTCGAGATCTACGGCAACGGTGTGGGTTGCGAGATCTGCAAGCCCGCGCTGAGCTACATGCTCGACATGCTCTGGTGCGGCGATCACGACGAGGATCGGTCGGCGCGCTTCATCAACGACCGCGTGCACGCCAACATCCAGAAGGACGGCACCTTCTCGGTGGTGCCGCGTATCCGCGGCGGCGTGACCTCCGCCGACGAGCTCCGCCGCATCGCTGACGTCGCGGACAAGTACCACGTCCCGATGGTGAAGATCACCGGCAGCCAGCGCATCGACTTACTCGGGATCAAGAAGGCGGACCTGCCGAAGGTATGGGCGGACCTCGGCATGCCATCCGGTCAGGCCTACACGAAGGGCGTGCGCATGGTGAAGACCTGCGTGGGCACTGACTTCTGCCGGTTCGGCACGCAGGATTCCACGTCAGCGGGTGTCGAGATGGAGCGGCGCTTCGAGCAGCTCTACACGCCGCACAAAGTGAAGATGGGGGCAGTCGGATGCCCGCGCAATTGCGCGGAAGCGACCGTCAAAGACATCGGGCTGATTGGCGTCGAAGGCGGGTGGCAGGTCGTCGTCGGCGGCGCGGCGGGCAAGAGCGTACGCAAGGCCGACCTGCTGACGACGGTGGAGACGACGGAAGCCGCACTCGAGGCGTCGGAGTTGTTCTTCCAGTACTACCGCGAGAACGCCAATTACCTCGAGCGCACCTACGACTTCGTCGAGCGCCTCGGCATCGAGAAGGTGCGGAAGGACACCGTTTACGCCACTGACGCGGTGAAGGCCGGACTGCTCGATCGCCTCGCCAAGTCGAAGTCGAGGTCGTACGACGCGTGGAAGGAAGGGCAGGCGCCGCGCAACCCGACGCAGTTTGCCCCGATCAAATTGATGGAGAAGGTGCTGGTATGAGGGAGAGCCGATGGATACGTATCACCGCTCTGGAGAACATCCCCGCGCGTGAAGGGCGGGCCGTGCAGATAGGCGACCGCGAGATTGCGATTTTCAATCTCGGCGATCGTCTGCTGGCGACGAGCAATCGCTGCCCGCACAAAGGCGGACCGCTCTGCGACGGCATCATCACCGGTACCTCCGTCGTGTGTCCGTTGCACGCGTGGAAGGTGAGTCTCACAAACGGCTCGGTCGAGCGTCCAGCCAGCGAGAGCGAGCGCTGCGTGGAGACGTATCCGGTGCGCGTCGAAAACGGCGTCGTCGTGGTTGCGGTTCCACAGGCCGCTGTGGAGGAACGGGTCGCATGAAGGGATTCCTGCGCGCGGGACACACGCCGACGCTCGTCGCGGCGTTGCTCTACTTCGATGTCAGCTTCATGGCGTGGGTGCTGCTTGGCCCGTTGGCGCCGTTTCTTCGAGCCGAGCTCGGGCTCAGTGCAACGGAGCAAGGACTCGTCACCGCGTTCCTCTACTGGGTGGATCGTTGTTCCGGCCGCTGCTCGGCATGCTGGGCGAACGCATCGGCGGACGACGCACCGGGCTGCTCGGCCCGGTCCTGACATTGTCGGCGGGATTAGCTCGTCTTCATGCAATTGCGCTTCGGTGGGGCCCACCCTCGCGCATGGCGCTACGGTGGGCACGCAGTTGAGCCAAAAATGTCGTATTTGGTCTTTGATCACACACAAACGTCGTCCACCACCCCCTTGTCCGCGGCCGGTCGCGTGTGTATCTTCAAGAGAACGTGCCCGTCATAACATCCCGAGTTCCCGAGAGCGAGCCCTACGTGAGCGGAAGGTCAGATATCGATCTGCTTCACGAAATCGGCAGCCGGATTGCTGCCGCCGACCCCCTGCACGCGGTGCTGTCCCGCGTGGTCGACTTCGTCTCCACCATCGTCCAGTGTGACTCCTGCTTCGTCTACGTCCTCGAGGACGATGACCTCGTGCTGCGAGCGTCGAAGACGCCGCATCCTGATGTCGTCGATCGCCTGACGTTGAGAGTCGGTCAGGGTATCACCGGGTGGGTTGCCGAACACCGCACGCCAGTTGCCGTGGGGAGTCACGCCTTCGACGATCCGCGTTTCAAGACGTTCAACGAGCTGCCGGAAGACCGCTACGAGGCGTTTCTCTCGGTGCCGGTGCTCTCGCGCGGGAAGCTCGTCGGCGTCATTAATCTCCAGCACCGGCAACCGCACAACCACACGCAGCGCGAGATGCAGCTCATCTCGACGGTCGGCTTTCTCGTCGGCGCCGAGATTGAAACGGCGCGTCTCGAGATGGAGAACTCGCAGCTGTCCGAGCGCCTGGAGACGCGAAAAGTCCTCGACCGCGCGAAGGGCATTCTGCAGCGCGACCTCGGGCTCACCGAGGAAGAGGCCTACCTCACCATCCAGCGGCAGAGCCGTCAGCGGCGGAAGACGAAGAAAGAAATCGCCGAAGCCATCATCCTGACCGACGAATTGCGACGCGGAAGGAGCACAACGTAGATCCTTGTCGGTGCGATCTCACTGACGTTCGTTGGTGCGATGTTCCTGCGTTTGTCGGTGCGATCTCTCTATCGCTTGTCGGTGCGATCTTCCTGAAGTTTGTCGGTGCGATCTCTCTATCGCTTGTCGGCGCGATCTTCCTGAAGGTTGTCGGTGCGATCTCACCTGACGTTCGTTGGTGCAATCTTGTTACGCTCGTCAATTCGAGTTCCGTCGCAGCGACAAGGGTTCGGAATTGGACCGGCCAAGCGCAGGCTCGTGCCGACGGCTATCGGAACTGCACCGACTAGGCGCGGACTCGCACCGACGCGTATCGGACCCGCACCGACAACCATCAGAATCGCACCGACATGTTTCTCGATCGCACCGACAAGAGTCGACGATCGCACCAACAAGGACTCGGAATCGCACCGATATGTTTCGGGATCGCACCGACAAGAGTCGAAAATCGCACCGACATGTCTCAGGATTGCACCGACAGGCGTCGAAAATCGCACCGACGAGCATCGGGATCCCCGGCCGCCGATGCAGGTGATAGACTTCGTCGGATTGGAGGGTTCGCGCATGGCCAGGGTTGGATTCGCTGTCTGCGTCGTTGTGGCGGCCGTCGTTGCAGGAACAACTGCGACCGTGGACTCGCAACAAGCCGGTGGCAGGACCTCGACGGCGCGTGCGGCCACGGCCAAGCCCTTCTCACCCCCGAAGACTCCGTGGGGCGATCCCGACCTCCAGGGTGGCTGGACGAATGTCAATGAAAACGGCGTGCCGTTCGAGCGCCCCGATGCGCTGGCGGGCAAACAGCTCGAGGCGGTTGACGATTCGGAGCTGGCTGAACTGGTCAGGGAGCGCGACGAAGCGAGAGTGCGTGGCGCGGCCGCAATCGGTGGACGTGACACGGGAGCAGGGCCGGTCCACTGGTACGAGCACTACGGCGCAAAGAACAGCCGGGCCTGGATGATGATCGATCCGCCTGACGGCCGCATCCCGCCCCAGACGCCCGCCGCGCTGGCCCGCCTTGGTGGCCGCGCGGGTGGACGTGGGGGTCGTGCCGGAGGTGAGGGTGGTCGCGCCGACTCGTGGCTCGATCGCAGCCTTTACGATCGCTGCATCACTCGCGGAATACCCGGATCGATGATGCCGGCGATCTACGGCAACGCCTACGACATCACGCAAGCGCCCGGCATCGTGGCCATTCGCTACGAGATGATCCACGAGACCCGCATCATTCGCCTCGACTCGACGCCGCGGACGGGCCTGCGCTCGCACATGGGCGAGGCGCGCGGCCACTTCGAAGGCGATACGCTCGTCGTCGAAACCACCGGCTTCGACCCGCGATCGGCATACAGGAATGGCTCGCCGAAGATGAAGCTCACTGAACGGTTCAAGCCAGTGGCTGCGGACAAGATCGACTGGTCGATGACGGTCGACGATTCGGAGACCTGGACCAAGCCGTGGACTTTCGGGATGAGCCTGACTGCTGATCCCCACCAGCCGCTTTTCGAGTACGCGTGTCACGAGGGCAACTACGCGATGCGCAACATCCTGAGCGCGGCTCGAGCCGAAGAAGCGGCCTCCTCAGGCGGATCGCAAAAGTAAGCCGGTGTGCCGATCCAGAACACATGGGCGCGGATAACGCCACACCGCGTGAGCGCCGAATCACCCTCAAACTCTTCTGAGGCTGTGACTTGAGCAGAGAGCAGTCGCTTGGTCCTGGTCTTGCTGGGTCACCCCCCGTGACAGCGCGGTCGGAGTCTGTCCCGCGATGGGCGGGTGTACGGGTGCCTGCGCCGTACCCAGGGGTCTATGTCACGACCGCTGTTGCCGCCGCAGCCCCCCTGCTCTTGGGAGGACTCACCGAATGGCCGCCCCCGCTCGCGGCGCTGGAGGTTGCCGGCCTCATGCTGGCGACGATCCTGACCGCGGCGCTGGAGCGTCAGCGCCCGTCCGCCAGGGATGGCGCAACCTCGTTTGTCATCGACTTCACCGCGCTCCTGCTCGGCGGCCGCATGGCCGCGACGCTGGTGGCCACGTTCGGGGCGGTGCTGCGTGGTCTCGCCGAATCGCAGCGCCGTCAGATGTTGGTGAACGTCGCCACGGCCGTGGCCGCCACGCAAGCCGCCGGTTTCGTGCACTCGTGGCTTGGAGGCACGACCGGTCATTTCGAGTGGCCATGGCAGGGAGTGCCAATCGCCTGCGCTGCCATCGTCTACTGCCTCGTCAGACACACATTGATCGAATGGGTGGTGCCACTGCTCACGCGACAGCCCTTCAAAACCCAATGGCTGCAGGGCGTCGCCGGCGATGCGCCGGATTACATTCTTGCCGCCGTCGTCTCGGTCCTCATCGTCGCCGCGATCGATCACCAGATGTGGGGAGTGCTGCTGGTCGCGACCGTGCCAATGGTCTTCGCCTATCGCGTGTACTTCCGTCACCTCGACCGTCTCGCGCGAGAGCAGCGGCATCACGACGTGATCGAATCGCTCGATCAGGGCATGTGCGTTGTCAACAATGAGGGACGCGTAGTGCTCTGGAACGACGCGCTCCAGCGCCTGGTCGAATGCCCTCGTGACCGTGCGGTGGGCCGCTCGCTCGATGCGGCCCTGCCAGTCCTGAGCAATACGGAGTTTCAGCGCACCTTCGATACGGCAGTAGCAGCCGGCACCCCGCGGACGCTGCCGCGTTTCATGTTGCAGACATCAGAAGGCGTGCGGGTGTTCCAGATCAAGATTCTTCCCGAAGCCGACGGTGTCACAGTCCTGTGGCAGGACCTCACCGATCGTTCGCGCGCGGAACAGGCCTTGAAGCGGAGTGAAGAGCGCTTCGCGTTGATGGAGGCTGGTGCCAACGACGGCATGTGGGAGTGGGAGATTCGGAGCGAACAGGTCCATTTCTCCGCCCGCTGGAGGGCGTTGATCGGTCTACCCGCGCACGGCGGCACCGGTCGTCTCGAGGACTGGCTCGAGCGCGTGCACCCCGACGATATCAACGCGCTGTGGGAGGCGATCAAGGCGCATCTCTCAGGGAAGACGAACCAGCTTCAGCACGAGCATCGTATCCGTCACGAGAACGGCACCTACCGGCGATTTCTCTGCCGCGGCGTGGCTGCGCGCAGCGGGCGGGGGCGTTGCGCACGCATTGCCGGATCGTTGACCGACGTCACCGAGCGCGCCAGCGCCCAGGAGCGGCTCCGCAGCCTCGGGTTCCGTGATCCGCTGACCGGACTCTTCAACCGGTCGGTGTTCGTCGAAGGACTCGGGCGCCGGCTCGATGAGTTCAAGCACAATCGCGCCTGCCGATTTGCCGCGCTCTATCTCGACCTCGACCGATTCAAGGTCGTCAACGACAGCCTTGGCCACCTGATTGGCGACGAACTGCTCACCGCCGTCTCACGCCGCCTCGAGTCGTGCCTGCGGGAAGGCGACTCCCTTGCCCGTCTCGGTGGAGATGAGTTTGCGATTCTCCTGAATCGGCTCGAAGACGAGGGACAGGCCAACGCCATCGCCTTGCGCATCCAGGACACACTGAGTGCGCCGTTTTCGATCGGCGGCCGTGAAGTATTTACCTCGGCCAGCATCGGCATCGCGTTCAGCGCAACCGAGTACAACAACCCCGAAGAGATCATGCGCGACGCCGACACGGCGATGTACCACGCGAAGGCGCGCGGCAAAGCGCGCCATGAACTGTTCGACGCCGAGATGCACGCGAAGGCGCTGGATCGACTGGGATTGGAGAACGATCTGCGTCACGCGGTGAAGAGCAGCGAGTTCGACCTGCACTACCAGCCGATCGTGTCGCTGGCCTCGGGGATGTGCGTCGGGTTCGAGGCGCTCATCCGCTGGTCGCGCAATGGCCAGGCCACCTCGCCCGAGAAGTTCATTCCGGTCGCCGAGGAGTTGGGACTCATCGAGCCTCTCGGCACCTGGGTGCTCGAAGAGGCGTGCCGGATGTTTGCCAGCTGGCAACAGCGCTTCCCCGGGTACGGTCTCGAATGCATCACGGTGAATGTCTCGACGCGCCAGTTGATGCAGTCGAACTTCCTGCAGATCGTTCAAGAGACCGTCCGCCTGGCTGGATTGCAGCCTTCGAATCTGCGTCTCGAGATCACCGAGACGACGTTGATGGGCAGTCCTTACATGGCCGCGGAGCATCTTCGCGAGCTGCGGGACTTCGGCGTCAAGGTCTATCTCGATGATTTCGGAACCGGCTACTCATCGCTGAGCCACTTGCACAAGCTTCCGGTCGATGCCTTGAAAATCGATCGTTCGTTCGTCAGAAGCCTCTTGCTTCCCGAGCGTCCCGCGATCGTTGAAAGCATCCTGGCGCTGGCCCGGACGCTCAAGACCGGCGTCGTCGCTGAAGGAGTCGAAAGCGCGATGCAGGCGCAGGAACTGAAACGCCTGGGATGCCGCCATGCCCAGGGATATTTCTTCTCACCGCCGCTTTCGAGCCCGCGCGTCGAGCAATTGCTTGCCGACCGCCAGCCTCTCGGTCAGCACGGCGACACCGATCCGACAGTCCGAACCGGGATTGACGTGGATCCCTTGTTTGGTTCGAAACCACTCGAATGGCCAGATGAACGGCCAGGCGGACGTACGACTCAGAAGTCCCCGGCGCGTGTGGGGTCCTCGACGTCAATGTGGGCGCACTAGTCTCGTTGCCACTCTCTCCTTGATGGCGGCGATTTCCTTGGGTCTGAACATCCAGTCCGTGTTTTGACGACGACGGATCTCTGACTGGAGCCAGAGCGGACGCATCAGACCGGTCGCGGCGTGCACGCTCGTGGCCATGAGGAGGTGTCCGAGCTCGTGCGCAATCGCTCGTCCGAGGAGCGCGCGCGGGTCGATGCCGGCCTGTGCCGCCATCCACTCCACGCGATCGAGATAGATCGTGGCGAGCACGCCACCTCCGGTCCGCGTGTTGATCAGCGCATCACCCAGGGGCAGGTCGCGCATCTGCTCGTCGACTGTACCGGATCGAACGATTCGAACCGCCAGTTCTCCCGGCGCCAGTGGCAGGTCGCAGTGACTCGCGTGACCCGGGTCGATCGCCGCTGCACCCGTTTTGTTGGTTGACTCCTTGCAGTGCCGCCAGATCAGCTCGACCGATGCCGCTGACACGATCGAGGACGCGATCTCGAGCGATGCGCGTCGTGCGCTTGTGCTGGCGCCGGTGGCGTCATACACGCGAACGATGACTTCGGTCCAGAGCGTTTCGGCCGCCGAGGCGTTCAGTGGCAGCAGCATCACAACAGCAACTGACAGAGCGAGGCGAGTCATGATCGGCTCCTGTGGGGTGTGAGCCCTGCGCTCACGTGGACCCACTGTGAAGTCGGATGGCTGGTGCCTCAATGCATCAGAAGGTGACCTGAGGTGACATGTTGGTGACTTGTCACTGCGACATGCCGGACAGCACTTCTCAATCGGCCTTGGGTACGGCATCCTCAGGTTCCAGATTCCACGTTCGTGTTCCGTGTTCAGGTCGGACCGTGAACACGAACTCGGAGCCCGGAACCAGGAAGCGGGAAACGTAGTTCCGTGAGCCGACCTATGGACAGCGAGGTTCTTCGGTTCGCATCATTCGAGCTGGACTGTCGTTCGCGCGAGCTGCGCGACGGCACGCGATGCGTACGCCTGCAGGATCAGCCGTTCGAGATTCTCCGGCTCATGCTCGAGCACCCGGGCGAGGTCGTCACGCGCGACGAACTTCGGCAACGGCTCTGGCCCGAGGGCACGTTTGTCGACTTCGAACACAGTCTGAATGCCGCAATCAAGCGTCTGCGCGCGGCGCTGGGCGACAACGCCGATCATCCGCGGTTCGTCGAGACGGTGCCGCGACGCGGCTACCGCTTCATTGCGGCCATTGATCGCGGCCAGGGCACGGCACGGCCGGCCACCGCGGCACTCACGCGACTCGTCGTGTTGCCGTTCAGCAACCTGAGCGAGGACAGTGCGCAGGAGTACTTTGCCGACGGTCTCACCGAGGAGCTGATCTCGCAGCTCGGGCCGCTCTGTCGCGGCAAGGTGGGTGTGATCGCGCGTTGGTCCTCGATGGTGTTCAAGGGCAGCCTGCAGCGCGCCCGCGAGATCGGCGAGGCCCTGCGCGCGGACCATCTGCTCGAAGGAAGTGTGCGGCGGGACGGTCCGCGCGTTCGCATCACCGTGCGACTGGTTGAAACGGCCAGCGAAGCGGAGTTGTGGTCGAAGACGTACGAGCGCACGGCAGACGACTGGCTGGCGGTGCAGGCCGATGTAGCCGGTCTCGTGGCACGTTCGCTGGTCCAGGAATTGGTGCCCGGCGTGCAAACGGGCAGGAGGGCGGACGAACACCCGGCCGCGTATCAAGCCTATCTGCGCGGACGCTATCACTGGGCAAAGCCCGGCGACACCGGGTTGGTGGAGTCGCTCCTCGGGTTCGAGGAGGCGACGCGGTTGGCGCCCGACTTCGCGGCGGCCCACGGCGGACTGGCGCGTGTCAGGCTCGGAAGCGCCGAGTATTACTACGCGCCGCCGCGGCCGGCGCTGCTCGCGGCGCGCGAATCCGCGAACCGTGCGCTCGAGCTCGATCCGTCCGTGTCAGAGGCTGTAGCCGTGCTCGCCGACACCCGGCGCATGCTGGAAATGGATTGGGCGGCCGCCGAGACGGGATTCATCGAGGCCCTGGTCCTCAATTCGAGCAACGAGTACGCGCTGCGCGCATACGGCGTGACGCTCGCGCTGCGTTCGAGATTTGACGAAGCGGCGCGGCACGTCGATCAGGCGTGCGAGATCGATCCGCTGTGCCTCATGGCGAATACCATAGCGGCCTGGACGCGCTATCTGTCCGGTGACGTCGACCGGGCGATCGAACGTTGCCGGCACGCGCTTCATCTGTTTCCAGAGTTCGCGCCCGCGCAGCGGCTGCTTGCCGCCGTCTACCTCAGGGCCGGGGATTGTGCGCGCGCGCGGGCGACGCTGGAGCCGTCTGCGACAGCCGATGCTACCGATCCCATCCGCCTGGCCTGGCTGGCGCACGTCCGGGCGGTCAGCGGTGCGCGGGCGGAGGCGCGGGAGCTGATCGCGCTCGCGCTGTCTCAGCACACGCAACGTTACGTCTCGTCCTTTCACCTCGCGCTCGCCTACGTCGGCCTCGAGGACCACGATTGCGCCTTCGCGGCACTCGACCAGGCCTGGCGCGATCGCGATCCCGCTCTAGCGATGGTGACGGTTGACCCTCGATTTGATTCGCTGCGGGGCGATCGGCGATACCCCGAGCTGCTCGAGCGCTTGAACCTGTCGCAGCCGTTGTATGCAACAGGCTCAGAGCCGAATGCCGAGAACCGCGAACCGAGAGCCTAGCTGGAACACTCGTCAACGTCCAACCTCCAACCCGAAAGCAGCATGATTCCTTGGGAGTTGGCGATTGGAAGTTGGGAGTTGACAAGCGTCGCTCTAGAGAAAGTTTAGAACCGCCCGAAGCCGATGATCTACGCCGATGCCAGCGTGGCGCGACGTGTCAGGTGAAACTCAGCCAGTTTCGCATTGGCGGTCACGATCGTGTCGAGTTCCTCGGCTATGACATCGAGGTCGGATCCCGCGATGACGGTATAGAACTGTTCGTCGGTGATGCCGGTGTAAACACGATTGCCGATGCAGCCCAGGCTCGAGGCGACGCCTCCCGAGAGTGCCGCAGGAATCGCCATACATGTCGGACGGCCGAGCAGCGGCAGCACCGTCTTGGCTGCGCGTGTCGCGGCTTCATGGAGCAGCATCAGTTTGGCAGGTGTGCCCGCGATCAGAACCGCATCCGGCGCAACCGGCGTTTGCGACAGCGGGGCATAAACCGTGACAGCCGGCGTCACCGGCAGTCTCGAGATGGCAGGAATATCCTCCATCTTGATGTATCCGATTTCCCACATCATTGCGAGCACGTCCTTCAGCTCGCTCTCGCGTTCGGGAGGGAGCGTGATGTTATGCGTGAAGCTGCCGACCGGGCAGTTGAAGTGATCCGATGGCACCGTGTAGAAGACGTTTCCTGCGGCCGCAAGACGCCAGAAGCTGCAACTGGACGGCTGTGAGCCGGTGAGCGGCAAGACGCCTTCCGGAGGAGTGTCGCGGAAGGCAATCGCCACGGGACGGCGCGACAACCGGAGAACGTCAGTCAATCGCCGCTCGATCTGCGAGTAATCGGTCATAGGGGAACGATATCAAACTCCCAACTCCCAAACTCCAACTCCCAACAAACACGTTGGGAGTCGATATTCGACGACCAGGTCCCCGCAAGACAGCTGAGGCTGGCGCCTGTCATTGGTGATTGGAGATGTTTGATTATTGAAACGTTGTTGATCGGATATTGCCGATTGTTGATTAAGGGCAAGGAAAACGGGGAATCAATCTCCAATCCACAATCACCAACGAATCAACAATCACAGATCGGTAAATCCGTCAATCGATCTACCAGCCGCGCTGGCGATGATCTCTATTTGGCGTCGCCGACAAATTCGGCGTCCACCCATCCTCTGACGCTGTTGATCAACCAGACCCGCGCTGCCGATACGACGTCGGACTTCGTCAGGGCATGCTCGTAGATCGTGCCCGCTTCGAGTTGCTCGGCGCGGAACGTACCCGCCAGCAACCCGCACCGAACAGGAGGCGTGTAGCGCAAGCCATCAATCTCGGCGACGACATTGGCGATCGTCGATTCGGTCACTTCGCCTCGTCGATTCCACAACAGCACATCGTCGACCTCACTCTTCGACCGGCGGGCCGCTTCGTACACGATGCGATGCGTCGTCTTGTGCAGGATGAACGGATCCTGCGGATCAACGGGCTCGAGCGCGAAGTCGACTCGCCAGCGGTGCGCATCCTGCACAAGCGGCGTGCATTCGATCGTGGGTGACCCGTTGGCGGAAAGCAGCACGCGCACGCGCCAGCAGCCGCCTGGATGTTCGCCGGCCACCGAGTTCACGACCTCTCGCACGGCGGCTTCATTCCATTGGTACTCGAAGTAGCGAGCGGCCTCGGCCATCCGGGCGACATGCCGCTCCAGCCGCTCGACTCGGCCGTGCTCGAGACGCATGGTTTCGAGCAGGGAAAACGACACCCCGGGCCGCGGGGCTGCGCTATCCATAGGCTTCTATTCTGAACGACAATTCAACGAGGCAATGCGAATCCTGGTCGTCGAGGACGAACAGAAAGTGGCCGATGCCCTGCGCGAGGGGCTCGAAGATGAACGCTACGACGTGGTGGTCGAGCGCACCGGCGAAGGGGCATTTTTTCGGGTCAACACCGAAACCTTCGACGTGGTGCTGCTGGACCTGACCCTGCCCGGCCGTGACGGACTCGAGATCCTCAGGGCGCTCCGCCAGCGCCGCATGGAGACTCCCGTGCTGGTCCTGACCGCGCGCGACTCGCTACAGGACCGCGTCACCGGCCTCGACGCCGGGGCCGACGATTACGTCGTCAAACCCTTTGCGTTCGCCGAGCTGCTCGCGCGCATTCGAGCGCTGGTCCGTCGCGGTCGCGTGGCCGATGCGCCCCGGCTGTCTGTCGGCGACCTCGAGATGGATCTGGTCACGCGCAAGGTGCTCCGGGGCGGACGTCCCGTCGATCTGACAGTCCGCGAGTTCGAGCTGCTCGAATTCCTGATGCGATACCAGAGCCAGGTCGTGTCGCGTGAGACGCTGGCGCGCGATGTCTGGAAGGAAACGGCGCGGACGACGCCGCTCGACAACGTGATCGATGTCCACATCGCGCGTCTGCGCCGTAAGGTAGATCTGGAGCACAACGTGAAGTTGATCCACACCGTTCGCGGTGTCGGGTTCATGCTGCGCGAGGGCGAGCCATGACCGATGTAACCCCGCGCGTGAACGGCCGTTGGTGGCGAGCGCACAGCGTTCGTATGCGGCTGACCCTGTGGTACGTCGCCGCGATGATGGTCGTCCTCGGCGTGTATGTGTTTGGCGTCTACATCTTCGTCAGCCGGAACGTCTCCGAGTCGCTCGACGAACGGCTTCGCGCCGACTTCTACTGGGCAGCTGCGACCGTCGACGAAGGGCCAGATGGCCTGATCATGCCGTTCCCGCAGATCGATCTGCTTCTCGAAGAGGAATCGCCGTGGGTGCAGGTGTGGAGCGCTGACGGCACGGCGCTTCTCTTGAGCAACGAGGAGGCGAGGCGGCGGCCCATCCCCGAGAGCGAGACGCTTGCCGCGCAGGGCGAGGACATGATCGTGTCGCTCCCGACCAGCGGTGTCCCAATTCGTGTGCTCAGCCGGCGCAGCTACATCGTGGACCGGCCCGTGACCATTCAAGTTGCGCGCTCCGAGGCCGCGATGCGGCAGGAGCTTCGCGAGCTGTCACTCATCCTGATGTTCGGTTTGCCGGTGGGCGTTGTCATCGCCGGACTTGGCGGTTACACGCTCGCGCGCCGTGCGTTGGCTCCAATCGAGGAAATGACCGAGCGCGCCCGCTCGATCACGGCCGAGCGCTTGAGCGATCGGCTTCCGGTGGCGCACCCGGAGGACGAGATGGGCAGGCTCGCGTCGGTCTTCAACGAGACGCTCAGCCGCCTCGAAGGATCGTTCGATCAGATGCGTCACTTCACGACCGACGTGTCGCACGAGTTGAGGACACCACTGACGGCGATACGCAGCGTTGGAGAAGTCGGGTTGCGGGGGCATCGTACCGAGACCTCGTATCGAGGAATCATCGGCAGCATGCTGGAAGAGGTCGACCGCCTCTCGCAGCTGGTCGATCGACTGCTGGCGCTCTCACGCGCCGGCACACACCACGCGGCCTTCTCGCTCGACGTTGTGGATCTGGCCTCGCTCGCCGAGGATGTCGTGTCTCACCTGGGCGTGCTCGCGGAAGAGAAAGGGCAAACGCTGTCGATTGAGAAAACCGGTTCGCCGCGGGCCCGTGCCGATCGCGTCGTTCTGAGGCAGGCGTTGATCAACCTGGTCGACAACGCGATCAAGTTCACACCCTCGGTCGGCAGTGTGCGGCTGCGTCTGTCGGAGACACCCTCGCTGGCCGTGGTTGATGTCATCGACTCGGGGCCGGGCGTGCCTCCCCACGCCCGCGACCATATCTTCGACCGCTTCTATCGCATTGATGGGAACGAAGCCGTCGGCACGGGCTTGGGCCTGTCGCTTGCGCGGGGGGGAGTCGAAGCAATTGGCGGCCGTCTCACCCTCGAACAATCTGGACCGGACGGCAGCACATTCCGCATCTCCGTTCCGAAAAGCCCCGGATCCGCGGCCCGCGATGCAAGCGAACCGCGTATCCTGACAAATCGTTCAGACAGTCTTCAGACGACAGGAAGGGGCCGGACAGCCTAGGATCCTCCGGTGACGGTGATCCTTCTGGCCTTGTGGATGTTGTGCGCCTTGGGCGCTGCAACATTCGCGGCGGCCGCAGCTCCCAGGCGCCGGTGGCTGGTCGCCTTGGCGATCGGATTCGTTTTCGCGGTGGCCTTGTGGGGTCCTGGACCACCAGTCGATCCCGAGATGATTGGCCTCTTCGCTGCCGTCAGCGGGACCCTCTATTTGTTCCGTCCGCGCTACGCCTGGCTCGCCATGATGCTTGGTGGTGCCGTGGCGGGGATGCTGATTCCGGTACTGGGACTACTCGGTGCCCCTGCGCTGCTGACGGCGCCACTGATTGCGCTCGGAATGGCTGGAACGGTCTGGCTCGCCAAGACGCGTCCCGTCTTTGCACCAGAGACGCTGCGTGAGGAAGCGCTGCTGATCGTGTGCACGCTGGGCCTGGCGGTGGCCGTGCTGCCGAGCGTGCTCGATGGCTGGCAGGCCGCGCGCAATTTGAACGTGCCGGTGGAGAACGTCGCGAGAGAAGCCATACCGGCGTGGACCCTCACGGTGGTCGCGACGTCGACGCTGCTCGGAGCGGCGTATGCCTTGTGGAGTCGCCGGTGAATCTGCTTCCGATTTTGGAGAACGGCCTTTTCGCGCTCGGTCAAGTGCTTCGATTTCCTGTGTTCGCGCTGCTCTGGGTCTGTGTGATTGCCGCGGTGTTCATGGCCGGATCATGCGTGGTCGATTTCGTGGCGCGGCGGCGCGAGCGCCGCGCGTTCGACATCACCGCGTGGCTCAAGTCGGGGCCGGCGATTCAGGCGTCGGCCGCCCGTGTCCGCCTCCTGCCAGCAGGTTTGCGACAGATGCTGAGCGATGTCGAGGATGCTCGCGCCCAGGGCGCTCTCGAGGACGGGGGGCTGGAGCACCTCGTCCTGGAGCGCGAGGAGCGCGTGCGCCGTCCGCTCAACCTGGCGCGGATGATGGTAAGGGTCGGGCCGAGCCTCGGCCTGCTTGGCACCCTCATCCCGATGGGGTCATCGCTCGCCTCGATGGCCGCCGGCAACCTCGAGGCGATGGCCGGTCAGATGGTCGTCGCGTTCACGAGTACTATCATCGGGCTCGCAACCGGCACATTGGCGTACGTGGTCGCGGCGGCGCGCCAGAACTGGGTCACGGAAACGATCAGGGAGCAACGCTATCTCGCAGAGCAAGTGGCTCGCGAGATCCAGACAGCGTAGGCCGGGTCCTGTTCTGTGGACCCGGCGGACAAGGATTGATGTCGAGATTCCTTCATCTACCGTCGCCTGAAGAACTGCCCGAAGAAGATCCACTCTCGGGGATCGCGAACCTCTTCGACGTCTCGGTGGTGTTCATCGTCGGGCTGATGATCACGTTGTTCTCGGTCTACCGCATGGCCGATCTCGTCGACGCGCAGAGCGAGGTG
>Ga0075431_100001328_pt1 | contig 22611 bp, 17 predicted proteins | sample RhiMetdeltSRZDD5_FD_75297 | JGI IMG/M metagenome (GOLD analysis project Ga0075431, IMG submission 75297) | Populus rhizosphere microbial communities from Tennessee, USA - Rhizosphere MetaG P. deltoides SRZDD5 | ecosystem: Host-associated > Plants > Roots > Rhizosphere > Soil | place: USA... | reverse complement strand
CTGGGTGGGCGTCGGGCGCCGATCGCGGCCTTATACTTTCCCGGCCCGTCTGTCCCTGTCGCGCGCCCGCTCGAAGAAGGCGCGGAACCCGGGAGGTTTCGGTTGCACAGCTCATCCACCGGTTCGGCGTCGCCGCCTGAAGGTAAGCGGCGCTTCTCCCCAGAGAGGCCGTATCGCCCCCGCGTGTCGCCGCCGAGCGTCGAGGATCGCGACGCCTGCGCGATCTACGCGTCGGTGCGAAAGGACGCCACGCCCGAGCGGGCGCCCGTTGAGCTGGCCCTGGCGAGCCTCCAGAAAATGCTTCACCGCGCCGGGAACGTGGACGGCGAGGGCGACGGTTGCGGAATCCTGGTCGACATCCCGCGCAAGCTGTGGTCGGAGCAGGTGCGTACGGGAGGCCATAACCCGGCCCTGGCCCTCGATGACGCCTTCGCGGTCGCGCACGTGTTCTTCGAGCGCTCCCAGGACGCCGACGAGGTGCTTCACGATGCCCGTGAGATCCTGGGCCGCGGTGGCTTCCGCATCCTCGCGGAGCGCCTCGGGAACGTCGACTCCCATGCCCTGGGCGCAACGGCCCGCGAGGAGGAGCCGCACTTCTGGCAGGTCGGCGGGCTGCTGCCGGATGTCAAGCGCCGCCACCGGATCTGCTTCGGCCTCATGCTCGCACTGGAGCAGGAGCTCCGCTGCCACGTGGCCTCGTTCTCCGCGTCCAGCTGCGTCTACAAGGTCATGGGGGCGCCCGAGGTCCTGGGCGCGTACTACCCCGACCTACGCGACGACCGGTTCGAGACGATCGGCTGCTTCGGCCACAACCGGTACTCGACGAACACCTGGCCGTCGTTCAAGCGCGTGCAGCCGTTCACGGTCCTCGGCCACAACGGCGAGATCAACACGATCGAGCAGCTCCGCCAGGAGGCCCGCATGCTGGGCATCCAGATCGCTCCCGGCAACTCGGACTCCCAGGACCTCAACCGCGTCGTCGATCATCTGATCCGCGTCGAGGGCCTGTCGCTCGGCGAGGCCATGGAGGCCGTGGTCCCGCCGATCGTCGACGAGATCCGGGCCCTACCGGCGGACCTGCAGCCGTTCTACATGTATCTGCGCGAGACGTTCGGCCCGTTCGCTCAGGGCCCCGTCGCGTTGATCGCACGCCACGACGACGAGTGCGTCTTCTCCGCGGACGCTCTCGGCCTGCGCCCGCTGTGGAAGCTCGAGACGCGTGACGACTTCATCTTCAGCTCCGAGCCCGGCGTCGTCGGCTGCGAGGAGATGGTTTCCGAGCCCAAGCCGCTCGCTCCGGGCGAGAAGTACATGATCACGATCGACCCGGAGCGGCGCGCCTCCGAGCTCCACGAGCACTGGCGGATGCAGCGCGCGGTAGCCGAGCGATGGCTCCGGCGCACGGGCACGGCGGAGGCTGCCGGGTACGACCGCGCCCTGGAGACCGGAGGGCCGCTCGAGGGCACGGAGATCCCCGGATACACGGCCGCCGGGCCGTCGGAGCCGGTGAAGGTCGAGAACCGCGTTCTGGCGGGCTTCGGGTGGCAGCGCGACGACGTGAAGCTCTGCCAGCAGATGGCGTCGAACGGGGCGGAGCCGATCGGCTCCCTCGGCTACGACGGGCCCCTCGCCGCGCTCTCGCCGGAGCGTCAGAACCTGGCCGACTACTTCAAGGAGACCGTCGCCGTCGTCACCAACCCCGCGATCGACCGCGAGCGCGAGATCGAGCACTTCTCGACTCGCGCGGTCTTCGGCCGTCGGCCGTCGATTGGATCGCCCGGCACCGACACGCGGATGCTGGAGACCTCGTTCCCGGTGATCCTGGGCGGCCACCACGGCCTGGCACCGCTCGGCGATTCCACCTACCGCCGGATCGCCCGCGACCACAGGACGTACCTGCTCGAGGACCTCTGGGAGGAATTCCGCGACCGCACCGCCGCAATCGACATCGCCCTCCTCGAGGCCGAGACGAACCATGGCGCGATCGAGCGCATCAAGCAGGAAGCGGTCAAGTGCGTGCGCCAGGGCGCCGAGCTCCTCGTGCTCACGGACCGCACCGTGTACGACGGCGAGCGCCGCTACCTGGACCCGCATCTGGCCACCTCCGCCGTGGACCAGGCGCTGAAGCAGCTGAGCGTCGGCGAGACCGGCGAGGAGAACCTGCGCCGGCGCTGCTCGATCGTGCTGCGCTCGGCGGCGATCCGAAACGTCCACGATGTCGTCATGGCGCTCGGCCTCGGGGCGAACGGCGTCTGTCCCTACGTGATGGTCGAGGTGATCTGCGTCGAGGACTACTACCAGGACGTCTCGAACCTGTGCGCGGCGCTTCGGAAGGGGATCGAGAAGGTGATCTCGACGATCGGGATCCACGAGGTCCGCGGCTACGCGCGCCAGTTCTCGTCGATCGGGGTGAAGCCCGAGCTCGCCGAGATCTTCCAATGCGAGACCTACTGCGCGTCGGATCGGGGCGGCGTGGGATTCGCCGTCCTCGACGAGGAGACCGACCGCCGCTTCAAGGTCCTCACCGGCGACGCGGAGGCGAAGCCGGTCAAGTCGTTCCGGTTCTATCCGAAGGTCTACAAGGCCGCGATCGCCGCCGCGAACGGCACCTCCGACTACGACGAGTACTCGCAGAAGGTCCGCGCCCTCGAGGCCGACAGCCCGATCTCGATGCGCCACATCATGGGGCTTCGCTCCGACCGCGAGCCCGTCGACCCGGAGTCGGTCGACGCCTCGGTCGGCCACCACGACTACCCGATCGTCATCTCCTCGATGAGCTTCGGCTCCCAGTCCGAGCCCGCGTTCCGCGCCTACGCGGAGGCCGCAAAGGCGATCAACATCCTGTGCATCAACGGCGAGGGCGGCGAGATCCGCGACATGTACGGCCGCTACCGCAAGTGGCGGGGTCAGCAGGTCGCCTCCGGCCGTTTCGGGGTCTCGGCCGAGATGCTCAACTCCTCTTACGTCGCCGAGATCAAGATCGGGCAGGGGGCCAAGCCCGGCGAGGGCGGCCACCTGCCCGGCAAGAAGGTCTCCGAGAAGGTCGCCGCGGCTCGCAACGCGTCGCCGGGGACCGACCTGATCTCACCGTCGAACAACCACGACCTGTACTCGATCGAGGACCTCGCGGAGCTCATCGACGAGCTGAAGACGGTGAACCCCGACCTGCGCGTGTCGGTGAAGGTGCCGGTGGTCCCGAACGTGGGCACGATCGGCCTCGGGATCGCCAAGGCGGGAGCCGACATCATCACCCTGTCGGGATTCGAGGGGGGCACCGGCGCCGCGCGCCAGCACGCCCTTCGCCACGTCGGGCTGCCGTCGGACATCGGCACCCGCGCCGTGCACCGCGCGCTGATGGAGGCGGGAATCCGGAACCGCGTGGAGATCTGGGCCGACGGCGGCTACCGCCATGCATACGACATCGTGAAGCTCCACTGCATGGGCGCCAACCGGGTCGCGTTCGGCACGCTCGCGATGGTCTCCCTCGGCTGCACCATCTGCCGCGGCTGCCAGCTCGACACCTGCCACGTGGGCATCGCGACGCAGATCGAGACGGTGGAGCAGGCGCAGGAGCACGGGCTCAAGAAGTTCACCCCACAGCACGTGGACCCCGCAGCCGAGAGCTGTGCCCGCTTCTTCGCCTCGATGGGCGAGGAGGTCAAGCGCGTCGTCGGCTCGCTCGGGTATGAGCGCGCTCAGGACCTGGTGGGCCGCTACGACCTGCTGGAGCAGATCTCCCACGCCAGGGAGCTCGACCTCGCCGAGCTGATCACGCCGCTCGAGCAGTTCCTCGATCTGGAGCCGATCGACATGCCGGTGGCGGAGGAGGAGCTCGTGGCCGCGGAGGCTCGCGCCGAGGCCGGGCTGGTCCGCGCGCGGCCGATCCGGATGCGGCCGAAGGAGCTCTCGACCCGGCTCGCGGGCCTCGCGGGGAAGGTGTTCACCGAGGGGCCGGTGAGCGAGGACGTCTCACGGGCCCTCGACGCCCATGACCGCGTGCTCGGCACCGAGCTCGCCGGCGCGATCTCGCGCGCCCGGATCTACGAGGCGGCGCCCGCCGGGGACCCGGCGGACATCCTGGCGGAGCTCGACTTCAACGGGGGCTCGGTCGCGGGCCAGGGCCTCGGCGCGTTCAACGCCTGGGGCCTGGTCATCAGGGTCGAGGGCGGCGCGCAGGACGGCGTCGCGAAGACGATGCTGGGCGGCACGGTCTCCGTGCTGAAGGGCAGGAACGCCGAGGGCCGTCGCGTGAATGGCTCGGTCGGCAAGTCGTTCGCCTACGGCGCGCAGCGGGGTCGGCTGTTCGTGCAGGGGTCGGCGGACTCCCGATTCTGCATCCGGCTGTCCGGGGCCGACGTCGTGCTGGGCGGCGAGCCCGAGGAGCCGCTGGACGATTCCCGCGGCTGCATCGTGGATCGCGCGAACGCCAAGGGCTTCGCGTTCGAGTACATGACGTCGGGCCGCGCCGTCGTCCTCGGCGACATCGGCCCGTGGGCCTGCTCGGGCATGACCGGCGGTCGCGTCTACGCCCGCGTGAACCCCGAGTGGAACGTCGACGCCGACGCGATCCGGCGGCGCCTGGGCGAGGGCGCCAAGGTCGAGCTCAAGGACCTGGACGGCGAGGGCCTCCTGGACATCGACGATCTCCTCGGCCACTACGCCGACGAGCTCCGAGCGACCGACCAGGACGATGAGGCCGACCGCATCCTGAGACTCGCGGCTGCGGCGCCGGGGAACTTCCTGATGATCGTGCCGCACAGGGTCCAGGCGGACCCGAACATCTCCACCGAGTAGCTCCGGTCCTCCGGAGGCGCATCGTGTATCCCACCCCTTTTCGGGTAGGGGGGTGCGCAACGCGACCGCCTACGCAAAGCGACGCGGGGGAGAGAGGGTATGGAGGCAACAACGGAGGCACCGAGGAGGGGCGCGCCGAGTGGCCACAGCCCCGAGGACGAGTCGAGCGGCCTGCACCGTCACATGGGCCCGGTCGCCCTCCTGTTCACCGGCGTGGGATCGATCATCGGTTCCGGCTGGCTGTTCGGCGCCCTGAACGCCTCGATCCTCGCGGGCCCCGCGGCGATCGTGTCGTGGGTGATCGGCGGGGTGATGATCATGTTGATCGGGCTCACCTACGCGGAGCTTGGCACGATGTTCCCGGTCTCCGGCGGAGTCGTGAGGTATCCGAACTACGCGTTCGGCGCGTTCGCGAGCTTCTTGATCGGATGGATCACGTGGCTTGCCGTCGCGAGCGTGGCGCCCGTGGAGGTCATGGCCGCGCTCCAGTACGCGTCGAACAACATCGGCGGCCTCACGCACATTCCGGCCGGAAGCGGTGGCAATCCGGTCCTGACCTTCCCGCTCGGCTACATCCTGGCGGTGGTGCTCCTCGGGATCTTCTGCTGGATCAACCTGATCGGGATCCGGGCGTTCGCGCGTCTCAACACCCCGATCGTGTGGTGGAAGCTCGGCGTGATCGCCCTCGTGATCGTCGCGTTCCTCGTCACCGTGTTCCACAGCGCCAACTTCAGCGATGTCGGCGGCTTCACTCCGTACGGCTGGCACGGCGTCTTCGAGTCGATCGCGACGGCGGGCATCATCTTCTCCTTCCTCGGGTTTCGCCAGGGAGTGGAGCTCGCGGGCGAGACCGACAACCCCAAACGAAACGTCCCGCTGGCGGTCATCGGCTCGATTCTGATAGCGGGGGCCCTTTACGTGGCCCTCCAGGTCGCGTTCCTTGGAGCCGTTTCGCCGGGTGACCTCTCAAAGGGCTGGGAGAACCTCACGTTCGCCAACGACTTCGGGCCGCTCGCGGGGATCGCTCAGATCATCGGGCTCTCCTGGCTGGCGTCGATCCTGTACGTCGACGCCGTGGTTTCGCCCGCCGACACAGGCCTCATCTACACGACGGTCACAGCGCGGATCTCCTACGCGATGTCCCGAAACCGCGACGCCCCCGAGGCGCTCGAGAAGACGAGCGACAGGGGAGCGCCGTGGGTGGGAGTGCTGCTGGCGTTCGTGGCCGGGTTGATCTTCTTCCTTCCATTCCCCGGCTGGCAGAAGCTCGTCACCTTCATCACGTCGGCCACGGTGCTGTCATTCGGCACGGGACCGCTCGTCTGGGCGGCGTTGCGGAAACAGCTCCCCGATCACGAGCGGCCGTTCCGGCTTCCGGGCGGCCACGTGATTCCGGTGCTGGCCTTCTTCTCGTCGAACGTGATCGTCTACTGGGCCGGCTGGAACACGAACTGGAAGCTCTTCGTCGCGATCCTGCTCGGGCTCGTGCTGCTGGCGGCATACCGGCGCTTCTCGTCGAGGCCGCACCAGAACATGGACTGGCGCGCGGGCGCCTGGGTGGTCCCGTGGCTCGGTGGCCTCGCCCTGATCTCTTTCCTGGGCTCCTACGGCAAGGGCTCTCAGGACGTCTTCGGTCTGGGCACGGGCATCCTCGTGATCGCGGTGTTCAGCGCGATCATCTACGTGATGGCCTACCGCATGCGGCTGCCGAGCGAGCGCACGAAGGAGCTCTCTCAGGCCGCCGCCTGACGCGCGCTCGCGCCGCCGGCGGAGGAGCGCCCATAATCCGGCCGGAGCTTGGCGCGCTTGGAGCGAGACATCCTGATCCGTGCGTCTCCGCAACGGGTGTGGAGCGTGCTTGTCGACCCCGGCAGGTCGCCGGATTGGGAGGCGGGTCTGGTCGCGGTCGAGGACGTCCGCGGGCGGCTCGACGAGCCCGCCGCCTCCTGCACTCACGTCATGAACTTTCGCGGCCGGAAGCTCCACGGCGAGGCCGAGGTCACGGAGGCGTTCGCGCCCCACACCCGCGCGATGCGCGTTCAGCCGCCGCTCACGCTCACCGCGGTGCGGCGGGAGCGTCTCGTCGCCACCGAGGCCGGGACCCAGCTCACGATCGAGTTGAACTACGAGACCCGTGGCGGGCCGCTCGGGGCCCTGCTCAACGTGGCGTTCACCCGCCCCCGGCTCGCCATGGTTCTCGCGCAAAGCGCGCGGAACCTGAAGCGCCTCGTCGAATCCGAGCTCTAACCTCATAGACCATGAGGGAAGCCATCGGACCGCCGCTTCGAGCAGCGGCGCTCACGGCGCTCATCATCGGGCTGGTCGTCCTGCTGGTTAACCCGCCGTCCCTCGGCGGGCTGGACGATCTCATGGTGCTGGTCGTCGGCGCGCTCGCGATCATCCTCGTCACCGCGTGGCTGACGATCGCCCTGATCGGCAAGGAGATGCCCGAGCCGGACTTCCAGCGGCTCGTGCGACGCAGCGAGACCCTGGCGGCGCTGCCACCGGCGGACCGGCCGCCGAGCGAGTTCGACGAGCTCGTGATGCAGGCGCTCGATGACCTGCCGGAGGAGTTTCAGCGGCTCCTCGACCACACGCCCGTGATCGTGTCCGACCGCGGTGAGGAGCATCACGCCTACGGCCATTACATCGGGGGGACCGTCGCCCGCGACGGCTATCCGGACCGAATCATCATCTACCAGGACACGCTCGAGCGTGATTTCGGCCATCATCCCGACCTGCTTCGCGCCCAGGTGCAGCGGACGGTGAGGCACGAGCTGGCGCATCACCTCGGCTGGAACGAGCCCGGGGTGCGCGGCCTGGGCCTCTGATCGCTCTCGGAGGTCCTCTTCTGGAACGATCCGCGCGATGACGCGCCCGAGCATCGACCTCGCGGAGATCCTCGCCCGGCGGTCGGGCAGGGCGCTGGATCTCCACTCGCGCTACCTGAACCGCCAGATGGTCCGCGTGCTCCGCACGATCGGGTTCGACCGCGACTGGGTGGCGGGCGAGGGGGCGCACCTCGTCGACGCGAACGGCGATCGATATCTCGACCTCCTCTCGGGCTATGGGGTATTCGCCCTCGGGCGAAACCCACCCGCCGTCCGGCAGCAGCTCGAGCGCGTGCTCGCCGCCGGGACCGCGAGCCTGCCGCAGCTCGGGGTCACCGTGCTTCCGGGGGTCCTCGCCGAGGAGCTCCTGCGCCGAGCGCCGGCCTCGGTCGGCACCGTCCTGCTCACGAACTCCGGGGCCGAGTCCGTAGAGGGTGCGATCAAGATGGCTCGCGCGGCAACCGGCCGGCCGCGCATCCTCTACTGCGACCATGGCTTCCACGGCCTCACGATGGGTGCGCTCTCCGTCAACGGGAACCCGGAGTTCCGCGAGCGGTACGGGCCGTTCCTCCCCGGATGCGACCCGGTTCGCTTCGGGGACCTCGACGCCCTTCGGCGCGAGCTCGCAGGCGAGGACGTCGCCGCCTTCCTCGTGGAACCGGTCCAGGGAAAGGGCGTCGTGCTCCCGCCGCCGGGATACCTTCCCGAGGCCCGGGAGCTCTGCCGACGCCACGGGACGCTCCTCTGCGTGGACGAGGTGCAGACCGGGCTGGGGCGCACCGGGCGCTTCCTGGCGCTGGAGCACTGGGGGCTCGAGCCCGACATGATTCTCGTCTCGAAGGCACTCTCCGGTGGCTACGTCCCGGTGGGGGCCATCCTCTCCTCTCGCGAGGTCTTCGACCGGGTCTTCGACTCCATGGAGCGCTCCGTCGCCCACGGCTCGACGTTCGGCCAAAACGACCTCGCAGCCGCGGCGGCCCTGGCCACGCTGTCCGAGATCGACGACGCGAGCCTGGTCGAGCGCGCGCGGACGTTGGGCGACCGGTTGCTGGAGCTCACGCGCCCGCTCGCGGAGCGCTACGAGGTGGTCGCCGACGTTCGCGGGCTCGGCCTCATGTGGGCGATCGAGCTCGGACCGCCCACCGGTGGCGCCGCGCGGCGAATCTGGGACTCCGTCGAGCGTCGCCAGCCGGGGCTTCCGGCGCAGCTCCTCGTCGTGCCGCTGTTCCGCGAGCACCGCATCCTCACCCAGGTCGCCGGCCACCACATGAACGTCGTCAAGGCGCTGCCCCCCCTGGTGATCGACGAGGCGGACATCGAGCGCTTCGCGAGGGCGCTCGAGGAGGTGATCGGCCGCTTCGAGTCCCTCGGTCGCTCGATGGCGCGCCTCACCCTTGGGATGGCTTGGCGCGGGCTGCGCCGCGGGCCCACGATGGCTGGAGCCGCCCCTCCGCCGGAGCCCGGCTAGTCCCGCCTACTGGCTCAACGCGGCCCGCAGCGACTGCTTGAACGACTTGGTGGTCTCGAGGACGGCCGTGGGCTCATACCCGCAATGGGCCATGCAGTTGTCGCAGCGGGGATCACGGCCGCGGCCGTACTTCTCCCAGTCCGTCGTCTCGACGAGCTCGTTGTAGGTCTTCGCGTAGCCATCCGCCATCAGGTAGCAGGGGCGCTGCCAGCCGAAGACCGAGTAGCTCGGGATTCCCCAGGCGGTGCACTCGAAGTCCACCTTGCCCTCGAGGAAGTCGAGGAAGAGCGGGGTGTGGTTGAGGCGCCACTTCTTGCGCTTGCCATCGGCGAACGCCTTGCTGAACAGCTCGTGTGTCTCCTTGACGCCCAGGAAGTGGTCCTGGTCGGGCGCCTTCTCGTACGCGTAGGCGGGCGAGATCATCATCTGATCCACCTCGAGCTCGTCGTTGATGAAGTCGAGGACCTGGCGGACGGTGTCGGGGGAGTCGTGGGTGAAGAAGGTGGTATTCGTGGTCACGCGGAAGCCGCGCGCCTTGGCGGCCTTGATCGCCGACACCGCCTTGTCGAAGACGCCCTCGCGCTCCACTGACGCGTCGTGGCGTTCGCGCAGGCCATCGAGGTGGATCGCCCATGCGAAGTATGGGGAGGGCTTGAACAGGTCGAGCTTCTTCTCCATCAGGAGCGCGTTCGTGCACAGGTAGACGAACTTCTTGCGCGCGATCAGCTGGCCGGCAATCTCGTCGATCTCGGGATGGATGAGGGGCTCGCCGCCCGCGATCGAGACCATCGGCGCCCCGCTCTCCTCGATCGCCCCGATGGCCTGGTCGACCGGCATCCGGCGGCGCAGGACGTGGTCGGGATGCTGGATCTTGCCGCAGCCCGAGCAGGCGAGGTTGCACTGGTAGAGCGGCTCGAGCTCCACGAGGAGGGGGAACTTCTCCCGTCGCGCGAGGCGCTGACGGGCCAGGTAGGTCGCGGTCCTAACGCTTTGTCTCAGTGGGACGGCCATCGCCGATCATCCTTTCAGTTCCGCCGGCAAGCCGAAGCGGACATTCTCGCTGATCCCGTCGTTCTCCATCACCTCGAGGGGCCCGAAGGCCTCCAGGGAGGCTACGAGGTCCTGCACGACTCGCTCCGGCGCGGAGGCGCCGGCCGTCACGCCGATCGTCTGCACACCGCCCAGCCATGCGGGATCGACGTCCCCGATCCCATCCACCAGGTGAGCCGAGCAGCCGGCCCGCTCCGCCACCTCGACCAGGCGCATGGAGTTCGAGGAATTCGCCGAGCCGACGACGAGGATCGCGTCGCAGTCGCCCGCGAGCGCGCGGACGGCGTCCTGGCGGTTCTGGGTCGCGTAGCAGATGTCGTCGGTGCGCGGCCCCCTCAGGCCGGGAAACCGCTCGCTCAGCGTCGCGACGATCTCGCTGGTCTCGTCGACGGCGAGCGTGGTCTGTGTGAGGTAGGCGACCCGGGCGGGATCCTCCGCCTGCACCGTCTCGGCCTCGTGGATGTCCTCGACCAGCCGGATCGCGTCCGGCGCCTCCCCGAGAGTGCCCTCGATCTCGTCGTGGCCGGCGTGGCCGACGAGCATGATCGTGTAGCCGGCGCCGCTGAATCGCCGAGCCTCGGCGTGGACCTTGCTCACCAGCGGGCATGTGGCGTCGATGACGTCGAGCCCGCGCTCGCGGGCGGCCTGACGCACCGCGGGGGATACGCCGTGGGCCGAGAAGACCACCCGCGCGCCCTCGGGCACGTCCTCCACCTCGTCGACGAACACCGCGCCGCGCCGCTCCAGCTCGCGCACGACGTGCGTGTTGTGCACGATCTGACGGCGGACGTAGAGCGGCGAGCCATAGCGCTCGAGTGCCCGCTCCACCACCTGGATCGCCCGCTCCACGCCCGCGCAGGACGCGCGCGGCTTGGCGAGGACGACCCTGCGCTCGCCCGTGGCCTCGCTCCACTGACTCAGCGCCTCCCCGACACGCCTGAGCCCGCGATAGGCGCGCAGCGCCCCCACCGCCGTCGCCAGCGGGCGGTGAAGATCGCGCTCCGGCGTGTCGAGGATCGTCCGGACCACGGCCCAGGGGCGACCGGCGCATCCCCGCGCGAGCCATGCCGATTCCATGTCGACCGCCAGGGCGCCCGTTTCGGCGAGCCGCCGCCGCTGATCGCCGAACGCGACGCGCGGCGCCGAGACGATCGGCCCGGTATGCACGCGCAGCCCGGCGCGGCGAAGCATCGACGCCACGAGCTCGGCGGCCGCACACTCGACGGGCTCATCGGCCCCGCGCACTTCCGTGGCGACGACGACGTCACCGGGGACGAGGTCGGAGGACAGGGCGCCGGCGAATCCCGTCACGGCGACGACGTTGCCCGGCACGTGTCCGATGCGACCGGCGGACCCGCGCGCATGCCGGCGCCCCATGCCGGTACGGACGATCCGCGCGGCGGGCGCGCCTCGTCGCAGTGCGTGGGCCTCGAATCGAAGCGGCACGGCGAGAACGAGGCCCTCCCCGCGCCGCGGGCTCACGCGGCGACCTCCTCCGGCAGCCGGGCTCGATCGCCGACCCGCAGCGCCTCGCGCGCGGCGGCGAGCCCGCTGCGGACGGCACCCTCCATCGTGGCCGGCCATCCGGTCGCCGTCCACGCGCCCGCGAGCGACAGCCCCTCGATCCGAGTACGGGCGCCGGGCCGCAGTCGCCCGACGCCGGGCGCCGAGCGGAACGTGGCGTGGTGCTCCCGCACCACCTCGAAGCGCTCGACGCGAGCATCGCGCGACCGCGGAAGGAGCTCCCAGAGGGCGGGCACGTAGCGGTCGTGGAGCTCGTCCCGGCCCATGCGCGCCTCCTCGTCGGCTCCCGACAGGGAGATGGCGAGGTGCTGGCCCTGTGTGCCGCCGCTCTCGCGCGTGCGATCGAAGAGCCACTGGACCGGGGACCGAACGCCAGCTGCGAGTTCGAACTCGGTGACGCGGCGATCGTAGAGGACATGGAGGTTCACGATCGGGGACGAGCCCAGGCGCCCGATGCGAGCGGGGTCCTCGAGGGCTCCCTCGGGAAGCACGCCGGCCGCCCGGGCATGAGGGAGGGCGACGATGACGGCGTCCGAGGCGACCTCGTCCTCAGCGGAGTTCACGGTCAGTTCACCCGAGCCGACCGCCACCCGTTCGGCCCGCCAGCCCGTGCGCACCTCGACGCCGGCGGCGCGCAGCGCACGGGCGGCCGGCTCGCCGTGGATCGCCGACAACGGCCGTTGCGCGTACCCGACGTCACCCCCGGCGGCATCGTGGAGGAGCCCGGTTTGAAAGACGAACGCCGCGAGCGCCAGCGATGCCTCCTCGGCGCGTAGATTCAACGTCGGCAGGGCGATCAGGTTCCAGAGCGAGTCAATCGCCGCCGGCGATTGCCCCTGCTCGCCGAGCCACGCTCCAAACTTCCGCTCGTCGACGCCCTCGTCGGCCACATCGACCCTGGCCAGCCGGAGCGCCGCGCGCGCGGCGCTCGCGCGCTCGCGCATCGACAAGTGTCCGTAGCGGGCGAGCGCGCCGGCGAGATGAAGGGGTGCCGGGAGCGGGTCGCGGCGTAGCCACTCGACCTGCCCGCCGGGTGCGATCACCGGGATCGCGAGCCGCGGCTGCATCGTCGTGGCGCCGGCGGTGCCCAGCCGCTCGAGGAGCGCCCGGTAGGCGGTGCAGCAGCGCAGGAAGACGTGCTGCCCGTTGTCGAGCAGCATCCCGTCGCGTTCGAACGAGTAGGCGGCGCCGCCCAGGCGCGGGCGGACCTCGACGAGCGTGACCTCGGCGCCGCCGTCCGCGCACGAGAGCGCCGCGGCGATTCCCGCAAGGCCGCCGCCCACGACGGTGACTCTCATGCCCCCGCCCCCGCGAGGCTCCGCGCGGCCACCCACGCCTTCTCCCAGGCCGGGAGCGAGACTCGCCGGCTCATGATCTGCCGCGGGTCGCGCTCGATCTGCCCGAGTATCCGCCGGTAGATGCCGGTCATCGCTCGCACGCAGGCCCTCGATCGAGCATCCAGGAGTGGCAGGAGGCCGAGGCCGCGGGCGAACCATTCTCGGGCGCGGCCCGCCTCGAACCGGATGAGGGCTGCGGATGCGTCCGGCGTTGAGGCCTCGAGGCTCTCGGCGCACCCGAACCGCCGCAGGTCCTCCGCCGGCAGGTACATCCGCCCGCGCGCGTGATCCTCGCGCACGTCGCGCAGGACATTGGTGAGCTGCATGGCCACACCCAGGTCGTCGGCGAGCGCGAGCGCCCGCTCCATTTCGGCGGGACCGAAGATCCCGACGCAGAGCCGCCCGATCGAGCCGGCCACCGCCCGGCTGTACGCCACCAGCTCCTCGAAGCTCTCGAAGCGCACCTCGGCGACGTCCATCTCCACCCCGTCGAGGAGGTCGATGAACGCCCGCTCCGGAAGCGGGAAGCGCGCTCGGGCGTCGCCAAGCGCCACCATCACCGCGTCATCGGGGTCCCCCTCCGCGAGGGAGGCTCGGACGGCCCGGAGCTCGGCGAGCTTGCGGTCGGCGGGCAGACCGCCGTCGCCGATGTCGTCGACCCGGCGCGCGTAGGCGTAGACGGCGGACATCGCCCGGCGCTTGTCGGCCGGCAGCAGACGGATCCCGTAGAAGAAGTTCGCGGCCGCCTTCCTGGTCAGCCGCTCGCATATCCGGTAGGCCTCCCTGGTCTCCATCTCTAGCGTGGGGGTCGGACCGTCCGGGCGAGTGCCGCGATGCGGGCGACGGGCGTGGGGCGAGGTGGCTCCGTGCCGAGCGCGTACCCTGCCGCCTCGATCGCGTCGAGCGCCGCACGCCCGCCCGCGATGAACGCCGTCACGGCAAGCCTGGGGCGGCCTCGGAGGGTCGCGATCAGCGGCGCGCCGCGGTCGAACAGGTCGCGGGCTCGCTCGACCTCGAAGGCGATCAGGGTCCGGACGCGCTCGGGCGTCGGCGACGCGTCGAGATCCGCACCGGTGCAACCAAAGAGCGCAAGGTCCTCCTGCGGCAGGTAGACGCGGCCCCGGGCCTTGTCCTCCCGGACGTCCTGGAGGTGCTCGGTGACCTGCAGGGCGCTGCAGACGGCGTCCGAGAGCTCCAGCCGCTCGCTCGTGGCGGCGTCGAAGACGTGGAGGACCATGTGCCCGACGGGGTTCGCGGAGAGCGCGCAATAGCCGAGCAGGTCCTCGAACGTCGCGTACGCGCTCGTCCTCTGGTCGATCCGGTTCGCCTCGACGAGCCGGTGCAGGGGCTCGCGCGGAATCCGGGCGCGCCGCGTCACGACGGCCACCCGCACCAGGGCGGGATGATCCGGCGTTCCCCCGTCGTACATGCGATCGATCTCGGAGTCGAGCCAGTCGAGAAGCGCGATCCGGTCACCGGACGACTCGTCGCCGACTTGGTCGACGAGGCGTGCGAACCCGTAGATCGCCAGGAGCGGCTCGCGAAGCCGGCGCCCGAGCAGCCGGCCGGCGACCGGGAAGTTCTCGCCGCCTGCCCGTGCCATCACCTCTTCGAGCCCGGGGACCCCCTCCGGGGTGCCCCGGCGGTGATCCGCTGGTATCGCCACCGCCTCGACCGTCGTCCCCCCGCTCAATTGGTCAGCTCCGTTCGCCGCCGCCGGCCCAGCGACCCAGCGCCATCAGCGGGAAGCTCAGCCGGTAGAGGTGGTAGTTGATGTAGAAGTGGCCAGGGAACCCGGTGCCGGTGTACTCCGGCTCCTCCCAGCTTCCGTCGTCGCGCTGGCGCTCCACGAGCCAGGCGAGACCGCGCTCGACCGCGGGAGTGCGTTCGCCCACCGCATGCAGTGCGATCAGCGCCCAGGCCGTCTGCGAGGCCGTGCTCGGCCCGCGGCCGATCCAGGCGGGATCGTCATAGGAGCGGCCGTCCTCGCCCCATCCGCCATCGGGATTCTGGATCTCCTCCAGCCACGCGGCGGCTCGACCGAGCCGCGGATCGCCCGACGGGATCCCGCACGCGACGAGGGCCGGCAGGGCCGCCGCCGTTCCGTAGACGTGGTTGATCCCCCAGCGCCCGAACCATGAGCCGCGCTCCTCCTGCTGACCGATGAGATACGAGATCCCGCGACGGGCCTCGGGGAGGTCCACGAGTTCCTCGCCGCCGAGCATCTCGAGCACGTGCGCCGACACGTCGGCGCTGGGGTCGTCGATGACCTCTCCGAAGTCGCAGAAGGGGATGTCGCGGCACAGCTCACGGACGTTGTCGGCGTCGAACGCGCCCCAGCCGCCGTTCTTGCTCTGCATGCCAACGGTCCACGCGACGCCGCGGCGGATGGCCTCCTCGACGCGGCCCGGTTCGGGGTGGCGCACCCTGCGCAGCGCCATGACGACCTCCGCGGTGTCGTCGATGTCGGGATAGTTGTCGTTCTCGAACTCGAACGCCCAGCCTCCCGGCGCCAGGTTCGGCCTGCGCACCGCCCAGTCGCCCTCGATCCGGATCTCCTCCGCAAGGAGCCAATCCGCGGCCCTGAGGAGAGCGGGGTCATCAGCCGGCACGCCGGCGTCTCCAAGCGCGATCATCGCGAGCGCGGTGTCCCAAACCGGCGATTGGCACGCCTCGAGGCGTCTGACGTCGCCGTCGTTGATGAGAAATCCCTCGATCCCTTCGAGGCCCCTGCGCACGGGCGGATCGTCGACCGCATGTCCGCGCACCGAGAGCGCCATGAGCGAGTAGACCCAGGGCGGCTGGATGCCGCCCCAGGAGCCGTCCGCTTCCTGGCGCGCGAGCACCCAGCGCTCCACCCGGTCCATCGCCGCTCTGCGGAGGCGTTTGATGGGCCGGCGCTCGTATCGCCTCGCGAGGGCGTCCAGACCCAGGAGCAGCTTCCCTCGGATGGTCCGGGGCGTCGGCTTGACGGCCCGACCCGTAAAGAGCTCGTCGAGGTCGAACGGGAGCGCACGGACCGGCCGCTCCGCCCTGACGATCGTCAGGGCTGCGATCGTCTGACGGGCCCAGCAGGCGAAGTCGTAGACGTTCAGCGGAACCCACGACGGCAGGAAGATGAGCTCCGGGGGCAGGGCCGGCACGTCCTCCCAGGACCAGAGGCCGAACAGGGCGAGCCAGATGTGGGTGAACACGCGGGCGTTCTCGACCCCGCCGGCACCGAGCACGTATTCGCGCGCAGCGGCCATGTGCGGCGCGTCCACCGGGTCGCCGGCGAGCTTCAGGGCCGCGTACGCCTCGATCGTCGTCGAGAGGTTGGCCGGGGCACCGTAGAAATTGGCCCAGGAGCCGTCGTCGCGCTGCTGCGAGCGGATCCAGGTGGCCGCGCGCTGGATGACGCTCAGGTCGGAGATGCCGAGGAACTCGCGAAGCAGCAGGTCCTCGGCGTCCATCGTCACGTTCGTCTGGAGCTCCCCCTGCCACCAGCCGGCCGGGTCCTGGAGCGACACCAGGTGCTCGCGCGCGCGCTCCAGGGTGGCCTCGACGGCGCCCGGCGGGGGGGTGGCGGCGGTTCCCGCGGCGATCGAGTTGGCGTTGGCTTGAGCTGTGGACGCAGGTTGCACGCGATGCCCCTGGGGCGATGCGACAGCCTACCCATCGGAGTGGGCCGAAAGTCCGCTCGCAGCGCGAGCTTTACTCGCCGAGAACGTACAGGCGGTAGCGGCCGATCTCCAGCTCGTCGCCCGCTGCGAGCGCCGTCCACTCCACCTTCTCGCCGTTGACGAACAGCCCGTTCAGGCTGCGATCGTCAAGGGCGCGCAGCTCGTTCTCCGGAGTGCGCACGACGAGGGCGTGGCGGCGCGAGACCGTGGCGTCGTCGAGGCGGAGGTCCGCGGCGGAGCTCCGGCCGATCCTGGTCCAGCCCCGCGGAAGCTCGAAGACGATGGGCTCGCCGTCGTCCTCGTAGGCGAGGCACCGGCTCGAGGGGTGCGTACGCGAGCGAAGCTCGTCCAGCCAGACGGGCGGCGTCGGCGCCGGCGAGATGGCCTCGCTGTCCAGCGTGCGCGACTCGAACAGCGACGCGCGACGAAACCCCGTCCCGCCGCAGGCCGGGCAGCGGGGGAGATCGTCGTCCGCCTCGAGCGAGATCGTGTAGCCGCAGCCCTCGCATACCAGCGATCCGGCTGCGAGATGCAGGCGTGCGGGTACGTCGAATCCTTCGTCAACCAACAAAACAATCCCCTCCGACTCACGGGAATTCTAACGACGGGCCCTCCGAGGCCGGCCCAATGTTGCCCGAAACGGTCGCAAATTGGAGGAATGCTGACCCCGATTCACGCAATAGAATCGCCCGCCATGCTCGAGTGGGTCGAACAGTGGCCGGTGTGATCCAGCGCTCACCCTCCGGCTGAATGGGCCCGATCTCGGTAACGGGCGCCATCGACGTCCCGCGCGAGCTGGTATTCGACTTCGTCGGCGACCTCGCGAACCGCCCGGCGTTCACCGACCATTTTCTGCGCGACCTTCGCCTCGAGCGCTTCGAGCCCGCCGGGGTCGGCGCGTCAGCCCGCATGCGGATCGCCAAGCCGGGCCTGTGGATGGAGACGCTGATCGTCGAGCTCGATCGCCCCTACCGGATCATGGAACGGGGGAAGGGCGGCCGGCTCGATCGCATCTCGATCCTGACGGCCTGGGAGGTCGTGGAAGGCCCGGCCGCCGCGGCGTCCGAGATCACCGTGCGCTTCGGCACGGAGCCGGCACATCCAGCCGACCGCCTGCGTGAGCTGCGGTTCGGGGAGCGCTTCTACCGGCGCCAATGGTCGACGGCGCTCTCGAGGCTCAAGGACATCCTGGAGTCCGGCCGGCCGTCCGAGCGAGTCGCCATCGCGGGCGGAGCCCGGATGCCGGTGACCTAGCGCCGGCGGGCTCCGCGCCCTCGGCGGTCACTTAGACTTCCGCCGCCATGCATCGCGCACCCGCCTTCCTTCCGCGGCTCGGCGCCGTGCTGGCCGCCGCCGCCGTGATCGCGGTCGGGATCGTGTTGTCCGGCTGTGACACGTCCCCGGAGAACGCGAACCAGGTCAGCGAGGGCCAGGGCATCAAGCTGGGTGATCTGCTCTACAACGTGCAGATCACGCGCATCCTGAATCCCGCCGATCAGGAGGACAGCGCGTACCTCGTCGGCCAGAAGGCACCCGGCGGCGACCAGTACTACCTGGGGGTGTTCATGAGGGTTCAGAACGAGGGGGACACCTCCGCCCAGGTCGCCAGCGACTTCAAGATCGTCGACACGGTCGGCGATACGTTCGATCCCATTCCGAGCAAGAGCCTGTTCGCGCTCCCGCTGGGCCGTACCGTCCATCCGGGTGATCAGCTGCCCGAGGGGGAGACGACGGCGGCCAACGGCCCGATCGAGGGGGCGATGGTCCTGTTCCGGATCGACGGCGCTGCGATCCAGGACCGGCCGCTGACGCTCGAGATCCCCTCGTCCAGCGGCTCCACCGGCGAAGTCGAGCTTGACATCTGACGTCGCCCTGCGGATCGCCCTGGTCGTGGCCGGGATCGCGGGACTCGTCGTCCTCCTGGGGATCTTCGGGACCGGGTTTCGGATCGCCTGCCTCGTCCTGATCGCGCTGGCGACGCTCATCACGCTGCCCTTGCGTTCCGACGACGGCGGCGGGTGGTGGTGGATCCTCGCCGGGGGAGCGGCGGCCTCGATCGCCGGCGCCATCATCGCGCAGCCTTCCGCGACGCTCGGTGGCGTGATCGCACTGCTCGGCGGCCTGGCGGTGATCATCGGCGCCGTGATCGGGTTTCCGAGGGAGGGCGAGTAGGGGCGAGTAGTAAGGAAGCCCTGGCCCGGCCTGCTCGTCCCGGCGTGGGCGAGGCGAGTAGGGGGTGCGAAGCCTCTCGCTTCAACCCGCAACTCGCAGAGCCCAATCGAGATGAGGATTGACCACGTATAACGTGGTCAATCCCTCTCTCGGCTATCGAGTGAGTGATTGGGGGTGCATATGACCCCCAAACTCACACTCGACGCTCGTTCCTCCTGGGTGCCTTCTCGAGGGCCCTAGCTCACCCCGAAGGCCGAGGCCATGATCTGGCGCACGATCGGCGCCGCGACGGTGCCGCCGTCGCCGTTCGCGTTCACCACCATCGCGGCGACTGCGAGCTTCGGGTCCGTGGCCGGGGCGAACGCGGTGAACCACGCGTCCACTCGCTGGGTCGCGCTCGCAGCGTGGCCCGTCACCGACCCGAGCTCCGCCGTGCCGGTCTTGCCGGCGACCTGAATCCCGGGCAGGGCGGCGGCGGTGCCCGTCCCGTGGGTGACGACGCCGATCATGAGCGTCCTGAGCGTGGACGCCAGTCCGCTCGAGGTGACGCGAACCGGCTTCGCGTTCGCTTGGAGCGAGCGGTCGGTGACGAGGGACGTCGGCTCGCGGACGCCGCCGTCGGCGATCGCCTGGGAAACCGAGGCCATCTCGAGCGGCGTCGCGAGCACCTCGCCCTGGCCGATCGCGCTGACCGCCAGATCCAGGTCGCTGGAGATGTGCGCCGGCAGCGTGCTCTGCGGGATGCCCGTAGCCTTGATCGCGCGGCCCTCGTACAGCGACGGGGAGGAGTTGAATCCGTAGCTCTCCGCCGTCCCGACGAGGCCCTTCGAACCGACCTTCGGCCCCAGGGGCACGAAGACGCTGTTGCAGGATTCGGCGAACGCCTCGGTGAACGTTCCGCCGCAGGCCTCGCTGTTCGCGTTGTCGATCTCCCTGCCCTCCACCGTGGCCGACGTCTCGATCGGGAACCGGTCGCTCAGACGCACGACGCCGGCCTCGAGCGCGGCCGTTGTGGTGATGAGCTTGAAGGTCGAGCCCGGCGGCTGCGGGGCGGAGAACGCAATGCCGGCCACCGCTCGGACCGACCCGTCGTCGGCATCCAGCACCGCGACCCCGCCATAGGTTGCGCCGAGCGCTGCGACCGCGGCGCGCTGCAGGTCCGGGTCGATCGTCGTGTGCACCGCCTTGCCCGGGATGGGATCGGTCGCCGCCAGGGTGCGCCCATCGCTGGGCTTGCCGCCGCCGGCCGGCACCGCGACGAGCTGTCCACCCGGATGGCCGGCCAGCCGCTGGTTGAACGCGAGCTCCAGGCCGCTCGTCCCGGTCGGGTAACCCGTGGGGAAGCCCAACCGCTCGAGTTCCGCCTCCTCCTTGTGACGGGGCGTCGAGACGCTTCCCGCGACCGCAGAGGCCGCCGCCCCGATCGGCGAAGATCGCGCCGTGGCGGGACCCGCCGCAAGCGGGGTTCCGTCGTCGGCGAGGATCGGCGCCCTCCTGGGCACCTCCGTATGGCGGCCGAGCCTCTCCCCTCCACGCAGACCGGGAAACGCGAGGTTGGGACTCCAGCTGACCCTTCCGTCGTCGAGCGGGAGCACCAGGTCGCGCTGGATGTGTCCGAACGCATGCGTCGTCAGGGTCAGTGGGACGACGGCCGCCGCTCCACCATCGGAGTCCGATTCCGACGCCTCGCCGGTCGCGACCCCTTTCACCGTGGCCGTCATCTCGGCGCGCTGGTAGTCGGCGATGAAGTCATCGCGAGAGTAACGCCGCGCGGAGGAGGGGGAGATCTGCGCGTACATGGCGCGGAAGTCCTGGCTCGCCCAGGCGTCGGCGAACTTCTGAGCGGTGCCGAGCTCCGTCCCGCTCGCTCCCCGGATGGCCCCGGCGACGAACGCCGCCAAGCCCAGCAAGGCGATCGGAAGCGCGCGTGTGAGAAGGCGCCGCCGCCGCGCCGCCCGGGTACTCGACGTGTTCAACCGAGTACAAGTTAGCCGCCGTGAACCTGGTGGACGTCATCATCATCGTCTTCGCGATCGCGTTCGCCGGGATGGGATACGAACGGGGACTGCTCGCGAGCGCGCTTCCGCTCGCCGGGTTCGTGATTGGAGCCGTCATCGGCGGAAGGCTCGGCCCGGCGCTCCTCGCGGAGGGCGGCGAGTCACCGTATGCGCCACTCGTCACGGTCGTGTGCGGCCTGCTGGTGGGGACGGCGGTCGCCGTCCTGATGGAGGGCGTGGCGGAGGTGATCAGGCTGCGGTTCATTCGTCGCCGCGGCGCGCTTGGCCGCATCGACGGGGTCGCCGGCGCGGTGTTGCTGGGCGCCCTCGGATTGCTCCTCGCCTGGGCGTTCGGTGCCGCGGCGCTGAACGTGCCGGGCCCTGGCGACCGGGGGCTTCGCGACGCGCTTCAGCAATCAAAGATCCTCGGGGCGCTCAACGACCTCCTGCCCCCGAGCGGGCCGATCCTGAACCTGCTGCGCCATGTGGATCCCGTCCCTTCGGTTTCGGGCCCGGAGCCGAGGGTCGCGGCGCCGGCCCCGGCGATCTCCCACGACCCTGACGTTCGAGGCGCGGGCAGGAGCGTCGTGAAGGTCCTGGGCTCGGCGTGCGGCTTTGGGATCGAGGGCTCGGGTTGGGTGGGGGGACGGAACCTCGTCGTCACCAACGCTCACGTGGTCGCGGGCGAGGACTCGACCACGGTCACCACGCGGGACGGCGAGGAATTCAACGCCACCGCCGTGCACTACGACCCACGCAACGACCTCGCGATCCTGCGGGTCGACGGCCTTGACCTGAGGCCGCTCGACCTGGACCGAGATGCGGCAGCGGGGACCGCCGGGGCGGTGCTGGGCTATCCCGAAAACGGGCCGTTCACGGTGGCTCCGGCGCGCCTGGGAACCACCGAGACCGTGATCAGCCAGGACTCCTACGGCCGCGGGCCGCTGCAGCGTCGGATGACCTCCTTCCGCGGCAGCGTGAAGAGCGGCAACTCGGGTGGCCCAGTGGTCGATTCGTCCGGCGACGTCATGACGACGGTCTTCGCCGCCGCGAAGGCGAGCGGCCCGCCCGGCGGCCTCGGCGTTCCCGACGACATCGTCGCCGACGCGCTTTCGGGTCCGCTGCGCCCGAGCGGCACAGGTACCTGTGCGGCGTGAACCACTGCAGAGCCCAGGTGGCGCCTTCTGTACCCTGGATCGCGGGTGCAATCAGGGCCTTCGCAAGCCGAACGCCGTCGAGGACGGCCTCGGGGGAAGCCGGCGCGCGTGTCCCCCGACTTCCATGAGGCGGTCGAGCTGATCGGCAAGCGCTGGACGGGAGCGATCGTGTGGGCGCTCTCGGAGCGCGACCATTACTTCGCCGAGTTGACGCAGATCGTGCCGGGGCTCTCGGATCGGCTGCTCTCGCGGCGCCTGCGCGAGCTGGAGGCCGAGGGCCTGGTTGAGCGGAGCGTGCACGCCGGCACGCGGCCCCGCGTCTCGTACGCGCTCACCGAGAAGGGCGAGGGGCTGCGGCCCGCGATCCGCGAGCTGCGCGCGTGGGCGCAGCGCTGGAACGGCGCCCACTCCTGACCGGCCCGCGCGCCGTGCCCGGCGATCACCAATCGCGGGGGTTGCCGCGCGGGATCTCGTCGCGCACCAGCACCGCCTCGATGACCTCGACGGGCAGGGGGGCGGTGGTTTCCCGGAACAGCTCCAGCTGGTCGGCGCCGATCGAGCCGAACGCAGCGTCGAGCGCACGGAGGTAGGGCGCCAGGATCACCGCGCCCCGCGGGGG
>Ga0075431_100001325_pt1 | contig 22641 bp, 25 predicted proteins | sample RhiMetdeltSRZDD5_FD_75297 | JGI IMG/M metagenome (GOLD analysis project Ga0075431, IMG submission 75297) | Populus rhizosphere microbial communities from Tennessee, USA - Rhizosphere MetaG P. deltoides SRZDD5 | ecosystem: Host-associated > Plants > Roots > Rhizosphere > Soil | place: USA... | reverse complement strand
AGCGCGCGACCTGCAGGTTCTCGGCCCGCCGCGCCTGATCTCGGGCTCCCGGCTCAGGGAGGCCCCCGGGTCGTCCGATAGGGCCTACCGCACGAGCTGACCCGCGTGAGGAGGACAGGGCATGATCGAACCAGACCGGCCCGAGGGCGACGGCCCGACCCAGCATCAGGCTCACGACCGTGACACCGTCCACCTCGCCGAGATCCACGAACGACCCGGCCAGACCGTGCTCGACGAGTTCGATGCGTGGCTCGCTGAGGTCGTCCGCCGCGAGGCCTCGGACCTGCACATCAAGGTCGGCACGCCGCCGAAGATCCGCGACGCGGGCGCGCTGATCCCGCTCGACCACGCGCCGATCGGCAACGACGAGGCGACCACGATCGTCGAGGCGATCGTCCCGCCCGAACGGCGTGAGCGGCTCGAGACCTCGGGCGAGATCGACTTCGCGTACTCGCTCGCGGGCGTCGGTCGGTTCCGGGTGAACGAGTTCCGGCAGCGCGGCTCGTACTCGGCGGTGCTCCGCAAGCTACGGTTCGGCGGCTCGGGTTCGACGAGATGGGGCTGCCCGACGTGATCCGCCAGCTTGCCGACGAGCCGCGCGGCCTCGTGCTCGTGACCGGGCCGACGGGCGCGGGCAAGACCACCACGCTCGCCGCGATGATCGAGCACCTGAACCACACGCGGCAGAGCCACATCGCGACGAGAGATCCTCGTGAACACGGGACGGATCGCGGAGCGGATCTCGGACGCCGACAAGACGACGGAGATCTTCGATGTGATCGCCGACGGCGGCTACTACGAGATGAGCACGTTCGACCAGAGCCTGCTCGGTCTCGTGAAGGCCGGGAAGGTCTCGGTCGAGGCGGCCCTCGGCGCAAGCTCGAACCCGCACGACTTCACGCTGCAGCTCCAGCAGGCGCGGATCCCGCTGCCGGCCTAGTCTGACCGGGTCGAGCGCCTCGAGGCATCCATCGCGGTCGCGATCGCGACGAGCGTCTCGGTCGAGGTGTTCGCCGAGATGCCGAAGGGACCGCTCGAGTCCTTCGGCGCCGCGGGCCAGGCGATCGCGTTGTAGCCGTCGCTCATCTCGGGGTCCTGGACGATCGCCTGGGTCCCGGTCCCGAGCTCGAGCGGCACCGGGTACGCGCCGCAGCCGAGCCCTCCGTCCCCGTAGAAGAAGTCGAGCCGGCCGATCCCGGGCGCGACGACGTGCAGCGACCCGGTCGTCCTACCCCGCCACGACCAGGCCTCGACCGCCCAGCGCGACGCGAGTCGGGTGCCCTCGGGGAGCCCCGCGGGGGCGATCACCGGGACGGTGAGGACGCGTTCGAGGAAGCGGGCCGCGTCGTCCACGGTTCGGAGGCGGACGATCGGACCGGCCGCCGCGAGCGTCGCCGCGAGCCGTCCGTCCACCTCCCGGACCGTCACCGTTACGTCGCGGGTACCGATCGCGGCGCCCATCCGCCCATAGGTGTGCGCGGGGATCGTCCACGCATCGCCCTCGCGCACCGCGTCGTCGATCGCGGAGCCGACGTGCGCGAACGGGATGAGGCCCGGATCCAGCGGCTCGGCGAGCAGCAGGTCGGCTTGGACCCGATCCGGCCGTCCGAGGCTCCAGAGCACGTCGCGCGCGAGCTCGACCGCGCGCTGCTCCTCGATGGAGCCGACGACCGCCGGGGCCGGGCTCCCGGCCGCGTCCCACGCGTAGTCCAGCGTCTCCCACGTGAACGAGCTCGGGTCGAAGAGCCCGAGATCGCGTTCGCCCGATGGGTCGATGAGCGTCACGGCGACGGTCCCGTGCTGCAGGATCGCGAGCCCGCTGCCCGGGTCGAACGCGTATCCGGCGGGCGGGGCCGTCTCGAGATCGGAGCCGACGCCCCACGGCCGGTTCTGCCAGGAGAGCGCGAGCTCGTCGCCGTCGTCGGCGAGCACCGCCGTCTGCTTCTCCCACTCCCAGGCCCACCAGCCCGGCGCGAACGCGAGCGCCTCGACGTCCCCGAGCTTCGACAGCCGTCGTGCGGTCCACCGGTCGCCCCAGAGGTTGTCCACCCCGCCGCCGTCCCGCCCGGCCACGAGGACCTGGCGGCCGAGCCAGACGGGTTCGTCGCCGCCCTCGCCGATCGGGTCGAACATCCCGGCGTCCAGCCGCAGAGCCCAGTGGCTCGGCGTGCCGCCGCGCAGGGCGGCCGGCATCAGCGAGAACGCGAGCCGGGTGCCGTCCGGCGACCACGCGAGCGGGCCGACGTTCGTCAGGACCGGTTCGCCGTCCACCGCGATCGTCCCGAGCCGCCGCGCGACCGAGCCGTCGGCCGCCGCGAGCCAGATCTCGGTCCCGGCCGTTCCCGCGGCGAGGAACGCGATCGTCCGTCCATCGGGGGAGAAGGTCGGCGACGAGATGCCCGGCATCGTCAGGATGCGACGAGCCGCGGAGCCGTCGGCGTGGGCCGTCCACAGGTTCGTGCACCGGACGAACGCGAAGCCGCCCACCGGATACCGGCTCCTCGGCCACGCCGCCTCCTCGATCCCGGGGATCGTGTCGAGCGACGCGGGTGGCCGCAGCGCGGCGAGCCCCGCAACCTGTTCGGCACGCGGAGGGGAGGCCTCGACCGGCAGCCTGCCGAGCGAGGTCGCGAGCGAGGCCACCGACACGAGCACGAGGAGGACGCCGACCACCGGCGCCGGGTGCCGAACGCGGACGTGCCGGCGCCGGACCCTGGGGAAGGGGAGGGAGGTCGCGCGGGTCGCCATCAGGTCGTCACGTCTCTCATGCGGCGCCGCGCGGCCGAGCTCCGCACACCGAGCGTCACGATCGCCCCGACAGCGACGCCGACCAGGATGCCGCCGACAAGCGCAACCGGCGATCCGGATGACGTCGACGCCGCACCCGGTTGGGGCGCCCGGGTCACGTAGACGACCTCGGGGGGCTGCTGTTCGACCTCGAACGGAGCCACGAACACGCCACCTCGGTCCGCGGCGCCGGGACCGGTTGCGTCGCCCACGATCACGGCGCCCGCCATGCCGGGGTGCAGGAAGCACTGGTACGGGTACACCCCGTCGTTGCGGAACGTCGCGGTGAACGCCTCGCCGGGTTTCATGTTCCCGTCGCTGCTCCAGGCGTAGCCGGAGCCCGAGATCACGTGCCGGAACTCGTCGCGGTTCACGAACGTGACGGTCTCGCCGGGCTGGACGCGCAACAGGGTCGGCGTCAGGCAGGCGTAGAGCATCTCGACGGTCGTGCCGGTGCCCTCGGTGACCTCGGAGCACCCGCCGCCGCCCGCCGAGGCGGGCACCGGGATCGCCAGCGCGATCCCGCTCAGCACGAGGGTGAGGAACGCTCGCCGGACCATCGCCACCCCTTCTCCGCCGGTCCACCCGAGCAGACCGGGCGGAGGGGGTCGCGGTTCCCGACGAGCGTTCCTCCTGTGAGGCGTTCCCTACGCGATGGGCCGCGCGTTCCGCCGCACGAGCGCGGCGATCCCGAACCCGAGCGCCACGCCGATCACGGCGCCGGCGAGCCAGCCGATCGCCACCGTGGTGCCGCTCGAGGGCTCGGACACCGTCCGCACCTCGACCACGGGCGACGGTTGGGGCTGTTCGAACGCGTCGACCGTGATGGCCTCGCCGCTCCCCACGCCGGTGCCGCCGCCGACGATGACCGCGCCGGTCATGCCCGGGTGGTACGAGCAGGCGTACGGGTAGGTCCCGGCCTCGTCGAACGTGGCCGTGAAGGTGTCGCCCTGCGACATGTCCTCGAAGTACCCCCACCCGCCGCCGCCGACGTTGTGGGTGATGTCGTCGAGGTTCACGAACGTGACCGACTCGCCCGGGTCGATCGACAGGTTCGACGGGGTGAAGCACGCATCCTTGAGCTCGACGGTGTCGCCCTCGCCCTGCGTGGGGCCGGTGTGGCAGCCTCCGCCCGCGACCGCTGGGGCGGCGGGCACGAGCAGGACGACCAGGAACGTCGCGGCGAGCGCGATCCCGATCCGACGGGTCATGGAGCCCTCCTTCCGTCCGTGCGTCGAAACCTCTACACCGCCCGGAACGGCGAGGTTCCCCGGGTCACCGTGTCGCGGAGCTCGCGAGCTCGAGCGCCTCGACCAGGCCGAGCGCGGTCTCCATCCGGTAGGAGATACCGTCCTCGCCCTCCCAGACGAGCACGTTGCCCCGCACGGCGAACGTCTCGAACCCGGCCTCGGTCTCGATCTCGACCACGTGCGGCACGTCGACCCAGTAGGCCGACCGGCCCTCGACGGAGGTCCCCTCGACGTCCTCGAAGCGCTCCACGTACTTGATCACGGTCTCGGCGTCGCCCTGGAACGCCATCAGCACCATGCCCCACTCGGACCCGGGGATCTGGGGGTAGGTCTCGCTCGGCATCCACACGTACAGGAGCCCCGGGTCGCCGAACGGACTGTCGACCACGTAGACCTCGTCGGGCGGCGGTCCCTCGGGCAGCGCGGGCTCGAACCCCGCGGCCTCGGCCGCGTCCTCCGGCGGCACCGGTTCGCCGAGCTCGCCGGGCTGCACCGGCGACTGCGAGGGGCTCGGCGTCGAAGCCGGCTGCTCGCGGACCTCGAACGCGCCGATCGCGAGGCGGGCCGCCGCCGCGATCGCGAGGGCGGCGAGCACGCCGACGGCCACGAGCACGAGCATGCGCCTGCGGGTCCAGCGCGCGCGACCCGGAGCGACCGGCCTTCGAGCCTCGGGCGCGCTGAGTCGGGCCGTGACCGCGGGGACGAGGGCGGGCGTGGTCGGGTACGCGATCTCGGGCCCAAGCGCGGCGAGCGCCGCGACCAGCCGCTCCTCGCTCATGTTCCGCTCCTCACCCATCCGAGGCCTCCGCGTCCATCTCCGTCCGCAAGCGTCCGAGCGCCCGCGACAGGCGCGACTTCACGGTTCCGGGCCGCACCCCGAGCGCCTCGGCGGTCTCGGCCTCTGAGAGCTCGAGCAGGTACCGGTACGCGACCACCAGCCGGTCGCGCTCGGGCAGCTGTTCGAGCGCGGCCAGCAGGTCTTCGCGCCGCTCGACCTCGACCGCCGCGGTCTCGGGGGACGGGGCCGCGTCCCCCGGACCGCGCTCGCCGGCGACGCGCAGAGCAAGGCGCTCGCGGCGACCCGCGGAGCGCCGGCGGTTCTTCGCCTCGTTCGCGACGATGCGCAGGACCCACGGGCGGAACGCCTCCCCGGCCCGGAAGCGCCCCAGCGCGTAGAAGGCCTTCACGAAGGCCTCCTGCGCGGCATCCTCCGCGTCCGCCGTGCTCCGGGTGATCAGCCATGCCGTTCGGAACGCCACCTCCCGGTACCGCTCCACGAGCTCGCCGTAGGCGTGGACGTCACCGTCCCGCGCGAGACGGGCAAGGTCGACGTCCTCCAGTGGACGGCCCTCCACTCGGTCGGTCATCCCGCTCTACACCGCGCGGGGGCCGTGGGTTCCGAGGGAGGTCCTACGCGCTCCCCTTGCCGTCGCCGAAGCTGCGTTCCGCGAACCCGGACAGCCCCGAGAGCAGCTGCGTGAACTCCATCGGGATCACGAACTTCGTCGACGCCGACTGGCCGATCTGCTTCAGCGCCTCGAGGTACTGCAGGCTCATCGTCTTCGCGTCGACGCCGGACGCCGACTCGTAGATCTTCGTGAGCGCGAGCGCGAACCCCTCGGCCCGGAGGATCGCGGCCTGGCGGTCGCCCTCGGCGTTCAGGATCGCGGAGGCCTTGTTGCCCTCGGCCACGGTGATCGCGGCCTGCTTCGTGCCCTCGGCCTCGGTGACGACGGCGCGCCGGTTGCGCTCGGCCGACATCTGCCGGGTCATCGCGTCCTGGATCGCCGGTGGCGGGATGATCTCGCGGATCTCAACGTTCGTGACCTTGACGCCCCAGCGCTCGGTCACCTCGTCGAGCTTCACCCGCAGGATCTCGTTCATCGCCTCGCGCTTGGCGAGCACCTCGTCGAGGTTCATGTCGCCGACCACCGAACGCAGCGTCGTCGACGCGATGTTCTGCGCCGCGCCGGCGAAGTTGCCGACCTCGATGACCGACATCGCGGCGTCGACCACGCGGTAGAACACGATGAAGTCGATCGAGATGGTCGCGTTGTCCTCGGTGATCGCGGTCTGGTGGGGGATCTCGAGGTAGAGCTCGCGCAGGTCGACCATCACGCCCCTGTCGATGAACGGGATCAGGAAGACGAGCCCCGGCCCCTTCGCGCCGATCGCACGGCCCAGGCGGAACACCATCAGGCGCTGGTACTCGCGGACGATCCGGAGCGCCTGGGGCAGGATCAGAACGAGCAGCAGCAACACGACGCCGACGCCGATCGCCAACGGGATCACGGTTCCCTCCGATCTCCTTCAACGGACGCCGTCGCCGGCGTCTCGACGGGCTCGACCTCCAGGGTGAGCCCTTCCATCTTCACGACGCGCACGCGGTCGCCGCGGCGGGGCGTGCCGCGGACCGTGCGCGCCGACCATTCCTCGGCCGCGACCTTCACGACCCCGGTCGGGTCGAGCGTCTGCACGACGGTCCCCTCGGCGCCGACGAGCTGCTCGTCCCGGGTCGTGACCTCCCGATGCCGGAGCTGCATCGCCTTGCGGACCACGATGAGGAAGAACAGGATGGCGAACCCCGCCACGGGCACGATCACGAGCCACGACACGGAGACGCCCGGCACCGACGTGTCGAACAGGAACAGCCCGCCCAGCACGAGCGAGATCACACCGGCGACAGCTGGCAGCCCGACGCCGGGGTGCAGGAGCTCGAGCACGAAGAACACGACCGACGCCACGAGCAGCACGACGCCGATCAGCTGCACCGGCAGCATCCCGAGCGCCACGAGCGAGGACACGAGCATCAGCACGCCGAGCGTCCCGGCCACCCCGCCGGGGATGAAGAACTCGGCGACGATCAGCGCGAGGCCGAGCCAGAAGAACAGGAACGCGAGGTTCGGATCGAGCAGCCCGTGCAGGAAGCCGGCGAACGCGCCGAGGTCCTCCTGTTGCACCGTCGCGCCGGTGAGGTCGAGCGTCACGGTCTCGTCGCCGGCGACCTCGACCGTCGTCCCGTCGACGTCCCGGAGCAGCGTCGGGACGTCGGGCGCGATGAGGTCGATCACGCCGAGCTCGAGTGCCTGCTCGGCGGAGACGCTCTCGGCGTCGCGGACCGCCGATTCGGCCCACTCGGCGTTCCGGTCGCGCTGCTCGGCGATGCTCACGATGTACTCGGCCGCGTCGTTCACCGCCTTCTCCGATGCCACGGCGCCCGAGAGGCCGACCGGCTGCGCCGCGCCGACGTTCGTCGCGGGCGCCATCGCCGCGATGTTCGTCGAGAGCAGGATGAAGGTGCCCGCCGACGCGGCCCGGGCGCCCTGCGGCGACACGTAGCCGATCACCGGGATCTCTGAGTTCAGGATCGCCTGGGTGATCTCGCGCATCGAGGAGTCGAGCCCGCCCGGCGTGTCGAGCGTGATCAGCACGGCGGCGGCGTCCTCGTCGGCGGCCGACGAGATCCCGCCCTCGACGTAGTTCGCGATGAAGGGGTCGACGACGCCGTCGATCCGGAGCTCGACCACCGTGGGCGTCGCGGCCTGGCCCGAAGCGCCCGGCGCGAGCAGGCCGAGCGCCGCCATCGCCAGCCCTGCCGGCGCGAGGAGGCGCCGCTGACGCACGTTCATCTCACCTCGAATCATCGCACCGGTCGCGGTTCGCGGCAGGCGGCCCGGGGTAGCCTCCCCACGATGCGGGTCACGGCCGTCGGCGTCGCGCTCCTCGCGCTCCTCGTGTTCCTCGGCGCCTCGGCCATCCCCGCGCTCGCCGGGGAGTTGCCCCCCTTCTCCGGTTCGGTGACGCGGCTCGACCGCGAGACGCGTGAGTGGATGACGGGCTCCTCGTGGCGCCCGGGATGTCCCGTGCCGCTCCGGAACCTCCGGCAGGTGCGGGTGACCTACGTCGGGTTCGACGGCACGGCGCGGCGGGGCCGGCTCGTCGTGCACCGCCGGTGGGCCGACGAGGTCCTCGGCGTGTTCCGGCGCCTCTACCGCGTGAGGTTCGCGGTCCACCGGGTCCGGCTCGTCGACCGCTTCGACGCCGACGACCGGGCGTCCATGCGCCACGACAACACCTCGGCGTTCAACTGCCGGTACGTGCGTGGGACCACGACCTGGTCCCAGCACGCCTACGGGCGGGCGATCGACCTCAACCCGGTCGAGAACCCCTACGTCGACGGCTCCTACGTCCGCCCCCTCCGAGGCCGCCGCTACGTGGACCGGTCCGACGTCCGGCCGGGGATGGTCGTGCGTGGGGACGCGGTCGTTCGGGCCTTCCGGCGGATCGGATGGGGGTGGGGCGGGAACTGGACCTCAGCGAAGGACTACATGCATTTCTCGTCGAACGGGCACTGAAACCGCAGGCCGAACGTCCGACAGCGACGAATCAGGTCAGATGTCCGAGGGCCGGATGGCCCACAGGCATGGCATGATGACGAAGGTCCAGCAGAAAACTCGCGGCCGCGCGTCGGCCGTATACCGGGAAGGAGACGGGTGAGCACTCGCCCCGACGGACCGCTCCTCGCTCGCGAGGAGCAGCAGCTGGTGGAGGCGCTCCTTGCCGGGAACGAAGAGGCCGTTCGAACGCTCTACGCGCGGTACGCGCGGCCGATCTTCACGCTCGGCCTCCGGCTGCTCGGGAGCGCGGAGGCGGCGGAGGAATTGACCCAGGACGTCTTCGTCGCGGCGTGGCGCAAGGCCGCGCGGTTCGACCCCTCCCGGGGACGCCTGTCCACGTGGCTCATGACGATCGCCCATAACCTGGCGGTCGACCGGCTGCGCCGCGAGACCGGCGCCACCCGTCCGCAGCTCGTGCTCGTCGACGAGGTACCCGAGGTGATCGGGGCCGACGAGGACGAACCGATGATCGAGCGCGACGCGGCGATCCGCGCGCTCGAGACCCTGTCCGATGCCGAGAAGGGGCTGCTCGCCCGTGCGTACTTCGGCGGCTTCACGGCCCGCGAGATCGCCGAGGCGGACGGAACGCCGCTCGGAACCGTCAAGACGCGGCTCCGCACCGCCCTCATCAAGGTTCGACGGGCGAACCAGGACAAGGAACGGCCGTGACCTGCCTGGAGGTCCGCGAGCTCCTTGCGGAGCTCGCGGTAGACACGATCACCACCGAAGACCGCAAAGAGGTGGAGCGACATCTCCAGTGGTGCGCCGGGTGCCGCAAGGAGGCCTCGGACCTCGGCCAGGCGGCCGCGATCCTCGCGTACTCGCTCACTCCCGCATCGGTCCCGCAGGGACTGAACGAGCGCGTCGTGGACCGCGTCCGGCGGGTCGCCGGCGGCTCCGGCACCCCCCGCCGCGCGAGAACCGCGGCGGCCGCGATCGTCGCCGCGATCGTCGCGGTGGCGAGCCTCGGCTGGGGCGCGGTGATGGCGGGTCGCGCCGACCGGTTCGCGGACAGAGCGGAGCAGGCCGAACGCGATCGGGCCCGCGCCCTCGAGCGGTTCCAGGTGGTGCTGTCGCAGGTGATTCCCGGCGAGGAGATCTCGAGCAACGAGGGGGCGCGGCTCGGTCAGCTCGCGCCCGCCGCCGGGGGCACCGGAGGCGCGGCCGTCCTGCAGCTCGTCTCGCCCACGATGCTCGACTTCGTGATCGTGATCGCCAACGGCCTGAGCGACGACCCGGACCGTCTCCCGTACCGCGTGCAGCTGTCGAACGACGCCGGTCAGGTGCTCCGCGCCGGCCGCATCGCCGAACTCGATTCCGACGGCGGTGCCGAGGTCTTCCGTCAGTTCCAGACGCAGCCGCTCACCGGCTACTCGACGGTGACGCTGCTCGACGCTGCCGGCGAGGTCGTGCTCACCGGAACGGTCGACCAGACCCCGTAACCGGTCGCGTCAGGACTGCAGCTCGAGATCTTGGGTGAAGTCTCCGGTGAAGTCGATCGTCCCCGCGCTCTCGACGCCGGGGATGCCCGAGAACTCCATCGCGATGTCGAACGTCCCCTCGCTCTGCGTCCGCAGCAGCTCCTTGGCGTCGAGGTCCACGAAGCTCGTCTGCGTGAACGCGCCCTGGCCACCGTAGGCGATCGAGGCGTCCTCGAGCGCCTCGAGCTGGCCCGCGCCGGTCGCCCCGGCGAGCCCGGGACCGAGCGTCTCGAGCAGGTCGGAGAAGCTGAGCGTGAAGTCGAGCGGGACGGTCAGGTCGGTGACGATCACCGCGGCCGTCCGGCCGTTCACCTCTTCGTCGCGCTCGTACGTGCTCGTGGCCGAGAACTCGATCGTGCCCTCGCCGAACGGGAAGTCCTGCGAGAAGTCCTTCTCCCATGTGTCGCCGACCGAGACCTCCTCGCCGGCGTCCGGCAGGATCGGCGTGACCTGGCCCATCCCAGGAAAGCCGAAGCCCTGGGTCTGCCCGGCGCCGCCGAGCGCGAGCCCACCGGCGGAGATGACGCGGCCGTCCGGCGCGATCACGATCTCGACCGGCGGCGTGGACGCGGCGTCCGTGGGGATCGGCTGGCCGTTCACCGAACCCGAGACCTCGGAGACCGTGACCTCGATCGTCGCGTTGCCCTCCCCGTCGACCGAGGTGACCTCCCAGCCCACCACCTGCGAGACGTCCATCGAGATCGACTCGCTGCCGAACACGTCCGAGGCGATCTCGGCGTCGATCGTCTGGTCGATCTCGTAGGTCTGGCTCTGTCCCTGCTCGAACGCGAGCGCGAGCGGCTGGGCCTCGGCGGTGTCGTTGCGGGTGAGCGCGAAGATCGCAACCCCGGCGACGAGCGCGAGGGCCACGCCGATCGCGACGGCGACGAGACCCCTCCGCCGCCTGGGCGGCTCAGTCGCTTCGACCGGCGCGGACGGCGGTGGCGGGGGGATCGGGTCGATCGTCTGGCTCATTCACGTCCTCCGTGTGCGGGCGGACATCCAGTCTCCCAGGACCGTCAGGGTTCTGTCGGATCCAGACCAGGGCGTTCGCTGACAGAACCCTGACGGGTGCCGCGCGGGCTCACGCCGCAGGCGCGAGCGCCTCCGCGAGGAACGCGAGCGAGCGCGGGTACCGGTAGCCGATCGACATGTGGCCGGCGTCGAACAGCTCGAGCGTGTGCTCGACGCCGATCGGCTCGAGCTGCTTCGAGACCGCGACGGCGCCGTTGTCGAGGTACCACTCGTCCTTCGTCCCGCCGTCCAGCCAGATCGCGCGCATCGAGCGGAGCTCGTCCGCGTGCTTCGGCACCATCCGCACCGGGTCGAGCTCGAGCCACCGCTGCCAGACCTCGTCGATCAGGATCCCGGTCGCCGGGTCGAACGGGAGCCGCACGGTCCCGTCCTCGTCGGCCGAGTAGCAGGCGGCCATGCACCAGTCGTTCAGGAGCGTGTCGTCCGTCTTCTTCGTGAAGGCCGGGCGTGACCGGAAGTCCTCCCAGAACCGGTCGTACGACCCGTCGTAGTGCTCGCGGAGCGTCCTCACGGTCTCCCGGAACTCCGGGAGGTAGCACGCCTCGAACAGCGCGTCCCCGGCGTGCGACGCGAGCGCTCCGAAGACGTCGGCGCGCATCATCGGCACGACCATCGCGCCGTAGCCGCCGCTCGACTTGCCCTGGATGCCCCGGTGGTCGCGGTTCGACACGGTCCGGTAGCCCTCGTCGACGAACGGCACGACCTCGTCGCACAGGAAGTCCTGGTAGCGGCCGGTCCCGGGCGAGTTGACGAACTGGCTCCCGCCGAGCGAGGTCCAGCAGTCCACGAAGGCCACGAGCGTCGGCGGGGCGCCGCCGGACGCGAACAACTCGTCGACCTCCTCCGGGAAGTTCGGGCGGAACGGCTCCCGGTTGCGCCACATGTCGAGCTGCCCGGTGAGCCCCTGGATCACGTAGACGCAGGCGTACCGCCGGTCGGGCTCGGCGTCGTAGCCCGGCGGCGTGTAGACCCAGAGCGGGCGGACGTGCGGGTCGCCCAGGTGGTTGTCCTTCAGGACCTCGCTGTCGATCTCGTGCTCGTCGATCCGGCCCTCGAACGTTCGACCCCACGGCTGCATGCGCGCCTCCTCGTCGGATGACCAAGAGCGGAGCCCCATATCATGGCGGGGTCATGCCCGAGGTGTCCGAGGTCATCGGGATCGGTCTCGCGGGCGGTCAGGGGATCCGGGCCCGCCCGCTCACGCTCAAGGCGCCCGGCTACCTGCGGTCCAAGGCCGCGATGTCGTTCCTGGGCCGCCGCCTGATCCGCTGGGTGATGCAGATCCTGTCGAGCGAGGGCATCAAGGACTACTACGTGATCGCCCACGGCAAGGAGAACCGGTACCAGATCAAGGTGATGATCGGGTACGGCGAGGGGTTCGGCGTCGACGTGAAGTACTCGCCGGTGAAGTACGACTCGCTGTCCACGGGGAGTGCGGACTCGGCGCTCCGGCTGATCGAGCACTGGGACATCTCGCAGACCGCGCTCGTCTTCCCGACCGACTCGGTGATCGACTTCGATCTCGCGCCGATGCTCGAGGCGCACCATCGGACCGGCGCCATCGCGACGGTCGCCGCGATGGTGCGCGAGCCCGACGAGGTCGCCGAGAAGTACGGCGTGCTCGTGGCGGACGCCAACGATCGGATCCAGGTCTTCGTCGAGAAACCCACGCTCGACGAGTTGCGCGAGTACTTCCAGGCGGAGACCGAGGAGCAGTTCCGGCGGCTCCCGCTGATGACGAACGCCGGCTTCTACCTGATCGACACGGCGAAGATCCGCGAGCTCGCCGCCCACCCGGAGATCGAACGGATGCGGAAGCGGCGCCTCGACTTCGGCAAGGACCTCCTCCCGTGGCTGGTGGGCAACGACCACCCGGTCCACGTGTTCCCGGTCCGCGCGATCGGTGACCTCGGCAACGTCCAGGACTACCTCCAGACGATGGTGCAGGTGCTGCGCGGGGAGTTCGAGGCGGTCGACCGGTTGCTCGGGCCGCCGTTCGACGCCGAACGCAACGTCTGGATCGCGCCGGAGTCGCTCGCGTTGCGGGACTCGACGAGCGGCAGGACGCTCGCCGACAAGATCGCCGAGGGCGACGTGGAGATCGGCCCCGCGGTGCGGATCGGCCGGTTCTGCGAGATCCACCCGGGCGTCCGGATCCGCGACTCGAACCTCGACGACGACATCGAGGTGCAGCGCGACGCCTGGATCGACCGGACGCAGATCCGCGACGGCGCGATCGTCGGGCCGTCGGCGCACCTGGCCGACGCGGTGATCGGGTCGATGACCGAGATCCGGTCCGAGCCGTTCAACCAGACGACGGTCGAGCGCTTCGTCGCGCTCGGCGACGAGGTCGTCGTGTACCCGGGGGTGCACCTGTCCGACGAGGTGTCGGTCTACCCGCGGTTGAAGCTGCCCTCGGGTATCCAGTTCCCCCCCGGCACCGAGGTGGCCGGGCCGGCCGACGTGCTGCGGTTCCTGTAGGCGTGCGGATCGGGCTCGCGCTCCCGCAGTACGACTTCTCGCTCCCGGGCGTCGACCCGATCCGGTTCGACGCCGTGGCGGAGGTCGCGGTCCGGGCCGAGCGCCTGGGGTTCGACGGCCTGTGGGTCTCCGACCACTTCTTCTCGACGCTCGAACGGTACGGGGGCGGCCCGACCCGGTACGGCTCGCTCGAGCCGATGGCCACGCTCGCATCGCTCGCGCCGCTCACCGAGCGCGTGCGGCTCGGGACCCTCGTGCTCTCGGCCGGGTTCCGCCACCCGGCGGTCCTGGCGAAGTCCGCGACGGCGATCGACCGCCTGTCGAACGGCCGGCTCGAGCTCGGCATGGGCGCCGGCTGGTTCGAGGAGGAGTACGAGGCGTTCGGCTACCAGTTCGGGAACGTGGGGGAGCGGTTCGCGCTGCTCGAGGACACCCTCGCGTACCTCCGCGCGCTGAACGGGCCCGAGCCCGTGACGTTCGAGGGAGGGCGGTTCGAGCTCAAGGAGGCGTACAACCACCCCCGCCCGGTGCAGGAGCCGGGGCCGCCACTGCTCGTCGGGGGCAAGGGCGGGCCGCGGCTGCTCCGGATCGCGGCGCGGCACGCCGACGGCTGGAACACGGTGTGGCGGTGGACGCCCGAGGACTACGCGGCGCGGGCGGCCGCGGCGCGCGAGGCGTGCGAGCGCGAGGGGCGCGACCCGGAGGGGTTCCGGCTCTCGCTCGGGCTGTTCACGGTCGTCGGCGAGGACGAGGCCGACGTGAAGCGCCGGTACGAGCTGATCGAGGAGCGGCTGCCGTCGGGTGTGGTCGAGTCGACGCCGCTCGAGGCGTTGCGGGAGGACGGCTTGGTCGGGACGCCGGATCAGGTGCTCGAACGGATCGGCGCGTTCGCGGCGCTCGGCGTGAGCGAGCTGATCGTGTGCGCGGCGCCGGTGTGGTTCGCGCTGCCGGACCCGTCGATGCTCGACGTGCTCGCCGAGGCCGTGCTGCCGGCCGCCCGGGACCTCTGATGGAGCCGCTCGAGGCCGCGGTGAAGGTCCTGACGGAGGAGGACGAGCCGTTGCACTGGACGAAGATCCAGGACCTCGCGCTCCGCCGCGGTTACCTCGATCCCTTCGAGACCCCGGATGTGCGGAAAGCTCTCTTGTCGGCGCTCGCCGAAGGGGCGAGGGAAGGAGTGGTGGTCAAGGACGCAAAGGGCGTCTATCACGTGCCTGCAAGGTAGCTGACTGTCATGCAAGAACGCTCCTCGACGCTCCAGCCATCGCCCAGGATCTGGTGTGATCTGTCGATCTTCGCGGTGCATGCCACCTTCCATCGGTCGTGAATGAGGAGCGTGGTGCCATGCCCGCTTTACCGTTCTGCTGCCCGCTGGAGGACTTCCTGGCACATTCGAGAGGCACAACCTCTGCCATGACCTAAGCCGGGCACCCCCGGGCCATAGTCCCACCGTCACCGACGAGGTCCTCGGAGTCATTCGCGGACGGGGTTGCGTCGATGAGATACGCAGTGGCAGCATGGGATTTGGGCTATGAGTGAGTGCGGGAGCTGGTCATCGAGGACGATGTGTGAAGCGAAGGCTGGTGACCTTGATCCGCACAGATAAGTGGAGGCGTCAAAATGCGAGTGACACGACGAGTACAAACACTGGCAGCCGTCATCGTCCCTCTCGTGGCGGGGGTCTTGGTCGCTTCGTTTGCCGTTGCCCGAGATGCTTTCGTACCCGCGGCTGAGGGCGAGCCCACTTATTCGGTTGAGAGCGTGTCTATCGAGTCGCTCGAGGTGAGTCCCGCCGGCATGTTGGCTGTTGTGAGCTTCACAACGAGGTGGCCAACCCAGGAGTTTCCCGGATACGTGACTTGTCGTGCCTCACTCATTGACGCGGCTGGTGAGGCATCCGATTCATTCGACTTCCAATACGCAAGCTTCCTCGCCGAAGACGCGGCAAGGATCGAGATGAATGCTTCAACAGAACCCCTCTCAGCTGAGGTTCAATGCGGCAAAGCAGAGAGACCATCGCCCGCGTCAGGCTACGCGATCTCGAATCTAAGGGTCGAGAAGCAGGAGATGGGTCCCCCGCTGCTGGTCTTCCATGCGAAGTGGCTCACGGACGAGCCACCTCTGTATCAGGACTGCACGGCTGATCTTGAGACCCCCGCCGGGACCACAGAGACCTATTCCTTTGGGATTTCGGTCGGTCCAGACCAAGATGTCAACGTGCTGCTGACAGATGAATTTGTAGACGCGAAGCCCATCGGGATTGTCTGCCGTCCTGTTGAGGGGGCCGACAATGAGTAGGCGCTTTCAACAGCTCTCGATGTCGGTCCTCAGCATGGGCACGGGACTTGTCCTGGGAGCATGCTCTCCGCCCAAGCGCAGAGCGATTTCTGCCAAGTAGAGACAATTACATTTGGGAGTTCCCCTCAGTCCATCATGGATACAGACGACGGGGATGATGAGGACAACCGCTGGTTCTTGGGAGGTGGCAACGATTTCGCGCGCACGTTGGCGTGTAACGATGCCACACCAACCATTCCCACTAACGGTCAGGGCCAATCAGATGATGTGGGTGGCGGGAGCGGAGGAGATCATCTCGACGGCGGTGTTGGCAATGACACCATCCGAGGACGCCAGAGTGGTCCGTTGGACGACGCCGACTTCATGTGGGGAAGCGGTGGGGATGACATTTTCTTCGACGCTGAACCTGGAGATCCGGACAATGCCAGTGGCCAGGACGGTGCTGACATCATCAACCTCGAGGACACGGACGGGTTCGACAACGCATTCGGTGGCGCGGGTAACGACAACTGTCCCGTCGATCCGGGCGACTTCAGCGAGTCGTGCGACCGAAGTTGAAGCTCTCTGGTTCGAGGGGTTGACTTGTTGTTCTTGCCGAGTCTCTGTAATAGCCCGAAGGTTCAACTGCCGACACCAAAATGACAACGACGTATAGCCGCCGTCCGGCTCCTCGGGCCTAAACCGAGGGCCTGGGCCACCATGGGGAGCATCCTCACCATGCGCTCTGAACTCTCGCCCGAAGAGTTGACATTGCCACTTTGATATCGCCTGCGCTTCTCGTCGGTCTCGCGACAGGCCGCGGGTGGTCGAGCCTCCCCATCGAGGGCTTATCCCTGCGACATCCTCCTTCGATGAGCGCGAGAATGACACCACAATGAGCTCGACTACACTGGCGATTGCGGCGTCCCCGTCGGGCGTCCGATCGAACGTCGCGTGGCGTGTCCTCCTCGCGTTCGCCGGGAGCTGGCTGGTGGCGGCGCTCGCGCAGATCGAGATCAAGCTGCCGTTCACACCGGTGCCGCTCACCGGTCAGACGCTCGGCGTCCTGTTGGTCGGCGCGTCGCTCGGGGCCGGGCTCGGCGGGGTCTCGATGCTGCTGTATCTGGCGCAGGGCGCGCTCGGTCTGCCGTTCTACTCGGGCGGTGACTCGGGCGTGGAGTTCCTCCGCCTGTCGGCAGTCACCGGCGGCTACCTGTGGGGGTTCGTCCTCTCGGCGGCGGTCGTCGGCGCCCTCGCGCAGCGCGGATGGGACCGGTCGATCCGGACCGCGATCGGGGCGATGTTCATCGGCGAGGTCGTCCTGTACGCGGTCGCGATCCCGTGGCTCATGCAGGCGCTCGACGTGTCGCTCGGCGAGGCGCTCGAGATCGGCCTCGCGCCGTTCGTCGTCGGCGACACGCTGAAGCTGTTCGCGGCCGCTGGGCTCGTGCCGATCGCCTGGCGCGTGGTCCGGAAGCGCTCCGGCTAGCGCCGGTACGAGATCCGCGAGAAGCGCTCGAGCTTCTCGAACCGATGCTCGGCCTCGATGATCCGAACGGTCCCCGAACGCGACCGCATCACCATCGAGTACGTCGTCGCGCCGTCCGGCCAATACTTCACGCCCTGGAGGAGCGCGCCGTCGGTGACCCCGGTCGCCGCGAAGAAGACGTGGTCGCCCGCGACGAGGTCGTCGGTCGTCAGCACCCGCCCGATGTCGAACCCGCCGTCGAGCAGCTGCTGCCGCTCGTCGTCGTTGCGCGGGAACAGCCGGCCCTGGATCGCACCGCCGAGGCACTTCAGCGCGGCCGCCGCCACGACTCCCTCCGGCGTGCCGCCGATCCCCAGGAGCAGGTCGAGCCCCGAGCGACGGGTCGTCGCGGCCGAGATCGCCCCGGCGACGTCGCCGTCGGTGATGAGGTGCACCCGCGCGCCGACCTCTCGGACGCGCTGGATCATCTCGGCGTGGCGGTCGCGGTCGAGGATCACGACGCCGATCTCCTCGGGCCGGATGCCTTTCGCCTTCGCGACGAGCCGGACGTTCTCCTCCGGCGGCGCGGTGATGTCGATCGCGTCGGCCGCCTCGGGGCCGGTTGCGACCTTCTCCATATAGACGGCGGCGCCGGGGAAGAACATCGAGCCGCGTTCGGCGAGCGCGATCACGGACAGGGCGTTCGGCTGGCCGACCGAGGTGAGGCGGGTGCCGTCGATCGGGTCGACCGCGACATCGCAGCCCGGGCCGTCGCCGGTGCCGACGGCCTCGCCGTTGTAGAGCATCGGCGCCTCGTCCTTCTCGCCCTCGCCGATCACGACGACGCCGTCCATCGAGACCGTGTCGATCATCAGCCGCATCGCGTCGACGGCGGCCTGGTCGGCGGCGATCTTGTCGCCGCGCCCGACCCATCGGCCGGCGGCGAGCGCGGCCGCCTCGGTCACGCGCACGAGCTCGAGCGCGAGGTTGCGGTCGGGGCGTTCCTCGGTCGCGGCCTCTGGGGCGGTCACGGGACCATCCTATGTTCGCGCCCGCCGGCCTCGCCCGGGGCGGACGAGGCCCTGGGCCGCGCACCACTCGAGCGTCCGCAGCAGCGTGACCTCGAGCGGCGTGTAGCGGAGGCCGAGCTCTCGCGTGGCCTTCGAGCCATCGTAGCGGTGGCCGTGCAGGAGCGTTCGGACGGCCTCGGGGCAGACCGGCGCGTCGCGGCGAAGCAGCCTGGCCCCGGTGCCGATCACCGCGCCGCCGGCCTTCGCGAGCCACGGCGGGCCGAACCGGACCTCGCGGCGCAGGCCCCAGAGCTGCTCGAGGAGCTCGACGGCCTCTCGGGTCGTGATCGTCGAGCCCGAGAGGAGGTAGCGCTCGCCCGGTGCGCCGCGCGACTCGGCGAGCAGGTGGCCCTCGGAGCAGTCGCCGATGTCGACGAGCGAGATCGTGGTCTCGACGAGCAGCGGGAGCTTCCCGTTCACGACGTCGAGCAGCAGCCGCGCCGAACCCGTGGCGCGGCCGGGTCCCTGCACCGAGGCGGGGTTCACGGCCACGACCCGGACGCCGAGCTCCGCGGCGCGCTCGAACACGCGGCGTTCGGCGAGGTGCTTCGAGCGCTCGTACTCGGAGAGGTACCAGCCGCGGTGCGGCGAGTCCTCGCGCCCGACGGTGCCCGGTGACTCGCCGATCGCCGAGGAGGAGGAGGTGTAGACGACGCGTTCGACGCCGGCCTCGGCGGCGGCGTGCACGGCGTTCGCCGAGCCCTCGACGTTCGCGCGCATCATGGGCCGGGGGTCGTGGAGGCACATCGCGTTGACCCCGGCGACGTGGAAGATCGTCGTGCATCCCTCGGCCGCGACGCGGAGGGAGGCGGGCTCGAGGACGTCGCCGCGGACGACCTCGGCGCCCAGCAACCCGACGGTTCGGGCGGACTCCTCCGAACGCGCGAGCCCGCGAACCTCGCGCCCGTCGGCGACGAGCCGGCCGATCAGCGCGCGGCCGACGACGCCGCTGCCGCCGGTGACGAGGACGGGTCCGCTCACTCGGCGGGCGTGCGCTCGCCCTTGGTGATCGTGCCGCGGAACCGCACGACGTACTCGGCGCCCGAGAGCACGGTGATCACGGCGGCTGCGACCATGACGTACTGGTCGAGGTAGTACTCGCCGATCGGCTGGCCCGGCCTCCAGATCGCGAGCAGCACCGCGAGGAACTGCACGTTCGCCTTCAGCTTGCCCCAGATCGACGGCTGCACGAGGTCGCCCGTGGAGGCGACGGCCCCCTTCAGCCCGATGATGAGGACCTCGCGGCCGATGATGATGAGCGCGATCCACGGCGACACGCGGTCGACGACGAGCAGGCCGATCAGCGCGCCCGAGACGAGGAGCTTGTCGGCCGTCGTGTCGAGGAAGTTGCCGAACACGCTCACCTGCGCCCACCGCCGCGCGAGCAGCCCGTCGAAGAAGTCGGTGAGCGCGGCGATCGCGAACAGGACCGCGGCGAGGCTGAACGCGTCCTCGTTCTCGGGGCCGGCGAGGATCAGCGCGAGGATCACCGGGACGAGGGCCACCCGGGCCCACGTCACGACCTTCAGGAACGCTGCGGCTCGAAGGTCGGCGGAGGAGGGCACCCGAAGCGCATCGTAGCAGTGGCCTCGGCCGCGCCCGGCGTGGTTCGTGGTGTCGTCGATGCGCTTGTTCGGGCACGGCCCGTCTCGTAGCGTCCGGCTGTGGACCCGCGGCTCCGTCCCTACGTGATCGTGGGCGCGATCGCGCTCGCCGTGCTCGGCTTCGCCGTGGGGTTCCTGGTGGGGAGCGCCGAGGACGAGCCGCTCGCGGCGCCGGCGCCTTCGCCGACCGCCTCGCCGAGCCCGACGGGTACCGTGGTCGAGACCCCGCCGCCGGAACAGGCGCCGGCGATCGGGACCCAGGGGCGGGTGCTCCGCGAGGGCGACCGGCCGGTCTTCGCGGTCCCCTCAACGGTCGCGTGCCAGTCGCTGATCGAACCGGGGGTGCTCGGCGAGTGCGGCGAGGTGCTGGTCGGCGGGCAGCGGGTGGTCTGGGTGGTGCAGCAGAGCGCGACGGCGACCGGCACGCCCGCGTTCGGCGTGCGGATCTTCACGTTCGTGCCCGATGCGGGCGGGTGGGTCGAGTGGCTGCAGGCGTCCGACCCGACCGGCGAGCGCTGGTCGGACGTGAACGTGCTCGCGGCCGACCTCACCGGCGACGGGGTCGACGAGCTGCTCGTGGGCTTCCGCGGCGTCGGGGACCTGCTGCGGCTCGACTACGACATCGTCGGCTACGGCCAGGACGCCGTCCCGGAGGTGCTCGCCCACCCGGACCCGTCGGACCGGGGCTCGGTCGTGATCTCGGGCGGCGCGATCCTCGAGTACTCGGCGCAGTACCCGGGCGGCGAGCCCGCGTGCTGCCCGCCGTCGTTCCTGTTGCAGACGATCGTGTTCGAGGACGGCTTCTTCCGCGTCGTCGGGGCCGAGACCGTGGTGCCGACCGCCGTGCCGCCCTCGCAGCTCTAGTCGATTAGGGTTCGGCCGTGGGCGACCCGCTGCTCCTCACGGTGGACGACTTCGAGCCCGTCGCGCGCGAACGGCTTCCTCCCGACGTCTACGACTTCTACGCCGGCGGCGCGGGGGACGAGTGGACCCTGGCGGAGAACCGTCGCGCGTTCGACCGGTGGGTGATCCGCCCACGGATGCTCACCGGCGTCCATCCGCCGGACCTCGGCGTCGAGCTGTTCGGCTCGCGGCTCGCGATGCCGATCCTCGTGGCGCCGTGGGCCTACCAGCAGCTCGCGCACCCGGACGGCGAGAGCGCGACGGCGCGCGCCGTCTCCCGGGCCGGCACGGTCATGGTCGTCTCGAGCACGGTGCGCGACCGGCTCGAGGAGGTCGCGGCCGCGAGCGACGCGCCGAAGTGGTGGCAGCTGTACGTGTTCACCGACCGCGAGTACACGGCCGAGATGCTCAAGCGCGTCGCCGTCGCGGGGTTCCAGGCCGTGTGCTTCACGGTCGACCTCCCGGTGATCGGGCTCCGCCACCGCGACACGCGGCACGACTTCGACGTGCCGGTGGGCCTGCCGCACGACGAGCTCGTGTTCGATGCGAAGATCACGTGGGACGACCTCGCGTGGGTCCGCGAGCACGCGCCGCTCCCGCTGCTCGTGAAGGGCATCATGACCGCCGAGGACGCTTCGCTCGCGGTCGACGCGGGCGCCGACGGCATCGTCGTCTCGAACCACGGGGCGCGGCAACTCGACCACGTGGCCGCCACGATCACCGTGCTGCCCGAGATCGTCGAGGCCGTGGGCGGCAGGGTCCCGGTGCTCGTGGACGGCGGCATCCGGCGGGGCACGGACGCGTTCATCGCGCTCGCGCTCGGCGCGTCGGCGGTGCTGGTCGGCCGCGCCATAGCCTGGGGGCTCGCGGTGGACGGCGAGGAGGGCGTCGTCTCGGTGCTGCGGATCCTTCGCGATGAGCTCGAGAACGCGATGTCGCTCGCCGGGGCTCCGACGGTCGCCGAGATCACGCGGTCCTTCGTCGCGGCGGCCTGAGTCGTCGTTCGCGGTGACGGTGTACGGGCCGTCTGCGAGCATGGGCCGTCATGCCGCGCATCGACCTGCACGCGCACTCGAACCGCTCGGACGGGACGTTCGCCCCGGCCGAGGTCGTCCGGCTCGCATCAGAACGCGACCTCGACGTCGTCGCGCTCACCGACCACGACACGACCGACGGGCTCGACGAGGCACTCGCGACCGGGGCCGAGCTCGGCGTCGAGGTCGTGCCCGGGATCGAGCTCTCCGCGGAGCACGAGGCCACGAGCGTCCACGTCCTCTGCTACTGGATGGACCCGTCGAACGAGGGGCTGCAGGCCGAGCTCTCGCGGCTGGGCGACGAGCGGTTCCGCCGTGGGGAGCTCATGGTCGAGAAGCTCCGGGCGCTCGGCGTGCCGATCGAGTTCGAGCACGTGCAGCGGATCGCGAACGGCGCCACGATCGTCCGGCCGCACGTCGCGCAGGCGATGGTCGAGATCGGGGCGGTCGCGACCGAGAAGGAGGCGTTCGACGTCTACCTCGGCGACGGCCGGCCCGGCCACCTGCCGAAGCACGCGCTCGACCCGGTGGACGCGGTGACGCTGATCCTCGGCGCGGGCGGCGTGTGCGTGCTCGCGCACCCGGGCATGTGGGGCGACCAGACCTCGGTCCCGGTCGAGCTGATCAAACGCATGGCGGCCGCCGGGATGCGCGGGCTCGAGGTGGACCACCCGGACCACCTCCCCGAACAGGTGGACCAGTACCGAGCGCTGGCGGGCGAGCTCGGCCTCGTGGCGACCGGCGGCTCGGACTGCCACGGGACGCGGTACGAGCCGGTGCGGCTCGGCACGTCGCTCTGCCGCCCCGAGGCGTTCGACGAGCTCCGCGGCGCCGCCGTTCGCTGAACGCGGCGC
>Ga0075431_100001324_pt1 | contig 22641 bp, 16 predicted proteins | sample RhiMetdeltSRZDD5_FD_75297 | JGI IMG/M metagenome (GOLD analysis project Ga0075431, IMG submission 75297) | Populus rhizosphere microbial communities from Tennessee, USA - Rhizosphere MetaG P. deltoides SRZDD5 | ecosystem: Host-associated > Plants > Roots > Rhizosphere > Soil | place: USA... | reverse complement strand
TCGTGAGTGGTGATCTCTGCGGTTTCGAAGCAGCCGCCCCTGTCAACGCTCACATCGATTACAACACTACCCGGACGCATATTGCTCACCATCTCTTCAGTTACCACCACAGGTGTCCGTCCTCCCTGTGACCCAAGGGCGCCTACAGCAACTTCGCACGTCTTAAGCTGCTTTGACAATATCCTGGGCTCAAGAACCGACGTCCATAAGCGATGACCTATATTGTTCTGCAGTCTTTTCAGCCGGTACACACTGTTGTCAAACACTTTTACCGAGGCCCCAAGCGCCAGAGCTGCTCTTGCTGCATATTCCCCAACAATGCCGGCTCCAAGTATGATTACTTTGGTGGGTGGAATTCCGGAAATGCCTCCCAATAAAACTCCCTTGCCATGATTAGCCGAACCAAGATATTGGGCTGCGATAAGCATTACGGCGCTACCGGCTATCTCACTCATGCTTCTCACGATCGGATAGGTCCCGCTGTCGTCCTTGAGCGCTTCGAAAGAAATGCCGGTCACCCTCTTTTCCATCATTTTCTCGAGCAGCGAAGCCTTCATCACCGACATGTGAATCGGTGAAAATATCTGCTGGTTATATTGAAGAAAGGGAAGATCTTCTTCTACTACCGGGGCAGACTTTACAAGAATCGGTGCCTTGAAAACTTCAGACTTGTCGTAAACAATCTTTGCGCCGGCCTCACTATAGTCCTTGTCCCGGAAATGAGTAGGTTCACCGGCGTTATGTTCAATTATTACCGTATGGCCATTGCTTACCAGTACCCCTACAGCATCAGGCGTTAGCGCAATTCTGTTCTCCTGAAAGGCGGTTTCTTTCGGTATGCCAATGTGCAACTGGGCGCCCTTTGGTTTTACATCCAGCGTTTCCTCAAGCGTTTCATAACTGAATGAAGTGCTGATGTGCGGTTTTGGATGAGACATTGATGCTGTTATGATTTGACCTTACAATTTACGATTTACAATCGGCTTAAATTGAATACTTGTTATACCCGCCCCGGCGGCGATTTAAGTGACAGTAATCTTCCTTTTTTGGTCGTTTATTTCGGTGATGCCTATGCGTATCGTTTCTTCCGGAAAAAGGGAAGGCGCCCTTGATGGCCATTCCACGAGGCATGTCCATCCGGAATACAGGCAATCCTCCACTCCTGCCCTTATTGCCTCCTCTTCATCACGGCACCTGTAAAGATCGATATGATAAACCGGCCCTTTCTCTGCCTCGTATTCGTTTATTATAGAGAAAGTGGGGCTGCCCATCACACCCTTCACCCCCATCCTTCTGCAAAGCGCCTGGATGAACGTTGTTTTCCCTGCGCCCATTTCTCCCTCGAATGTGATAATATTTCTTTCTTTCACTGCATTGTAAATTTCATCTGCCGCCTTATCAATATTATCCAGGCCATATTCCAGTTCCATGGAGCAAATATAAAGTGACACATCAAGAGTGTTACGGTGTTTTCCTCATGGTAATGTAGTGTTAATTGCAACAGCGTTTGATATTATCATCAGGCGAAAAATCAGCGATTCGGTAAATTTGCAATATGGAAAAGACAACTTGGAAAGTTGAAGGCATGACGTGTTCCAACTGTTCTTTAACCGTGACAAAGTACCTCGAAAAAGAAGGAAACCGCAACGTTAAAGTGAATCTGCTGAGTGGAGACGTAATGTTCGAAAATGCAGGAGATAAAGATCTTGAGCAGGTAATTAAAGGGATAGAAGAACTTGGCTATACCGTAAAAACAGATGATGCCACAACAAGCCTGCCGAAGAGGAAATTATTAAAAAACAACTTGCAGCGCTTTTTGTTCTGTGCAGCGTTCACGTTGCCCTTAATGCTGCATATGCTCGACCGCTGGATTCATATTGGTTGGATCATGAACCCATGGGTGCAGTTCGCATTGTGTATTCCTGTATACATCGTTGGAATGGATTTCTTTGGCAGAAGCGCCATCAAAAGTATAAGGAACGGCATGCCTAACATGAATGTGCTGATAACAATTGGCGCGACTGCAGCTTTCATATACAGTCTTATAGGCGCGATAATTTTTAACAACCCCGGATATTTGTTCTTCGAAACTGCTGCGGCAATCATAACCCTGGTGTTCCTTGGCAACTATCTTGAAGAGGCGTCGATCGAATCTACACAGCGTTCTTTGAATAAACTGGCGAAGTCGCAGAAGGTAACCGCCAATATGATTGCATTCAATGATAAATATGAGGAAGTTATATTTCCTGTTGACAATGAAACGCTGCGGCCCGGCGACCTTGTGCTGATCAGATCCGGTGAACAAGTTCCTGCCGACAGTAAAATTTTGTCGGGCAACGGTAGTGTGAATGAATCAATAATTACCGGCGAAAGTATGCCAGTCGACAAGGCACCAAAAGATAAGCTGGTTGGTGGAAGCATTTTGATTGACGGTATTATCAAGGCACAGGTTACAGCGGATGCAAAACATTCTGTACTTGCCAACATTGTAAATCTGGTGAAGCAGGCGCAGGGTGAAAAGCCGCCGGTGCAATTGCTTGCCGATAAAATAAGCGCGGTCTTCGTGCCGCTTGTACTTGCAATTGCAGCTGTTACTTTCGTCGTCAACATGTTTGTTCTTGATGAAGACATATTTACGCGATCGTTAATGCGGGCAATCGCTGTTTTAGTGATTGCATGTCCGTGTGCCATGGGGCTGGCCACACCGGCTGCCATAGCCGTTGGCCTGGGAAGGGCGGCAAGAAATGGAATATTGTTCAGGAATGCGAAAAGCCTTGAGCTCTTTAAAGGAATCAGGCAGGTGGTATTTGACAAAACCGGAACGCTTACGACAGGGGAATTCAGGATCGGAAATTTTGAATCGTCAGTGGCGGAAGAAGAATTCAAAAAAATCGTTTATTCACTGGAGAAATATTCAAATCATCCCCTTGCCAAAGCAGTCACATCCGAATGGAAAACTAATAAGGAGATAAAATGGTCCCGAACGGAAGAAATAAAAGGGCTTGGCATGAAAGCCCAATCGAAGAGCGGCGACATTTATGGTGCCGGGTCTTATAAGATTGCCGTAAACAATACGGACGACAGGTCGCATAGCATTTATGTTGTGAGAAATAATGAACTGATCGGCTGGATGGATATGCAGGATGAAATCAGAGAAGAGGCGTTCGAAGTGGTTGAATACCTGAAAAGAAAGAGTATTAAGACTATATTACTGAGCGGCGACAGGTTAGAAGCATGTAAGTTAGTAGCAGACAGATTAGGAATCGATGAAGTGATCGCCGAGCAAACTCCTGAACAAAAGCTGGAAAAGGTCGCAGAATTAAATAACATCTCACCAACTGCCATGGTTGGTGACGGAATAAATGACGCGCCCGCCCTGGCAAAGGCTACCATAGGTATTTCTCTCAGCGCTGCTTCACATGTGGCAATGCAAACTGCCGATGTGGTGTTGATGGATAATGGACTTAAGCATCTGAAATTATCGCTTGGCCTCGGAAAACATACTTATCTGACGATCAAACAAAATCTTTTCTGGGCTTTTATATATAACATCGTAGCGATACCGGTAGCTGCCATTGGATTACTTACGCCAACGTTCGGCGCCCTGGTCATGGGATTAAGCGATGTAGTACTTGCAGTAAATTCAGTAAGATTGTATGTGAAGAAGGTCGCTTAATGCACAATATACATTTCATACTGAAAGAATACTGGGGTTATACCAGCTTTCGTCCTCTACAGCAAGAAATAATCAATAATGTTCTCAATGGGGATGACTGTCTCGCATTAATGCCAACAGGCGGAGGCAAATCCATCTGCTTCCAGGTACCGGCAATGGCGTTTGACGGTTTATGCCTGGTGATCACACCATTGATTGCATTGATGAAAGACCAGGTGGAGAACCTGAGAAAAAAGGGGATCACTTCTTTCGCCATCCACTCGGGAATGAATAGAAATGAAGTATTGGCAACGATGGAAACTGCCTGTAACAGTAACTGTAAATTCCTGTATGTGTCGCCTGAGCGGCTCGAAACAAAGATTTTCAAAGAGTATCTGCCTTACCTTGGAATTAAGCTCATAGCCGTTGATGAAGCGCATTGCATTTCGCAATGGGGATACGACTTCAGACCGTCGTACCTGCGTATTGCCTCACTGCGGGAAGAACTGCAGAACGTTCCTGTGCTGGCTCTAACAGCATCGGCAACGGCAGAAGTACAAAACGATATATGCGAAAAACTTCAGTTCAAAAAGAAAATAATTTTCAGGCAGTCTTTTGCACGTCCGAACCTTTCATACAGCGTTTTTAATGTAGATGCTAAGATCAATAAAGTGGAAGAAATTCTAACCAAAGTTCAGGGAACAGGTATCGTCTATTGCAGAAGCAGGAGAAAAGCAAAAGATATCAGCGAATTACTGAATATGAAAGGCATCTCAGCGGATTTTTATCATGCAGGACTTAGCCAGAATGAGCGAAATGTAAAACAGGAGGCCTGGCTGACAGACAGAACCCGCGTCATCGTTTGCACTAATGCATTTGGAATGGGAATAGACAAACCGGGCGTCAGGGTGGTTGTACATGTTGATGTTCCGGAGTGCCTTGAAAACTATTACCAGGAAGCCGGCAGGGCAGGAAGAGACGGTAAGAGGTCGTATGCAGTACTGCTGGCAAACAAGAACGAGCTGGCAACACTTAAATCGGAAGTAGCAAACAAGTTTCCCGGAGAGGAGGAAATCAGAAAAACCTATAAATCACTGATGAACCATTTGCAAATTCCGGCAGGAATGGGTGAAGGCAATTACTATGAGCTAGACGCGCAGAAATTCATCAGTCAATTTCAACTTGATGCAGCGAAGGTATTATCGGCACTAAAAACACTGGAACAGGAAGGGTTGCTTTATTTCAATGAGCAGGTATTTATCCCGTCGAGAGTGCAAGTGGTTGCAACGAGGGAACGCCTGCTGTCGTTTGAAAAAGAACAACCCGAACTTGAAATCCTCCTCAAGCATATATTGAGATCTTATGAAGGCGTACTTGACCAGCCGGTAAATATCAGCGAAAAATATGTTTCGTTTTCCTTAAGGCAGCCGATTGAAAGAACAATTGAACAATTGAACAAACTTCACAGCTACGGGATCATCGATTTTATGCCGCGAAAAGAAAAACCACAGGTTTTTTTATTCACCAACAGGGTAAAAGCCGATGACCTGAAGATCAACACGAACCAATATAACAAGAGAAAAAAACAATATGAAGATAGGTTGGCGGTAATGCAGATGTACGTTGAGGACGCAACCCACTGCCGCAGTGTTTTGATTGGACAATATTTTGGGGACGAAGAGATCCAACCATGTGGCATATGCGATAACTGCATCAACAAAAAAAAGGATGATTTAAGCAATGTGGAATTCGATCAGATGCATAAGACGATCATAAATGAACTGAGGATCCAACCGCTTTCGATTAATGCACTGGCCGAACAACTAAAAAGTTTTCCAAAACATAAGATCAAGGAAGCGGTAAGATTTCTGCAGTCCGAAGAAAAAATATTTGCGAACGAAGCGGGACAAATGTGTTTAAAAAATACTGCGTTTCCTGCTTCGTCCTCCCAATCCTAATGCGCCGAGAAGACTTCTTGTGATGATACTGGCGGCTGTTCTTCCTATTTGCCTTGTAATTGGACTTTCGAGCATTTGTTCAACAGTAGACTTCTCCGGCTTTGCAGGTCTGCCAACAGGACGCTTTTCTTCAGCAGCTGATCGTTCTGCAGCTTCGTCGAGTTTTGAATTGAGAATCTCGTATGCGCTCTCGGTGTCGATCTCATGATCGTACTTCTTCTTTAGTTTTGATTTGGCGACGATGTCTGTAATTTCGCCGGTGGTAAGAACATCCATCCTTGAAGAAGGCGGTATCAGCATTGTGTGAACGATAGGTGTTGGAATTCCCTTTTCGTTCAGCAATGTAATGAACGCTTCACCTGTTCCGAGCTGCGTCATCAGGTTATCGACATCGTAATAATCAGTCTCCGGATAATTTTCTGCCGCCTGTTTAATTGTTTTTCTATCGGCAGCTGTGAATGCTCTCAACGCATGCTGAATTTTTAATCCCAGTTGAGCGAGAACGCCAGCAGGAATGTCCTGCGGATTCTGGGTGCAGAAAAATATACCTATGCCTTTAGACCGAATCAATTTTATCACCGTTAGAATCTGCTGCAGCAAGGCGTCTGTCGCTTCCTGGAAAACAAGATGGGCTTCATCGATGAACAATACGAGCTTGGGTTTGTCGGGATCGCCTTCCTCTGGAAGCGATCCGTACAATTCTGCAAGCAGGCTCAGCATAAAAGTAGAGAACAGTTTTGGCCTGTTTTGCATGTCGGTAACTCTGAGCACGCTAACCATACCGCGTCCGTCATCGGAGACCCTGATCAGATCGTCTACCTCGAATGATGGTTCACCAAAGAAAACGTCGGCGCCTTGCTGCTGAAGTTCTATAACCTTACGCAGGATGGTGCCCGTGGTTGTCGTGGAGATTTTACCGTATTCTTTTTCGATTTCTTTTTTGCCTTCGTCGCCGATATATTGCAGGAGCCTGATAAAGTCCTTAAGATTAAGCAGCGGCATCTTTTTGTCGTCGCAATACTTAAAGATCAAAGCTACCACTCCTTCCTGAGTGTCGTTGAGGCCGAGGATCTTTGAAATTAAAACCGGTCCGAATTCAGTAACGGTAGCCCTTATGCGCACGCCCTGTTCATTACTGATGGTTAAAAACTCGACGGGAAGTCCTGCTGGATTAAATTCACTACCGGTATGCGTCAGGCGTTCCTTGATCTTGTCGTTCATTGTTCCCGGCGCGGCTATGCCGCTCAGGTCACCCTTTATATCCATTAACAGAACCGGGACACTGGCGTTGCTGAGCCCTTCCGTTAACACCTGAAGCGTTTTTGTTTTACCGGTGCCGGTAGCTCCCGCGATCAATCCATGGCGGTTCATTGTTTTAAGAGGCAGGTAAACATCAGTGCCTGTAAGCGGCACCCCATCTAGCATTACGGTACCAATTTTGAAATTCTCTCCCTTAAAAGTGTAGGATTCTTTGACAAGCTTTTGAAATGCTTCCTTATTCGCCATAGATCTCTATTAATGATGTAATGTACATATATTAACAAAAAATTACGCAGCCATCCGGATAACATACAAATTGATTAAATTTATTTACCGTATGTTTATTTTCAACGAATTAATTTCATCGTATGGAAGGTAAAAAAACGAAAATACTATTGTGTGAAGACGACCAGAATCTGGGAATGGTGCTGAAAAATTATCTTGAGCTGAACGATTTTGATGTAACCCTCGAAAGGGACGGCAGACTGGGACTTGCAGCGTTCCAGAGAGAGAAATTTGACATCTGCCTGTTGGATATTATGATGCCACATATGGACGGCTTCAAGCTTGCTGAAGAGATACGCGACGTTGACCCTGATATTCCGTTGTTCTTCCTGAGCGCGAAAACAATGAAAGACGACATCATTCAAGGCTACAAGCTTGGCGCGGATGATTATATCACTAAGCCTTTTGACAGTGAAGTACTGTTACTTAAAATACGTGCGATCCTTAAGCGTAACGAAGAAGGAAACAAAGAGCAGGAAAACAGGGAGTTTGACCTTGGCTCTTATCACTTCAATCCAAAGCTCAGGGAGTTGAGCCACGACGGCAAGATGCAAACACTTTCACCGAAGGAAAATGAGTTGCTGAAACTTCTTGCCGAACATTTGAACGATCTCCTTCCGCGTGAGCATGCCCTTAAAAAAATATGGGGCAGCGACACATACTTCAATGGCAGAAGCATGGATGTTTACATAGCCAAGCTGAGGAAATACCTGAAAGACGACCCGAACATCGAGATAGTGAATATTCACGGAAACGGGTTCAGGCTGGTCGTTCCCCAGAATGCATGAGACGGAAATTGTAGGCGGCAGATGAATACTTGATTTACCCTAAAACAATTCACCGGGCTTTTGTTTTCCTAAATGCTGATACGCTTTAGGTGTGGTTTCCCTGCCTCGCGGTGTACGTTTCAGAAAACCTTCCTGTATAAGAAATGGCTCATATACTTCCTCAATGGTACCGCTTTCCTCTCCTACAGCGGTGGCAATGGTGTTAAGTCCAACAGGTCCACCTTTGAATTTTTCGATTATTGTGCTCAGAATTTTGTTGTCCATGTCGTCGAGCCCGTGTTCATCTACATTAAGGGCTTTAAGTGCATGCTGTGTGATGCCAAGATCGATAACTCCGTTGTGAAGCACCTGTGCAAAGTCGCGCACTCTGCGGAGCAGGCCGTTCGCTATTCTTGGCGTACCGCGGCTCCTCCGGGAGATCTCATGTGCGGCATCAGACGTGATCTTTACTCCCAGGATCTTGGCTGCGCGCATAATGATATTATATATCATCTCAGAAGAGTAGTACTCAAGCCGCGATTTGATAGCGAAACGCGACAATAATGGCGCCGACAACAGACCGCTCCTGGTAGTTGCACCGATAAGCGTAAATGGACTAAGACTGAGCTGAATGCTACGGGCACTGGGTCCTGTATCTATCATGATGTCAATACGGTAGTCTTCCATCGCTGCATATAAATATTCTTCGACTACAGTGCTGAGCCGGTGTATTTCATCGATAAATAAAACGTCGTGAGGTTCAAGATTTGTGAGTAACCCCGCAAGGTCACCTGGCTTTTCAATGACGGGACCCGAAGTTTCCCTGATATTGACCCCAAGTTCATTCGCCACAATCCGGCTCAGCGTGGTTTTGCCGAGACCCGGGGGACCGTGAAAAAGAATGTGATCCAAAGCCTCATTGCGCATCTTCGCCGCCTTGATAAAAATTTTTAGATTCCCGATGATCTGATCCTGACCTGTGAAGTCGGCGATAACTGAGGGGCGTATATTATTCTCAAATTCTTTATCGGATGCGCTTAGAGCACGTGCGTCGGCGCTGAGATTTGCATTGGGCATATTTTATAAAATTAAAACTAATTTTAAAGATGACTTATGATGAATTTATCACCAGCCTTTCATCTGATCAGCCGCCCCGGGAAATTTCTGAAGTGCTGAGAGCATTATGGTATGATGGAAAAGATGATTGGCACGGATCACACAATATTGCCCAGGAAATTGAAGACAGCAATGGCTCGTGGGTGCATGCGTACCTGCATAGAAAAGAAGGTGACCTTTCAAATGCACGATACTGGTATTCGCGCGCCGGAAAAACTGAACCCAAGGTTCCGCTGAAAGAAGAATGGGACTCGCTTGTTCGGCATTTTATTCAACAAGCCTGATGCCTGTTTTGGTAAATTCAATTTTCCTTTGTTTATAAAGATTTCCGGTCGTCATTTTAAACGTCTTTTTGCTCATGCCGAAAAACGAATAAATGTCATCAGGGTTTGATTTATCGTTATACGGCAGGTACCCATTGTTCTCTTCAAGCAAATCGAGCACCTTTTGAACTTCATCTTCAACTTTCTGGTATCCGGGTTTGCCTACAACCACATCGATCCTGTTGTCGGGATAGATTTTTTTAATGAAACCCTTGAATGAATCGCCGATACTTATATCCCGGAACACCTCATTGAAATGCAGGACGCCGGTATGCCTATGATTAATTATCATTACATAACCGATCTCAGAACGTCGCAACACCATTAAGTTAACAAGGTCCATTTCTTTCACTGTTAGTGAGTCGTTTGAAAGAAACTGTTCAATCTTCTCGGTAGCGGTCATCCTGCCCGTTCTTTCGTCGAGATAAATTCTTACTATGTAATATTCATTGGGATACATTTGGGTGAGCTGTTTCGAGCGGGGTACAAAAAGATCTTTCATAAGGCCATTATCCAAAAAAGCACCCTGGCTCGTAACACTTACCGCTTTCAATCTGACTATTTCACCAACGCGGCCCTTTGGTTGTTGAGTTGTGGCAATGAGGCGATCGTCTGAGTCGTGGTAAATGAATACTCTCACAACATCCCCAACCTTCGCACCTGCAGGTACATATCGCTTTGGCAGCAGTATGCCATCTTTACCATCGTCGAGGTAAACACCAAAATCAACCTCCCTGCTCACCTTCAAATCATTGAAGTCGCCTACTTTTATCATGGCAGAAAATTAGGATTAAAAACTGAAAAGTGCCTTCAGGCCATTAACTTGTGTTATGAAAAAAATTCTCGCGGTATGCGCTGCGGCTTTTATAATGATGGCTGCGCCGAAACTGTTGTCAGCACAATCAAAACCCGTTTTGAATCACATAGCGGTTTATGTGAAGGACCTCAAAGTTAGTACCGCTTTCTACAGCGATGTGATCGGTCTCGACACAATACCTGAACCATTTCATGATGGCAAACACACATGGTATAGTGTATCGGAAAACAGCCACCTCCATCTGATACAGGGAGCGACGGAAATTTCAAAACACGATAAGAACACTCATCTTTGTTTCAGTGTACCTTCTGTTGAAGATATGATCGCACGGCTGAATAAAAACAAGATTCCATATGAAAGCTGGACAGGCGAAAAGATGACGGTTACAACCAGAGTTGATGGCATTAAACAATTATATTTTGTTGATCCGGATGGTTACTGGTTAGAAATAAACAACGATTATCCTAAAAAGTGATATTGTTAAATGCTCCAGCCGCTTACATTACAATTTCTGAAGAACTTAAAAAGGAACAACAGGAAAGAATGGTTCGATAGCAACCGCAGCAAATATGAAGATGCAAAAAAGGATGTTGAAAACCTTTCAGCGGAGATCATAAAAAGATTGTCGCGAACCGATGAAACAATTGCGCATCTTCAGCCAAAAGACTGCATGTTTCGAATTAACCGCGATGTACGCTTCAGCAAAGACAAATCGCCCTATAAAACAAATATGGGTGTATACTTTTCAAAAGGCGGAAAGAAAGGTATCAGTGCCGGCTATTATTTTCATCTAGAACCAGGCAGCAGCTTCGTTGCGGGTGGCATGTGGATGCCGATGCCTCCTGAATTGAAGAAAGTAAGACAGGAAATAGATTACAACTGGGATGAGTTCCAAAAGATTATCGGTAACAAAAAGTTCAGATCGAAATATGGTGATCTCGACAGAAGTGATGAGTATGTTTTGAGCCGCCCTCCGAAAGGATATGAGGAAAATAATCCTGCTATTGAAATATTAAAACTGAAAAGCTTTATCGCTACTGCCAAGATTCCTGATAACGATCTCACGTCAAAAGATCTGGTAAAAAAAGTAGTTGACAATTTTGTATTGCTTAAGCCACTTGTTGATTTCCTGAACAGATCAATAGAAGAATAGCGTTAGAACGTTTGCCGGAATTACGTTAAATTGTATTTAAACCAACCTGACAGCTTATGAAAAGGAAGTACATCGTTTCTGCCTGCTTCATATTTTTCTGCTTCACCACATTTGCGCAGACTTCAACCCAAAGGATTTACATTAAAGGAGGCAACGACGCGTGGGATAATTTCATGAAGGAGATATTTCTCTATCCATCTTTTACACCAGGAATTGTTGAATATAAAAATGGGCAGCGCTTTAAAAGCAATATGAATTATAACAAGGCGCTGGGCACAATACAATTCATCGATGAAAAGGGAGACACACTCTCAGTGAACAACGAAGAAAGTATAGCCTTTATCAATATCGCTGGCAACAAATTTATCTACGCACCAATGTGCCTTCAGATCATAGAAGGTGATGAAAAGCTAGCTCTGCTTAAACAGGAAACAGTAAGGATCGCCGATAAGCATAAAACAGGGGGGTACGGAATTCCAAACGCTTCGGGCACTATCGAATCTATTGACCGCATAGATACGCGGCTCAATTACAACCAGATCGAAATAAACGAAAGCCTGCTCATCCATAAGGTTACTACCTTTTACATCGAGGACGAAAAAGGGGAAATTTTTGTCGCATCCAGGAAGAATGTGCTTAATAACTTTCCCAAAAAGCAGGAAGCAATTAAGTCTTATATCAAAGCGAATAATGTTGATTTTTCAAGTGAAGAACATCTCATTGGTCTCAATCATTTCATATCAAGTAACTGATATTTAACAGGTTACGCGCAAACTTTTTCACGGGCATAATTTTTTATTTATAAAGTGTGGGTGAGGACCCAAATATGTCTTCATGTCTTTAAAATAAAAAATTACTTTATGAAAAAGCTTTTAATTATTCCTTTGATTGTGCTGAGTTCGACCCTTTTCGCGCAGAAGTTTCAGTTCGGGCTGAAAGGTGGTTTGAACATTAGCAATTTTACCAACACGAGTTTTAATAATGTAGACAACAAAGCGATCGTGGGAGTGCACGGTGGTGCATTACTTAGTTTGTTGCTTGGCGACCATTTTGCCATTCAACCTGAAGCGTTGATCTCTACACAAGGCGCAAAACTGTCATCTGATGCTGGCTTCGATGATGGCAATTACAGATTGACCTATTTGACTATTCCTGTGATGGCAAAGGGTAGATTCAATGGTGGGTTTTATCTTGAGGCCGGACCACAATTTGGTTTCAAGCTAAAAGAAAACATTCCCGGTGCCAACAACACAGAAAATTTTGCGAAGAATGCTGATTTCGGCATAGGCGCCGGACTGGGATTCCATGGTAAATCAGGACTGGGTATTGGCGGCCGTTATGTAGTGGGTCTATCCAAGGTTGGCGACTTTTCGACTAACGAATTTGCTGATCCTAATTTCAGCAATGGAGTTATCCAGGTTTCATTGTTCTACACATTCCTTAACAACCGCGACAATCCGTAATTATTTCAGCCGTACCTGAAATAACATTCCCGGTTCTTCCCTTACTCCCTTGCCAGCAATGAATAATTCACCTGAAGGGGTAAATGTTATCCCTTCAGGCTGAATAAATTTGTCTTTATCCAGTTCTGTAAGATCTTTTATGTTTTCGTTCATTTTCATCCTCAGCAACTGAACACGTGTTCCATCAACAATGTAGAGCAATCCTGAAACCGGATTAATATCAAGGTCTGAAGGTTGAAATACCGTTTGCACATTCCGCGGCTGCAAGTTTCTGAACACGCGGCTTCTTAGATCGATCTTTATTGCAGGTTTGGCCAGCATTCGCTTGTACGGCAACTGGAAAGAATATATGCCTTTATATAGCTGGTTACCATCTTCTGTTCCTTTTATTGTTACGAGGAGACGCTTGTTTCTCCTGTCGTAACAAAGTCCATTCACCTCCTCTTCGATTGTTAGATGGCTTCCGTACTCAATCACTTCACGTTTTTCTGATGAGTAGTTTCTTATTTCAATGATTCGCCCATCAGCGCAAGCAACATAAGCATCGCTGTTAATTATAACAAGTCCCTTATAATTGCCGGGCGGACCGAAAGGATATTCTTTTTCTATGGCGCCGGAATCGAGGTTTAAAATGAATATAGAGCCGACCTCGTCCTGAAGACAGGCCATTTTATCGGGTGAGAGAAAGTCGATAGCTGAAATATTTCGCAGCACAGACGGGAGTTTCCACGATCTCGAGATCTTTACTGTGTTGGACGACGAGCCGGGGTGAGAGGTGTCTGCAAGGAAAGTATCAGTATCATCAAAAAAATAACATGAACTGTTTGCATTTGTGGTTTGAGCAGCTGCTATTGATATGGTAATAAAAAATAATATTGATGTCGCGCGAGTCAAATAGAGTATTTTTATGTTTTTGAGCGTATAAAATAGAATAATTTAATCGACATACCGTATATTTGTGCTCTCAGACCAACTTTAGTAAATATTAGTATTTTTATTATATAATTTCAGGGGTAATAATAGTTAAAAAGTAAACCCTTTACATCTTTCATATGGCAAGCAATCGTTAGAGCCTGCTGTTTCTACAGCGGGCTATTTTTTTATTGATATTTTTCCCTAATTTAAATGATTGTTAACTACGATTGCTTTTCATGACCCCGCTATGCGGGGTTTTTTAATGCCTTCAAAAAAAATCCGGCATCCAAAGCTGCCGGATCCTATATTTAATACCTTGGTTGTGATGATCTTATTTTTTATTTCTCAACATCTTAACTGTTTGCACAATCTTTCCGTTAATTCTTAACGCCACAATATAAACGCCATTAATATTTGTTCTGATACTGTTCAGGCGAACTGTATTACTTCCGGCGGGCATATTGCCATAGTTCTGTCTCATCACCAATCTTCCAGTGAAATCGTATACTTCTGTACTCACCTTGTTTGAGGCGGCAGGATTGTTGAAAGCAATATTCACGATGTCACTGAACGGATTCGGGTACACTTTCACTTTGTAATCATTAGCCGCAGGAAGCGCTGTAGTTACTGTAGTGCTATCAACCGTGCTATTTGACATATATAGTATTGATGCGCCCTGCGCGTCTGAATAATCCTGGATGATGAGTCCACCATTGAAGCCCCATTGTGCCGCAGCAGTAGTTGAGAAATCGACAAACAATTCACCATTTACATCAGGAACAACATCGCTTATGTAAACAACTTTTGTTGAGTTCATCCATGAGTTGAGGTAAACAGTTCTTCCATTCACTGTATATGTCGCTGTATAATTTCCCTTGAACCAGCCCGGGGTGCTCGAGCTTCCAACAAATCCGATCCGGTATTTCCTTGTATGGCTTAATCCCGATAACTTAATCTGACTTAATTGTCCATTATCCAACCAGAAATTTGACATCAGCACAGGATCAGGAACAATACCTGTATTAGCACCAGTATTGGCACCTGCGTTAAATTCTCCATTAAACACTTTTGTACAGCTTATCCTTATGCCTGAGCTCGCTCCGTTTTGATTGATCAGATTGTCTACGATGAATTCTGTGAGCGGATTAACTTCAAGATTATTCCACGGGAATGGAGCATTTACTACTGTGCTGTTGAAGTTTACAAGCACCACCGACGATGGTGTTACTATGTAAAATTTATTGCTGTATTCCGAAACATCTGCGTTGCTTCGGGCTCGCACGCGGTACCAGTATTTAATATTTGGAGATAAGCCGCTATCCGCATACTGCGTCGTATTTCCTGGCAACGAAATATTTGTCACACCAACGGTAAACAACGAATCACCCGCACGTTGGACCTCATAGCCGTCGGCCGCATTTTCAACGTCTGTTCTATCCGACCATGTTAGTAGCGCACTGGTTCTGCCAGTCGGTTCAGCATAAAGGTGTTCGGGATTGAGTATTGTTACAGACGGGTCAAGCTCTTCGATTACCAGAGCATTCAGATATGTAAATGCCGAGCCGTTCACTCTTAGAATCGTGACAGTGATCTGCCCGCTTGCATCCGGTACCAGGTTGTTTAGATTCGCAGATCTTGTGGTATTGTAACGCGCATCCAGTGTCGACACCTGTGTGCCGTTCGAATATTGCGCCGTAGCAATAAGGCCTTCGTTCTGGCTTCCGACGAAGTCGAGGTTGTAAACGCGTACAGGATTAAGTCCACCCACCCTTATTGTTTTTGCCGATCCGTTATCTGCCAATCCGCTTTCGAGCACAGCATCCGGCACAATTCCTGAATTATTACCTGAAATGTGCCCGAGGGTTGTTGTGCTGCTCCATGAATTGACTGTGGTTACTGAGAATGTGGTGGCCACATTATTTTCATCAACGAGGTTGGTGATTATGTTGCCGGCAGCCTTATTTCCAAGCCAGTTATTCCATGGGGCCGGTGCGGTTTTACCTGCAGCACCAAAGTTTACAAATACCGAGCGCGTTTTAGCATCTGCAACAACTATATTAAAGTTTGCAGTAGTTGATGCGCCGTTGTTATCTGTCGCTACAAGGGTGAGAGTGTAGAAACCAACATTGTCGTTAGTCGGGCTTATTGTTATCCTGTAATCTGAGCCGGCTGTATTTGTCACAGCAACGAATGCAGGTTTTTTCGTGATCTTAACGGTTATCACATCACCGGGATCGTCGGTGATGGTAAAATCTTCTGTTATTGTCTGGCCGGTCTTTCCATACATATTCGCCAAAGAGTTAATAGCAGGCGCATTGTTTCCGGCTTCAAATTGTACGATGTTGCTTTTCGCGCCTTCACCTCCTCCATTGTACCCGGCTACATAATAGTAATACAGTGTGAGTGCCGAAGTTGTAAGGTCGGTGTAAGCGTTGTTACCGGCGCCAACTGTACCGAGCAACGAATATGTTAAGCCATCCGTTGATCTGTACACTCTGAATCCCGACTCGTTTGTTGAGTTATCCTGCCATGTGAGCGTTATTGAGTTGTTCGCTCCACCGGTGGCCGACAACTGGGTTGGCGCAACCGGTGTTGCAGGGGCCGATAATGTTTTTGCGCTTGCAACACTTGTAAATACAGATTCACTGCTTGCGGTAACTGCGCGTATCTTATAGAAGTAGGTCTTCGCTGCTGTTAATCCTGAATCTGTGTAAGATGAACTATTGCCGGGAGCGGTTCCAATAGGAAGATAAGTACCCGTGCTGGATGTTGACCGCACTACTTCAAATCCGGTTTCATTATTGCTTATATCATTCCAGCTCAACACAATCTTATTATAAGCCGAAGCCGTTGCCGTAAGACCAGTAGGCACTGCTGGCGCCGGTTCAACGGCGGCCGTTGTGAACGTGAAGAAATTCCGCGGTATTTTTTCCCTTGCCAGCCCTGCATTGCTTGTCCACCATAGTTCCATGGCGTATCCGTTGATACCCTGATAGAATGTCACGGTTATGTGATGATACCCTTGTGTGAGTGTTGCGGTACCGTACCTGCTACGGATTCCATGAATACTGTCGTTATTCACAAGAGGAACCGCAGTAGAAGAATATGGTACGTCGATGTAAACTTTGCTGCCATCATCGGATCTTGTTTCGAAAGTATAAGATGCCGTAATAGGAATATATATCAAACCCTCCCATACAAACCCATATCTCGTGGTGGCAGTTTTGATTCTTGTATCATTGATATTAATAGAATCAGTAACGCCCGTGCTCGCAGGTGTAAGCGCGTTGAAATTAGGAAGTACCTGCCAGGTGGTTGCGCTTGTATAATATTTATAATTGAGCCCCTGCCGATGCGTAAATCCTGTAACCTGATTGCTTGGAGGTGATACGTTATCATTATTGTCAACTGCTCTGACAACAAATGTGTATGACGTGAGCGAGTCAAGATTAAACACATTGAAAGATGTTGCATTGGTGCTGAACACCTTAACATTATTTGCGTAGATATCATATCGTTTGATGGACCCGTTGTCAGTTGATGCGCTCCATTTCAGCAAAACAGTAGTTGTTGTGCTTCCCCGATAAGTCAGATTAGACGGCGCTGTGGGAGCAGATACATCGGCAAGTGTTTTTGCAAGCGACTCATTTGACTTCGCGGATGCGCCTGTACCATTTACAGAGCGCATTACGTAGTAATAAGTGGTGCCTGCCAATAATCCCGTATCTGTGTATGTAACAGCATCTGCTGCTCTGATGGAAACAAACTTATAAGGCCCACCTGAAGCGGTCGCCCGGTACACTTCAAATCCTGTCTCATTATTTCCCTGCGCCCAGTTCAGCCTGACCTGGGTTGTGTTGAGCGGCGTTGAGGTTAGATTTGTTACCGGATCCGGCGCCGGCGATCCATTTGCATCTACTACTGTATAGTTCGGTGAAAATTCGGATCCGCATCCAAATTGTTCTGAATATTTCCCTATGTAAGTTCCAACCGGTGCGTTGAATATCTGGGTTGTTGCCACGAGGACGCTGTCGCTTACCCGATACCATTGGTAATTGAGAAATCCGGGTGGCATCTGTAAAGGAGCAGTCGTACTTCCATCGAGCGCAGGCAGCACATTGCTTGCTGCTCCGCTGATAGTGATTGGCGGGGTTATGGTTGTTGTTTTCAGTTTTACAACAGCAGGCTTTGGCGAAAACAACGACCATTCAGAAGTTGCCGTTCTCTTAAACCTCACCCGGTATGTTCCGAATGATTTTACATTTATTTCGTTGCCGGTAAATGAAATGACATCGGCGGGCTGCAGAATAGTATTTACGCCGTTGGTTCGTGTAGCAATTGTAACTGAGTCTTTCTGCCATTCGTAAGCATAAAATCCCTGTGTGATACCTAACCTTGCATTGATCGGTTCATTTGCACAGAACTCGTTACGCTGGAAAAACACAAGCGGATTAGCCTTGTGCATATTATTCATAGCGGCCGGGTAATCCGGTTCACGCCAGTGTGCATACCAAACGGCATGGCCCAGGTCGGGGTATCGTGTGTACCTGATATCGGCCCCAATTTCCTTCATCCTGTTTAACGCGTAGTCGGCCTGCGCGGGTGAAGGATCAGGATCTTTTCCTCCAGTTGCAAACCAGATCGGGATATGCACGAAGTTATTTCTGTTGTTTGTGTTACCTGCTGCCGCAGAAGGAATGATCTTCGTTATCCTTTGAGGGAAAGCATCTGCAATTCGCCATGAACCATATCCGCCTCCCGACAATCCGTTGCAAAGTACCCTGTCGATATCAGCTCTCACATATTTGGCCATAGAGTCGATAATAGCGATCACTGTGGCCAGATTTGCTGTTGTTGTGGTTCCCCATGAACCCCAGCATCCATCCGCATTTACCATTTGAGGATACAATAGAAATCCATCGAAAAGATTATTGTTTACAAAATCGCGGAACAGACCGGCGCCCAGGTAGAGCTGCTTTTCATTATTATATACTCCGTTGTTAGAAGGGCAGCCAACTTCTCCTGCGCCGTGAAAGAACAGCATCACCGGATATTTCTTGTTGACACTGTCGGGGCTGGTAAAGCTTTTCGGAAACTTCAACCGGAACGCCATTGGAGTTCCGTTCCAGTTAAGAAAATATTGTTTGAAAGAAGAAACGTCTATTGCCCCGCTTCCTGTTGATACACCATTTGTGGGTGTAGAAACCCATTTCTGTAATCCGCGGATTGTGGGGTCCGGCCGCTGGGTAGAACCGAGTGCAGCCGTTGCGCTGTACCGTACGATAGGGTCCGAGGGATTAAATACGTTCTGGGCACAGGTTTCATAATATGAAACCAAAATGGTTACAGTTAAGAGTACAAGTCTTTTCATAATTACACACAATAAATAGGCCTTTCATATCCAGGCAAAAACCAGGGTTCGACAGGGTAACGGTGGTGTGTAAAATGACTGAGGAAAAATTTGCTTGCGAAGATTTCCAGGCAGATCAAGTGGTTAATCGAAAGAATAGGGCTAATATATTTCGTTATTCTGAAGGAAGGTTGGATAAGGGGTGTGGCGCCAAATGTACTATTTTTTGTTTATTATCATCACTTTATCAAATTTATTGACCATAATAAGCATCTTTTCCATGCTTTCTCTGAAAATGTTTATTAACCAGCGAATCCTTTAAACGGGCCGCTGAAGGATTGATTTGTTCGGTCAGGAATGCCATCTTGGCCAGTTCTTCAAGCACAGCAGCATTATATACGGCCTTCCCAACTGATTTACCCCAGGCAAAGGGTGCATGGCTTCCTACCAGAATCATTTCGGTTTCTTCATATGACAAGTTCCTTTCCCTTAGGCAATTTAGTATCTGAAAGCCCGTTTCGTATTCATAATCGCCCTGAATCATGGTGTCATCCATTGGCGGCGCACACGGGATATCCGAAATAGTATGATCGGCATGGGTAGTACCGTATGTAGGGATGTCCCTCAGCGATTGGGCCCATGCCGTTGCATACGTTGAATGGGTATGAACAATCGCACCGATGCTGCGGCAATGCTTGTAAAGCACCGCATGTGTTTTTGTGTCTGACGACGGCCGTAGGTCACCCTTTATCACTTTCCCGTCGAAATCTACTATTACCATATGGTCAGGTGAGAGATCATTATACTGTACACCACTTGGCTTGATAGCAAATACCCCTGCATCATGATCGGCAACACTTACGTTTCCGAAAGTGAACAACACGAGTCCCAGCTCCGGAAGTTGCATGTTACCCTCATATGCCTGTTTTCTTATTTTAGAGTATTTGCTCATGTGCCTTTTGTTTACATTCTTTCCTTTTTACAGTTCTCTGATCCAGATATTTCTGAAGCTCGTGGTGTTGTTGTGATCCTGTAACCTGATCGGCCCCTTGCCATGAACTTCGTAATGTGGTTTTCCGATATAGGGCGTTGTTCCGTAGATAGGCGTGTGATTCTGTATAAGCACATTATTCTGTAAAACGGTAATATAGGCAGGAGTAATAATCATGCTGTCCTTATTAAATTTCGGCGCTGTATAAATAATATCATATGTCTGCCATTCGCCCGGCTTTCTGCAGGCATTTACCAGTGGCATTGTCTGCTTATATATCGATCCGGCCTGCCCATTCGAATAAGTTCTGTTGTTATAACTGTCAAGCACCTGAAGCTCATATTTCCCCTGCATGAAAATACCACTGTTACCGCGACCCTGGCTGCTGCCTTTTACTTCTGCCGGCGTACGGAACTCGATGTGTAACTGGTAGTCGTCGAACTGCTGGACAGTTTCAATATCCTTTGAACCAGGCTTTACGGTCATTGCTCCGTCAGCAATTGTCCACTGTATCTCACCCTTTGGCACCGAAGATTTCCATTTTGAGAAATCTTTTCCATCAAATAATACAATTGCATCAGAAGGTGCCGCTGATACCGCTTTGCTAACAATTGCATCGGAAGGTGTAACGACCCTCGGCACAGGGTTCCAGAGTTCGGATGACTCGGGCGTTTGTTTTGAAGAGTCGGGTTGTGCCATTACAACCACACCGGATAATAAAATCACTACGAATAATAAACCACGTTTGTCCATCTTGATCAGAATCTTGAGTGTTTAAAAAATAAATGCGGCACCAATTTAGGTAATAATAAAATCCTTCATACAGTATTTTCACGCATTCGCTCATGTTATTTAACCGCTGGCCCTAAACCAACTGCGATCCCTTCCTTCCTTTTATATCTTTCACGATAGAATCAAAGCGGCATGAGAAAAATTCTGTTACTCCCCGTGGGACTGATACTATGCAGTTTTCTTCAGGCACAGTTAAAAGACAGCGTCGGCAATAAAGAAAACCCGGACTCAGTGAAAATTGCAGTGTTAAAGGAAGTAACAGTCACTTCAAAAAAGCCTGCCATAGAGTTACTCCCCGACAAAACAGTAGTAAATGTTGATGCATCTGTTACCAATTCAGGAACCACCGTGCTTGAAGTTTTAGAAAAATCGCCGGGAATTACAATAGACAGAAACGGAAACATCAGTTTAAAAGGAAAGCAGGGTGTTCTTATAATGATCGACGGTAAGCCTTCACAGATATCCGGCACTGATCTCAACAATCTTCTCAGCGGCATGACCGCATCTCAGGTCGACCAGATTGAAATAATGGATAACCCGCCGGCAAAATATGACGCGTCGGGAAATGCGGGCATCATTAATATTAAAACTAAAAAAAACAGGCAGAAAGGCTTTAACGGCAACCTTTCGCTTTCAGTTGGCCAGGGTAGATTTTCAAGAACTTTAAACAGCATCAACCTGAACCACTATTCAGGCAAAATAAATCTGTTCGCCAACATCAATGTCAATCTCAACCGCAACTTCATGAAGATGTACGCCCTCCGGAAATATTACGGGGAAGATAATACGACATTAACTGCAATTCTCGATCAGCCGTCGTACCTGAGAGGCCGCGCCCCGTCGCAGAATATTAAAACAGGGTTCGACTATTTCATTACCAGGAAAACTACTGTGGGAACGGTCGTCAGCTTTACCAATTTTTCGCGCTCAACGACTGGCGCAAACCAGGCGGTATGGAAAGATGCGGAAGGAAATGACGACTCTGCAATTGTAACCACCAACGATCATAAAGACAAACAAAAAAGCTACGCCGTAAATGTGAATGCGCGGCACTCATTTAATGCATTCAGCGAACTTACAGCCGATATTGATTATCTCGGATACCGCATTAAGAATAATCTCTTTTTCAATAATCAACTTAAAGAAGCGGGAGGCTACAATGAGGACATCACCGGCCATATTCCTTCCGACCTGAATATTTTTACGGGGAAAGCCGACTACACCGAAAGCTTCGGCAGTCAAATGAAATTAGAAGGCGGATGGAAGTCTTCTCATATCAGAACAAATAATATTGCTGAATATTTTCTAAGGACAGGCACAACCACCATGCCCGACTTCGGAAAAACCAATCATTTCATTTATGAAGAAACCATTCATGCCGCATATGCTTCGCTTGAAAAGAAAAAGGAAAAGCTCACATTGCAGGGCGGTCTGAGGTATGAATACACAACTTACAACGCCCATCAACTGGGCAATGAAACCAGAAAAGATTCTTCCTTTTCCAGAAAATATAACGGCGTGTTTCCCACTGCGGTCATAAGCTGGAAAATCGATTCACTGAATGGCCTGTCGCTAACCGTTGGCAGAAGAATAGACCGTCCGCGCTTTCAATCGCTCAACCCATTTGTTTTTGTGATTAATAAATACACCCACCAATCGGGCAATCCGTATTTCGTTCCCCAGTACACCTGGAACACGGAACTAAGTCATACGTTTAAAAGCGTTTTTGTTACCAGCCTGAGCTTCAGCTATACGAAAGATTATTTTTCGCAGATATTTTACCACGACAGCACAGG
>Ga0075431_100001322_pt1 | contig 22654 bp, 20 predicted proteins | sample RhiMetdeltSRZDD5_FD_75297 | JGI IMG/M metagenome (GOLD analysis project Ga0075431, IMG submission 75297) | Populus rhizosphere microbial communities from Tennessee, USA - Rhizosphere MetaG P. deltoides SRZDD5 | ecosystem: Host-associated > Plants > Roots > Rhizosphere > Soil | place: USA... | reverse complement strand
GCTCATCGCTTCGAGGTAAGAGCTCTCGGCGTTGTCTTCGCAGGCCGCCGACGCGATCTCACCCGTGAGATACAGAATCTGCGCCTCGCCTGCTCGAGCCCCCAGACGGCGCGTGAGCGCGAGTGCCTGTCGCGTGTGGCCGGCGGCCTCGTCGATCCGGCCGGCCTTGAGGTCGGTCAACGCCGCCCAGATGAGAATGGGCGCCGCCCATCGGTAGGTCTCACGACCGTGGAAATCCTCGACGGCACCCTCGAGCAGCGGAAGGGCCTCGTCAGCGCGGCCGGCGACAGCGTACGCGGCGCCGAGCGTCGCGGCGACGGGCGACAGCGCGGCGACCAGTTGCCATCTTCGGCAGAGCTCGAGGCATCGCTCCAGAATTTGAATCGCCCGGGGCAGCTCCCCGCGACGGAAGAGGGCCAGCCCAAGGCCGAACAGGCCCCAGAACAGCGTGAACGGATGATCCGCGGTCTCGGCGATCTGCACGGCGGCCTCTCCGTGGCCGATGGCGTCCTCGAAGCGGCCGAGCTCGGACAGCACATCGGCGAGGACAGCGGCCGAGAGGGACGACTGGATGGCGGGGGCCCCGAAGCGCTCGTAGCGCAGCTCACTCTCGAGGGCCGTGTTTCGCGCCAGGAGCGTCGCTGCTTCGCTCAGCTCACCCCTGGCGGCGTGCGTCATGCCGAGAAAGGACGTCGCGACGACTTCGATCGCACGATCACCGAGCGTCCGAGCAATACTCAGTGCTTCCATCCCGAACCTGACGGCCTCGCCATAGTCGCCGGTGGCCAGACACTGGATCACCATGAACGTGGCGATCCGAGCCAGCCGGTGCTGGTCGCCGAGCGTCCTGGCGAGCAGTTCTGCCTCGTGCAGGTGCTGCCCCATGCGCGCGCGATCGCCGAGCGGGAGGAGCGCGTTGCGGAGATCGATCCGGATGTCGATCGTCAGCCTGATGCGCTCGACGTTTTCGGGCAAATGGCCGGCCGCTTCCAGGGCCTGCTCGAGAGGGGCAATGGCCTCGCGGTAGGCTGCGCGCGCCGTGGCCCTCAGCCCGGCCTGGCGCAGATAGGCGACCGCCCTCTCCCACAGCTCCCCGCGCAAGGCGTGATGGGCGAGGCGCTCGATCTGCTCGCCAAGACGGTCCGTGTGAACCCTCTCGATCGCGCCGACGAGCTGCGCGTGAAGCTCGCGACGACGCTGCTGGAGCAAGCTGCCATAGGTGACCTCGTGCGTGAGCGCGTGCTTGAAGGCGTACTCGAGATCAGGAAACAGGCCGGTCTCGTAGAGGAACTCGGCGCCCTGGAGCCGGTCGAGGGCACCACGCAGCGCCTCGTCGGATAGCCCGGCAATCGCCTGCAGGAGGGCGAAGGGCACGTCCTTGCCGACCACCGAGGCCGTCTGCAGAATGTGTTTGTCCTCCGGAGAGAGTCGGTCGATCCGGGCAGCCAGGATTGTTTGGACAGTGGGAGGTACCTGCAGCGTCTGGAGTGGTTGCGTCAGGCGATACCGACCGCGCGAACCGACGAGCGCCTTCGTCTCCACCAGCGTCCGGACGGTCTCCTCCAGAAAGAACGGGTTGCCGCGCTTCACGAGGAGCTGCTTGAGCGGCACCAGCCCCGGGTCATCACCGAGAAGCGCCTCCAGCAGCTCCCCGGTGCTCTCGGCTGGAAGGGCATCGAGCCGTAGCTGGCTGTAGGCCGTCTTGCTGCCCCAGCCGTGCTGGTACTCGGGCCGATAATTCACGAGGATCAGCAGACGCGCCGAGCCCAGGGTCTCGATCAGGGAGTCGAGCAGGCCCTGAGTCTCGCCATCGATCCAGTGCAGGTCCTCGAACACCACGAGCAGCGGTTGCACCTGACTCTCACGCAGCAGTAGACGCTTGACGGCGTCCAGGGTGCGCTGGCGGCGCTGGGGCGGGTCCAGGGTCTGCCATGCCGCGTCCTCGACCGGCACGTCGAGCAACGCGAGAAGCGGAGGCAGCAACGGCTCGAGCGCCCGGTCCAGGGCCAGAACCCGTCCCAGTACCTTCGCGCGCATCTCCCGGTGATCGTCCAGGTCGCCGATCTTGAAGTAGCCCTTCAGTAGGTCGATCACGGGCAAGTAACTGGTGGCCTTGCCGTACGACACCGACGAGGCTTCCAGGATGAGCCAGTCGTGTACTCGATGCGACTGGGTGAACTCGTAGGTGAGCCGCGATTTGCCCACCCCGGCCTCGCCCACGATGGCGACGACCTGGCCGTGACCGTCGCCCGCCTGCCCGAGGACCCGCCGTAGGTGCTCCACCTCGGCGTCGCGGCCCACGAAGCGGGTAAGACCCCGCCGGGCGGCCGCCTGGAGCCGAGAGCGCGCTGGCCCCGCCGCCGTCATTTCATAGACGTCCACCGGCTCGGAGAGGCCCTTCACCGCCGTCGGTCCGAACGACTTGACCTCGACGAAGCCTTCGGCGAGCGCGAGCGTCGCCGCCGTGAGCGCGATCGTGTCGGGCGCGGCCAGCTGTTCCATCCGCGCAGCGAGATGCGTCGTCTGCCCGACAGCGGTGTAATCCATGTGGAGGTCGCTGCCGATCGCGCGCACGACGACTTCGCCGGAGTTCAGGCCGACACGGATTCGGATCGGGACGCCTTCCACGCGTCGCACGGCTTCGCCGTAGCGCCTGATCGCGCCCTGCATCCGCAGCGCGGCGTAGCACGCCCGCACGGCATGGTCCTCGTGCGCGATCGGCGCGCCGAACAGCGCCATGATCCCGTCGCCCATCACCTGATTCACCGTGCCCTCGTACCGGTGGACCGCCTCCATCATGACTTCGAGCACCGGGTCCAGGATCTTCCGCGCGTCCTCGGGATCGCGGTCGGCGAGCAGCTCCATCGAGCCTTTCAGGTCGGCGAACAAGACAGTGACCTGCTTACGTTCCCCTTCGAGTGCGGCTTTGGAGCTCAGAATCCGCTCGGCGAGGTGCTTGGGCGTGTATGACCCGGGCGATGGCGGCCGAGGTGTTGGTCCCGCGGTAAGCCGCGCGCCACACTCACCGCAAAACTTCTGGCCTGGCGCATTGCGCATCCCACACCCGGAACAGACGAGCGCGAGGCGGGCTCCACACTCGCCGCAGAACTTCAGCTCAGCGCCGTTGTCGTGGCCGCACTGCGGGCACCGCATCACACAGCCTCAACTTTTCTCGCGAACCGTTCCTGCCCGAATGTCATGCCCAGGTCGCCGTACATCGCAATCGCGAACGGTGTTGCGATTACTCCGGGCGGGCGAGGGTCACGGAAAGTTGTAGCGGCTGATATGCAGGTGCACGCCGTGGCTGCCCTTCGGCTCCACGGTCACCTCGCCGGTGCCGTCGAGGCGCGGCGTGCCGGCCTTTCGCAGCGCGGCGGTGAGGCCGAAGAAGTCCTCGGCGACGAGCGAGAGGGCCACCATGCCCTCGGTGCCGCCGACCTCGGCCGCCGGGACCACCAGCAGCGCGCCGTGGCCCACCGCGAGCATCGTGCGCGGGCCGCCGTTCATCGCCATCTCGGGAAAGCCGAAGAGCGCCTGGAAGCGGCCGGCCGTCTGCTTCACGTCCTTGGCGCCGATGACGAGCCGCTTGAGTCGCAGCGGCGAGGCGTGGCTCCCCTCGCTCTCCGACGCCGGCGGCGTGGCGAGCTCGACGAGCACGCCGGCACACGCGCGCGGATGCAGGAAGGCGATCTGCCCGGCCAGGCCCGCGCGCGGCGACTGGTCGATCAGCTCCGCCTTCTTCTCCTTGAGCGCGGCCAGCGAGGCGCAGACGTCCGGCGTCTCGAAGCAGAGATGATGCAGGCCTTCGCCGTGACGGGCGAGAAACCGCGCGACGCCGGTCGAAGATGACAGCGGCTCGAGCAGCTCGATCTCGGTGTCGCCGGCAGCCAGCAGCGCCGCCCGCACGCCCTGATCGGAGATGGTGCGCTCCTTGAGCAGCGGCAGCTCGAGCACGTCTCGATAAAACCGGTAGGCCTCGGAGATGTCCCTCACCACGACTCCGACGTGATGAATCCGACGCATGAGCACCGACGCCTCCCTCAGCGAACGAATGCCGCGACGCGTCGCGTGCGCGCGTCGCGGATGCGGATGCGATGGTTGGGCAACAGCGTGGGCGGCAGGCGCGCGGGCGAAAACCAGTCGAGGGCGAGCGTCTCGTCGCACGTCGTGAGCTGACCGCCGCGGACGGCGCACTCGAAGAGGCAGCTCACGTAATGCCACACGTTGCCATCGGGATAGCGCACGACCTGCAGAGACGGGTCGGAGTAGACGCCGATCAGGCGGCGCGGAACGACGATGAGCCCCGTCTCCTCGCGCACCTCGCGGACGACCGCGGTGGCGAGCGCCTCGCCGATCTCCACGGAGCCGCCGGGCAGGCCCCACTGACCGCCGTCGGAGCGCTGCTGGAGCAGCAGGCGGCCGCGGCGGTCGAAGATCACGGCCGACACGCTGGGCCGGACGCCGAGCGCCCGCTCGTGCTCGCGCTCGAGCGTGATCACGGGGACACCGTACCGGACGGTCGCGGGCTGTGCAAGCTCACGCGGCCGTGAACAGACGCTGGAACTGCTCCCACGGTACCGGCGGCGCCGCCGCCACGCCGGCGTTCTCCTCGACGTGGCCGAGCGTTTTCATGCCCACCAGCGCAGTGCCGACGCCCGGGGTGGAGCGCACGAACTGGATCGCGCGCTGCGCGTCGGTGGCCAGGCCCGGCAGGAGCTCCGCGACCACGGGCGGCAGGTTCTGCGCGAGCCGGCCCTGGTACATCGGGGCGGAGGCCATCGTGTAGATGCCGAGCTTGCCGGCGGCATCGAGCGTCGACATGACCGTCTCGCCGAGCCGCTGGTTGCCGCGCGTGAACGCCTCCGGCATGCCGAGGTTGTACGGCAGCTGGATCACGCGAAAGTGGTGGGCGTCGCCGGCGATCTGACGCGCGAGCGTCGTCAGCTCGGGCAGCGAGAGGTAATCGGCGTCGCCGGGATCCTGCCGGTAGCCGTTCCACGTCGCGGTCCCGTAGACACCGATGCGTCCGTCCGAGGCCGCGCGCTCGAGCGCGGTGAACGCATCGCGCATGCGGGCCATGAAGGCCTCGCGATCCAGCTCGCCGAGCTCGCTCTCCGGGTTGTGCACGTAGTACACGTCGATGGTCTCGACACCGAGATTGGCCCGGCTGCGCTCGATCTGGTCGGCCAGGTAGCGCGGCGTCATGCAGTGGGCGCCACCGGCCACGTCGCCCGACTTCACGATGCCCGTCCGCACGTACGTCTCGCTGAAATACGCGCGCGGATCGGCCGGCACGTCATTGTCGAAGGGGATGAAGCCGCCCTTGGTGGCGATGAGGATCTCGTCGCGCGCGAACGCGCGCCGCGCGATGCCGGTCGCCAGCGCGCGGCCGATGGCGCGCTCGCTGCGCTGGTGCCGGTAGTTCACCGCGGTGTCGATGACGTTGATGCCCCGCTCGAGCGCGCGGACCACGGCCTTCTCGTACGCCTGGTCGGTGGCATCGTCCTCGCGCCCGAGGTAGGTCCCGATGCCCAGGCTCGACACGCGCAGGCCGCCGTGGAACGCGCGGAAGTGGTCGGCGGGCAGACGGTTGGCGAACCGCGTGACGAAGCGCGCAGTCCCTTCGGCGGTCGCGCGACCGGGCAGCATCGCGGCCATTATGCGGCCGTCAGCCCTCGCGATAGAAGAGAAGGAGGAGCCCGACCGCGGTGAAGCAGGCGCGCCATGTCCACGCCGGCCAGCGCCCGGCCTCGGGCAGGCGCAGCTCGAGCCAGCGTCCCCAGCCGGCGAACGCGCCGAAGACGCCGAGCGGCGCGTGCGTGACCTCGGTCAGGAACTCGTCCTTCAGGTTGAACATCGCGTGCGAGTGCGTGAGGAGCAGCCCGCCCCCGACCGCGCAGAGCAGCGGGAACACGTATGCCCACGGCCGCTCGGGCAGGCGGCCCGTGCGCACCATCCACTCGAACAGCGCGAACGCGATCACCAGCAACACGAACGTGCGGTGCTGCAGCACGTCGGGGAGCGTGAGGCTCTCCCAGAAGCCGGCCGGGCCGAGTGGCCAGGCGCGCGGATCGTTGCGGATGAACAGGAACGTGGCCAGCCCCAGGAAGACGAGCGGCCAGTGGCGCGCGGCGCGCACGCCGAGGCGCTCCAGCATCGCGAGCACACCCATGGTGACGACGAACAGGCCCGCCCAGTGATGGTTGTACTCCGACCACGCGCGCTCGATGGGCTGGCGCGTGATCTGCCGCTCCATGAGCGGATCGGCGGCTCGCAGCAGGTCACCGATCGGTGGGCTGCTGAGCCGCGGCGACGCCGGCGCGAACCGCGCCGCCACCTCGGCGACGGTGGCCCGGTCGGTCGTCACGTCGACCGCCGGCGGCAGCGAGGTCAGCGAGGCGGCCGCGAACAGGATCGTGATGCCAAGGCCCAGTTCCACCTCGACGAAGCGGAAGAGGCGCACGCCCGGCTCGCCGGCCGCGCGCCGCACGGCGCGCATGTTGGCGAAGGCGAGGGCGAGGGCGACGACGAGTAGCACGATCTTGCTGAGGATCATCACGCCATAGGCGGTGCCGACCAGCGCCGCCGGCTCGCCGACGTACATCCAGGTCAGCGCGACACCGGCCACGATGATCACGCTCATCGACCGGAACGCGAGCGCCGAGAACCGTCGCACCAGCGGCCCCGCGGCGTGGACCTGGAGCTCCGGCCGCGTGGCGATGAGGCTCGCGTGGTGACGCCGCCACGCCGCGTAGAGGGCGAGGTGCGCGAGGCCGCCCACCCAGACGGCGGCCGCCAGCTGGTGCGCGCCATCGAGCGCCAGCAGCAGGCCGCGATACTCCACGCGGGCGACCGCGTGGCTCAGCACGGCCGAGGACGCCACGAGGCCGGCGGCGCCGACCAGCAGCGTCGTCCACGCCGCCCGACCGACGGCACCGGCCCGCATGCGCCACGCCAGGAGCGCCACGCCGAGCGCCCATCCCACGCGCGCGGTGGCCGTGAGCGCAAAGGTCGTCGTGAAGAACTCGGTGGCCGGCGCGCTGCCGTGAGCGGTGGCCACAGCGCCGAAGCTCACGAGGACGACGGCCGCCTGCGCCGCCGCCGTCCCGGCCGCGGCCACGCCGATCGTGGTCAGCGCGAGCGCCGCCGGCGCGTCGGGCTTGGCGTGCGGCTCGGCGCGCAGGACGTAGCGGAGCCAGACGGCGCCGCCGAGGGTGATGCTGCTGAGGACGAGGATCAGCCCGCGAAGGAGGACGTCGGCGAAGCCGGCCATGGCTCAGGGGGCCAGCCGGAATCCGTAGGCGCCGCTGACGACGTGGCCGTCCGTGGAGAACACCTGCCATTCCACGCGCCAGGCCCCGGGCGCGAGCGGCGGCACTCGGGCGACCACGCTATCGGCGGGCGCGGTGTCGCGTGAATCGATGAGCGCGGTGGCGACGGCGCCGCGCTCGTCCACGAGACGCACGCGCGACAGCCGCTTCTCGATGCGGTTGTTGAAGTGCAGCCGGAGCTGCAGCGGGCTGGCCGACAGCACCGCATCGGGCGCAGGCGTGGCGCCGAGGAGCAGCGAGTGCGCGGGAACGGGAGTGGCGGACGCCAGCAGGAGCACCGCCGCGAAAACGCGTGTCACCGCCAGTCGTCGAGGACGAGGTGCGTCGGGTCCTCGTAATCCTCCTGCTTGCCCTTCTGCATGCGCACCATCGTGAAGTCGGTCTGGTAGCCGCACCTCACCAGAGTGCTGTAGGCGAGCCAGTAGCGCAAGTACACGGGCACGATGACGCGCTGGACGCCGAGGTCGTGACCGAAGTCCTCGACGGCCGCCACGAACTGCTCGAGGTGCTCGACACGCTTGTGGACGGGATCGATGGCCAGGTACTTGACGTAGAGGGCACCGGTCGGCGCCTCGCTGACGCCCGGCGTGTGCACGACGGCGAAGCCGATGAGGTCGCGCCCCCGCTCGAGCAGCAGCGTGTCGCCGAGCGCGAGCCCATCGACGATCTCGACCTCCTTGGCCACGTCCAGCCCGCGGCAGATCCCGTTGGTGATCTTGTGGAAGCGGGCCAGCGACGCCTTCTTCTTCGCCTCCTCGAGCGTGGAGAAGCGCCGGATGGTCAGCGGTCCCCTGGCGAGCTTGGTGGCCGGCCGCGGCGCGCCGCGATCGAGCGGCCGGTGCATCACCGCCGTGAGGTACTTCGGCTGATATCCGAACTTGTGATACAGAGCCAGATGCTTGGGGCTGGTCGGATAGGTCATCACGCCGTGCAGCGTCGTCTTGTTCTCGTCGAAGAACTCCTGCGTGGCGCGGATGAGCTGCTGTCCGATCGTCTGGTTGTGATAGTTCGTGAGCACGGCCACCGGCCCCAGGAGCCCGACGGAGCCCCAGCAGACCGCGAGCGCCGCCCCGACGATCTTGGCGTTGTCCTCCTCGGCCACGTAGCAGCCCCACGGCTCCATCAGCCAGCGATGGTGCACGTACTGGGCGCCGGCGAACGCCTGACGCGGCCGCGTGCCGAGCTGCCGCTCGAGAAAGTCGCCGAAGGCGTGCTCGAACACGTCCTTCACACGCGAGAGATCGCCCTTGCGCACGCGGCGCACCTGCACCTTTGGCAGGCGCCCCTGCGGGTCGAGCCCCGCCCGATCGACCGTCGCTCTCACGAGGCTCCTGCGAGATCTTCCAGCAGCGTGATGATGCCGGAGTGATCGAGGCCGCCGCGACCCTTCACGCGCATGGCGCTGAAGAGCTCCTGCACCACGGCCGTGGCCGGCAGCGGCACGCCGAGCGCCCGCGCCGACTCCATGATCAGGCCGAGGTCCTTGAAGTGCAGATCGATCTTGAAGCCCGGGTTGTACGTGCCGGCGATGTAGTTCGGCTTCTTCTGCTCGAGGCATTTCGAGCCGGCCAGGCCGCCGCCGAGCGCGGTCAGCAGCAGCTCGCGATCGAGCCCCGCCTTCTTTCCCAGCGTGAGCGCCTCCGCCAGCGCGGTCAGGTTCACGGCCACGATGATCTGGTTGGCGAGCTTCGTGAAGCCGCCCATGCCGAGCGGGCCGAGCAGCGTGATCGTCTTGCCCATCGCCTGGAAGATCGGCAGCACGGCGTCGAAGGTCGACCTGTCGCCACCCACCATGATCGACAGCGCGCCGTCGATGGCGCCCTTCTCGCCGCCCGACACCGGCGCGTCGAGCATCTTCACGCCCTTGGCGGCGAGCGCCTCGCCGACTTTCTTCGAGACGATCGGCGAGATGGTCGACATGTCGGCGAAGAGGAGTCCCGCCCTGGCGCCTTCGAGGATACCGTCCTTGCCGAGCGCGACCTGCTCCACGTCCGGCGAGTTCGGCAGCATGGTGATCAGCACGTCGCACTGCGCGGCCACCTCTTTCGGCGTCGAGGCCGCCTTCGCCCCCGCCTTGACGACCTCGTCGACGGGACCGCGGCTCCGGCTGTGGACGACAAGTGGATGGCCGGCCTTCAGGAGGTTCTTGGACATAGGTTTGCCCATGATGCCGAGGCCGATGAATCCGATCGTCTGCGCCATGACTCCCCCTGGGATGTACCGGCTACCGCACGGAAACCCGCGCTGGGAAAGACCTTCCCCCCGCCGCGCCGCCGAGAAGTAACACGACAGACGCTACAGGGTCAAGGCGCATTCCGGTGACGGACGCCGTTGACCCACGTCTCGACGACCTCGATCCGCGCGATCTCCGAGGGCGCACACGCGAGAGGATCGGCGGATAAGACGAGCAAGTCCGCGCGTTTGCCGGCTTCGAGGCTACCGCAGACCGCATCCGCCCCTGCCGCGCGCGCGGCGCCGAGCGTGTAGGCCTCGAGCGCCGCGGCGGCCGAGATCGCCTCGTCCGGCCCGGTCACCTGCCCCGACCGGCTCGTCCGGGTCACGGCAGCGGCGATACCGAGGAGCGGCGCGTTCGAGCCGCACGGGAAATCCGAGGAGAAGGCCTGGCGCACGCCGGCGCGGAGCGCGCTGCCGAAGGCGCGTGGCAGGAGATCGGGATCGGGAGACGGTCCGCGTGCCTGCGGGGCGCCCATGTCCCAGAGGAACGACGGCTGCGCGACCACCCAGATCCGGAGCTCGGCCAGCCGCTCGACGAGCTCGCGCGTCAGGAAGATCGCATGATCGAGCCGTACTCGACCGCGACCCTCCGGCATCGCCCGCGCCGCATCCTCGATGGCGCTTACCGCGGTCTCGATGCCGAGGTTGCCGATGGCGTGACACACGACGCGGCGGCCGTCGCGCCACGCCCCGAGGAGCAGGGCGCTGAGCTCGGCGCGCTCGTAGAACAGGAAGCCGCTGGTCCGCCGCACGCCGTCGCGCATGACGCGCATCGCGCAGCGATAGCCGCCGTCGACAAAGAGCTTCAGCGCGCCGGCCGCCGCATCGTCGGGCCGCTCGAACCAGCCGTGCGAGCCGACCATCACCTCGCGGACCTCGATGCCGAGCGCGTGCGCCGCGCGCGCCTCGGCATACCGCTTCGCCATCGCGGGCGTCACCGCCGCGTCCTGGATCGTCGTGATGCCGAGCCGCGCGTAGCGTTCACTGGCGGCGCGCGCGACCTCCACGAAGCGCGTCTCGGCGCCCGCACGCGAGGCGGTCTCCACCGTGCTCATGGCCCGCTCGAACAGCAGCCCCGTTGGCTCGCCGCTCTTGTCGCGCGCGATCTCGCCGCCGGCGGGATCCGGCGTGCCGCGCGTGATCCCGGCCGCGGCCAGCGCCCGCGAGTTGACGACGCACTGGTGATGCGAGAAGTGCATGACGAGGGCGGGGCGATCGGGCACCGCGTCGTCGAGATCGTGCCGGGTGGGATGCAGGCCGAGCCGCGCGTGGTCGTAGCCGACGACGCGAATCCACTCGCCGGCCGGCGTCGTCTCGGCGCCCGCGCGCAGCGCCTGCTGCACGTCGGCCACCGTGCGGGCGGCGCGGCAGTCGCCCCACAGCGTCTCGTAGGCGCCGATCGAGAAGTGATTGTGCGGATCGACGAAGCCGGGCACGACCGTGCGGCCGCCGAGATCGATCAGCTCGTAGTCGCCCTCGCGCAGCCAGAGGATCTCGTCGGTGCCGCCGACCTCGACGACGCGTCCGTCCTTGACCGCGAGCGCCTGCGCGAGCGGCAGCGTGTCGTCCAGCGTGTGGACGACCGCGTTGACGAGCAGGTGGATCAGCGCGCTAGGCCTTGCTGCCCCACAGCTCTTTCGACAGCCAGTCGAGCCCCAGATCCTTCAGCGTCTTCGGCAGCGGCTTGCCGGTCTTCCGGTCGTAGCCGACCTCGCGGTACCACGTCTCGACCATGGTGTCCCACTGCGCGCCGACGGCCTGGCCCTTGGCGGGGCCGTCGTGCGGCGTCGAGCCGTAGCGCTCCGACGGAAACTCGAGATCGGGGGTGAGCCCGCAGCGCAGGGCGACGGCGCGGTTGATCGCCGCCGTGCGACGCCCGAACTTCATCGCCTCGTCGACCGTGTAATACCAGCCGGTGGCCGCGGACAGCGCGCGGCAGACATTCTCGAGCCGTGTCCGCGTGGTGAAGATGCAGATGCCGAGCGAGTCTTCGAAGTTCCGGCGGCCGCGGCAGCCGGCCACCAGCTTGGCCACTTCCTCACCGTTGAAGGGATTGATCCGCGCCGGCAGGCCGACCTCTGTCTGGTGGACGGGGTTGCCCGTCTCCATCGTGGCCGTCGACGACGTCGTCGTGTCGAGCATCTCCTCCCAGCGCGCGCGGTGGTCGTGGCCGCGCGGCGAGGCGCCTTTCCCGGTATAGATGGCGGCCGCCTTCGCGGGACCACCGAGCTTCTCGGCCGCGCGCTTGACGCCTTCGGCGAGCACGTCGCCGAATCCTTCGCGCTTGCTGATCATCTGCAGCAGGCGATTGGCCCCCTGCGTGTCGCCCCACGTGAGCTCGAAGCCGAGCTGCTGCTTCGTGATCCAGCCCTTCTCCACACCTTCCATGACCCAGCCGCAGACCCAGCCGAACTCGTTGACGTCCACGCACGCGCGGTCGATCTGCGTGTTGAGCCAGGCGACGCCTTCCTTGTCGGCGGTGACGCCAATGGTCCACCCTGCGCCCGACCAGCCCTCGTACTCCGGCTCGTCGACGATCTTGCCCTTGTGCACGCCGTCGCGGATGACCGACATGTGGCAGTGGTGCATGCCGCAGGCGTTGCACTGGTGCCCGCGATGGTCGAAGCCGTGACGGAGCTTGGGCGCCTCCCACTGGGTGAGATCACCGCCCGGCACGTTCGTCGTGTAGTTCTTGATCGGCAGCGCGCCGAGCTTGGAGAGATTCACCACGCCGGGCAGCGTGCCGTACTCGTAGAGCGAGCGCGCGGACGGATCGGTCTTGAGGTCGTGCGCGATGTCGTCCGCGCACTGCACGAGGCCGCGCGGATCGGCGGCGCGCAGCGCCTTGGTGCCCTTCACGATCGCCACCGCCTTCAGCTTCTTCTTGCCCATGACGGCGCCGACGCCATTCTTCGACGCCACGTGGCCGTAGTCGCCCTGGATGGCGGCGAACCGCACGAGCTTCTCGCCGGCCGGCCCGATGGAGTAGACGGACAGCTGATGCCCGCGCAGGCCGAGGTCGGCGCCGAGCGCGTCCTGCGTCTCCCATGTGTCCTTGCCGAGGTAGTTCTTGGCGTCGCGCAGCTCGACGCGGTCGTCGTCGATGTAGAGATAGACCCAGTCCTTCGACTGGCCGTGGATGACGATGGCGTCGTAGCCGCAATATTTCAGATTGGTGCCGAAGAACCCGTTGGCCTGCGTCGAGGTCGGGCCGTTGGTGCCGGCGCCGATGGTGACGACGGTCAGCCCGCCCGTGCCCCACACCGGCAAGCCGGCGAGCGGACCGGTGGCGAGCACGAGACGATTCTCCGGATGATCCCAGCCGACGTTGCCCTTCCCCTTTCGCGTCTCGCGGTAGAGGATCATCGCGCCGAGGCCGATGCCACCGAGCTGCTCGCGCATGTCGGCCGGGGTCCACGGCTCCGCCCAGCACTTGCGCTTGCTGAGGTCGACGCGCAGGAGCTGGCCGGCGAAGCCGCCGGGCACGCTCGGCGCCGGCGCATCGGATGATTTGGGCATCTTGCGGGTCTCGGTCGGGGTCATGAGATTCATACGGCCACCGGGCTGTCGCCGGGCGCCTTCGACGGGCGCCCGAGGACGGTTTCGGGTAGAAGGGTGCTCGTCGTCTTCGAGGCGATGAACGCGGTCTTGACGTCGAACGGATTGAGCTTGAGATGATCCTTGAACTGCGCGAGCGAGGCGCCGGTCTGCACGAGCCCTTTCAGCATGCCGACGTCGTTGGTCGTCCAGATGTCGTTCGAGCGCCCAATGATGATCGCGCCCGTCATGCGATCGCCCCGGAACAGCAGCTTGCGGTAGGCGTTGCGGTCCTTCTTGAGCGCGCTCACCGACTCTGCACGGGCGTCGTCCCAGGCGCCGAACGAGGCGGCGTCGAGGTGACACACCTCCACGATGTTGATGATGAGGGAGCCCTTGTAGCTGACGTTCTTGCCCGCCATGTTGGCGCCGACCACGCGCCCATGCTCCTGCGCGGTCGGCTCGATGGCGTGCACGGCCGCCTCGCCGGAGATGAGATCGCGGCCCTCGGCCACGTCGCCTGCCGCGTAGACGTTCGGGACATTCGAGCGAAGGCGCTCGTCGACCACGATGCCCTGCCGGATGTTGATCCCGGCGCCCTTGAGCCAGTCGAGGTTGGTCTTGATGCCGGTCGCCATGATGACGGCGTCGCAGACGATCTCGGGTCCGGCGGAAAACTTCAGGCGCTTCTTGCCCTTGGCGTCCTCGATGCGCGTGAGCTTGACATTCGTGCGGATGGCCACGCCGTGCGCCTTGAGCCAGCTTTCCACGAGCTCCGCGCCGGTGGCGTCGACCATGCGTGGCAGGATGCGCGGCGCCACCTCCACGATCGTCAGCTTGGCGCCGAGCGACAGGATGGAGTTCAGGATCGTGAACGAGATGAAGCCCGCGCCCACCATGACCACGTGGGTGCCGCGCTTTATGCCGGCGATCACGCCGCGCGCCTCGTCCAGCGTCCAGAACGAGTGCACGCCCGGCAGATCGGCGCCCGGCACCGGCGCGCGGACGGCCGAGGAGCCGGTGGCGATCAGGCAGTCGTCGTACTCGATCCGCGTGCCGTCGTCGAGCGTGCACACGTTCAGCTTCACGTCTTGGCCGGTGGCGCGACGGCCGATGTGCGTCTTGACGTTCCACTTCGCCAGCTGAGCGGCGGTGGCCGTGAAGACGTGCGATTCCGCGATGGTCCTGTCGAGGTAGTACGGCAAGACCATCCGCGAGTACGGACGCTCGGCCGTCACCAGCGTGATCTCCGACGGCTCGCGCTCCTCCTCGCGGATCGTGCGCATGGCGTTCATGCCGGCGGTGCCGCCTCCGATGATGAGATGACGGGTGGCCATCACCGGGCTCCCACCAGGGCCAGCGCGTGTCCGGCGCGCTCGCGCGCGAAGTCACCGAGCCAGTCCGCCGTCGGCACCTCTTCGTACTCGATGGCCGCGGTCGGGCACGCGTGCGCGCACGCAGGATCGCCGCCGCAGAGGTTGCACTTGAACGCCTTCCGCGTGCCGGTGTCGTAGAAGACGGTGCCGTACGGGCAGGCGATCGTGCAGAGCTTGCAGCCCACGCACTTGTCGTCGAGCACGTCCTTGGCGCCGGCGATGTTGATGGTGATGGCGCCCACCGGACAGGCGGTCATGCACCAGCCTTCCGCGCACTGCGTGCACGTGTACGGCGCGTAGGAGGTGTGCCCCTCGAAGGGCGACACGCGAATGACGGACTTCGCCGGCTGGTACGTGCCGGTCTGCATGTACGAGCAGGCGATCTCGCAGCGCAGACAGCCGGTGCAGCGCTCGGGCGTGATCTTGAGGACTCTCACCGTTTCTTCTTCCCCTGTCGTTTGCCGCCGCGCTCCAGGCGCTCGATGAACTCGTCGAGCGGGATCGCGGCCAGCGTCATCCCCGCCACTCCGCCCCGCGCGCCGAGCTCCACCGACACGCGGGAGATCGTCGCGTTGTCCGGCGCTTCCACGATCGTCACGAAATCGTACGGGCCGAGCACCGCGTACTGCGCGACCACGCGCGCGCCCATCCGCTGCACGTCGGCATTGACCTTCTTGATCCAGCCCGGCCGCTCGCGCAACACCTTGCGACCGGACTCCGAGAGCGAACTGAGCATCACATAGAGGCTCACCGCGAAGTCCTCCTCGATGCGTCTCGACGCGCGAACGCGCGCAGTATATCACGCGGATTCCGCGACCTTTCCGCCCTGCACCGCTCCGCCGCGACCTCTGCAGCCGGTTGCCCTAACGTCGCAGCGCAAGACCACTCGGGGCGCGACATCGCGCGTGCGGGGCCTCGCCACGGCCGTGGCACGCGCCTTGCCCCGTGCACGAGTATGGCGTCCCCGCGATGGGCGCTCCTCGCGCTCGCGTCGCTGCTGCTCGTGACCGGCTGCGCCACGTCCACACGCACGGCGCGCTTGGGGCCGTTGCCGTCGCTGGAGCCGCTGGTGACGCTCATCGTCAGCGATGACCGGCGCGTGGTCGAGCACGAGTGCCGCGAAGTCCGGGCCCTCGGCGCCGTGCTCGGCTGCTCGATGTGGCGGACGATCCGGCTGGACGGCACCACCGAGGTCAAGGTGATGAAGGTCGTGCGCTACGCCGACACGGTGCCGTCCGACCTCGCGCTCGAGATCGACGTCCACGAGCTGTGCCACGTGGTGGCCACGCTCCAGTCGATCGACGACCCCTGCCACCTCGGCACCAACGGCGTCATCCAGTCCGCCGCCGGCATCGCCGCCTCTCCAAGAAGTCGCTGAGACGCTGAGGGACCCGAGGGACGCGTGCCGCGTTCGCCGGCGCGTCTCCGAGCGATCGGGGAGTATGGGGGGCTCGCCGAGGCCGCCCTCTAAACCGGCGCGCTCCCGCTCGACGGCTTCAGGAACAAGTAGACCGACGTGAAATCGCGGCGGCCCAGGCCGTGCGAGGACGCCAGGCGGAGGACCTGCTGGGCGGCCGACGCGACGACGACGGGAACGCGGAGCTCGCGCGCGGCATTGACGGCGAGCCCGAGATCCTTGGCCATCAGATCCGTCATGAAGCCGGGGGCGTAGTCGTTGGTCGAGGCGGCGCGCGGCACGATGCCGGCCACCGGATGCATCTGCTCCATGACCCAGGTATTGCCCGACGACTTCGAGATGACGTCGGTCAAGACTTTCGGATCGACGCCGAAGCCCTCGGCGATCCGGAAGGCCTCGCTCACGGCCACCGCGGACACGCCGGCGATGAGGTTGTTGCACAGCTTGGCGACCTCGCCGCTCCCGACGGCGCCGACGTGGATGATGTTCGCGCCGAGCGCGCCCAGCACCGGCCGCGCCTCAGTCACGTCCTTCGTTTCACCGCCGACCATGATGGCCAGCGTGCCGTCGGTGGCGCGCGGCACCCCGCCCGACACGGGGGCGTCGATGAAGCGCACGCCGCGCTCGCCGAGCGCTGCGGCCACGCGGCGCGAGACGGCCGGATCGATGGTCGACATGTCGATGCAGAGCCGGCCCGGCGTCAGCGCCTCGGCGATGCCGGCCGGCCCGAGATACACGACCTCGACGTGCGAGGAGGACGGCAGCATGGTGACGACGACATCGCTCCGCTTGGCGACGTCGGCGGAGGAGACGGCGGCCGTCGCGCCGAGCCGGACTGCCGCCTGCAGCGCCGTCGGCACGGCGTCGTAGGCGACGACGGCGAAGCCCTTCTTGAGCAAGTTGCCCACCATGGGCAGCCCCATCGTCCCGGTGCCAATGAATCCGACGTTCATACGCGAATCTCCTTGTGCCGGCGCGGCGGGCTATCATCACGGGCGGTGTCGGCGCCGTCAAGTCCGGAAGCGCTGCGCGGCCTCGCGCTCATCACGCTGGCCGCCGTGTCGTGGGGCACGACCGGCGCCGTGACGACCGTGCTCGTCGCGCGCGCCGGCGCCACGCCACTCGTCATCGGCGCCGTGCGCATGGTCATCGGCGCGGCGCTGCTCGTCGCCGCCGCCCGGCTCGCCGGCCGCGTGGCCGGCGCCTCGACCGCCGACCGCTGGCGCTGCGTGGCCGCCGGCGTCTTCAACGCCGGGTTCCAGGCCGCGTACTTCACGTCGGTGACGCTGACCGGTATCGCGATCACCGCGCTGATCGCGATCTGCTCGGCGCCGCTCCTCATCGCGGCGCTGGCCGCGGTGCTGCTCGGCGAGCGTCCGTCCGCGCGTGTCGTGGTGTCGCTGGCGCTCGGCGTCGGCGGTACCACGTTGCTCGTGGTGGGTCCGCGGGCCGCCGGCGGCGCCTCACCGCACTTCGCGGCGGGCGTCGCGTTCGCGCTCGCCGCGGGCCTTGCGTACGCGCTCTATGTCGTCGTCGCCAAGGCGGCCGTGGCTCGCATGGCGCCGCTACGCGTGGCCGCGTGGACATTCACGACCGCGGCGGTGGTGATGGCGCCCGCGCTCCTGCACGAGGGCACTGTCCGTCAGGTGGCGCTCGGGTGGCCGTGGCTCCTCTATCTCGGCGCGGTGACGACGGCGGGCGCGTACGCTGCATACACGATCGGTCTGCGCCATGTGCCGGCCGCGGCGGCCGGCGTCGCGGCGCTGCTCGAGCCGCTCACGGCGACGCTGCTTGGCATCGCCCTCTTCGGCGAGCGCCTGGGCCCGGGTGGCTGGCTCGGCGCGCTGCTCCTCCTCGCCGCGCTCGCCCTCCTGGCGCTGCCGGTGGGGGCGACGGCCGTTACGGCACCGCGATCCCGCGGCTGACGGCGCGGCTGAAGGTGCAGTTCGGGACCACGGCCGAGTGCTTGCCGGAGCCGCCCGCGACGACGACGTAGATATCTTCGGGCGACGGCACTTGAGGAAGCAGCGTGTCCGGGTCGGACACGGCCGTCATCCACCGCGGCCAGTCGTGCATGCCCCACATCCCGCCGAGCTTCAGCCGACCGAGCGAGAGCCGCGCGTGCTCGTACACGAAGCGCTGCACGTCGGCGCGCGTGAAGCCGTCGTCGGCGATGGTCTTCGCGTGCTCCGGGCCGAGCACGAGCATCAGCTGACTCTGCGAAAAGTACCAGCCCACGTTCGAGCCGAGCGAGACGGCGGTGTCCGACAGCGTGGTCAGGATGCCGGCGGCGGTGGTGGCGACGTGGTCGTTGACGTTGTGGGGCGGCTCGCCGCCGAACACGGTCACGGTGTCACCGCTCGCCATCGGCCCCCACGGCGATGCCGGCTCGTTCTCCGCGATGCAGTAGGAAAACTTCGCGGGGCTGCCCTGCGTCGCCATGTCGTAGCGGCCCGGCCACGCGCCACCGACGTTGAGCAGGATGAGTCGGATCGCGCGACCGATCGTGGCGTTGGCACGGAAGCCCGGGCCGAAGCAGCCGCTGCCGCTGTGGAGGCCGACCTCGCGCCCATAGGCGCCGTTGACGACGAGCAACGGCGCCACCGGGTGCGTCGTCGCCTGCACGCCATAGAGATTGAACGCGCGATCGAGCATCGCCTCCACCGCGGCCACGATGATGGGAAATGCGCGCGGCTCGCAGCCGGCCATCACGGCGTTGATTGCGAGCTTCTCGAGCGTCACCTGTCGCCAGAGCGGCGGCATCACGCCGAGCGTCGTGCTTCCGTCGCGTGTGCCGAGTATCGCGCGCACACGGTCGTCGGTCGGCGGAATGATCGGCAGGCCGTCGGCCCAGGCGCGTGCGGTGAAGGCCTCAAAGACGGCGGTGGGATCGTCCGAGAGGTCGAGGACGAGCTCGGCGGGTGTCGCGGGTGACGCGACCGCTGGCTTCGCCGCCGCGCCGCCGATCAGGGCGTTGAGCTGTTCGAAAGCCTGCTGCGCGCGGCGGGCGATCGCCTCGGGGCGCTCACCACCGAGCGGATGCTCGACCACGAGGAGCGGGAGCGCGGAGACACCTTGCGCTCCCATCTCGCTCACGGCCAGCCCCTGGAAGGCGGTGGTACCGATGAGACCGGCCGGGGTTCCCTGCCTGGCGACTGCAATGGTGTCGTGGAGACTCCACGACGTGCAGGACCCTCAGTCGGCGGAGCCGGCGAAGACGACGTCGCACTGCTTGGCGAGCTCCTCGATCAGCTCGGTCGACGCGGGCGTGGAGGCGTTGGCCTTCTTGCGATGCACGACGGCCGCGACGCCATAGCGCGCGCGGAGGAGCTCGCCGAGGTCGGTCACCAGCCGATCGAAATTCGACTTCGTGTTGTCGAGGAAGCCGACGGTCCGGCCGTGCCAGCTCTGGGGCAGCGACGGCACGGCCACCGTCTGCACCTTGACCACGCCCACGGGACTCAGCACGCGGATCTGCGCCATGATGGCCTCCTCAGCGGCATCTTACAATAGCGGGGCATGGTGATCGCGCTCGACGTCGGGACGTCATCGGCGCGCGCCGCGCTGTACGACGCGCGCGGGCGTCCGGTCGCCGATCGCTTTCATCAGGCGCCGTACGAGCCGCGCGTCACGGCCGACGGTGGTGTCGAGCACGACCCGGCGGCGCTGCTCGAGGCCGTCGCGGCCTGCCTCGACGCGGTCAGCGCCGGATCGCCACGCGAGGGCGACGTCCTCGGCGTGGGCGTGACGACGTTCTGGCATGGCCTGCTGGGCTTCGACGCCGCCGGCCGCGCCGCCACGCCCGTCTACATGTGGGCGGACTCGCGCGCCGCACGCGCGGCGGCCGAGCTCCGCGAGACGCTCGACGCCGTGGCGCTGCACGTGCGGACCGGATGCCATGTGCATTCCTCGTACTGGCCCGCGAAGCTCCGCTGGCTCGGACGCGAGCAGCCCGCGCTGATGCGGCGCGTCGCGCGCTGGGGCTCGTTCGGCGAGTATCTGGAGCTCGAGCTCTTCGGCGAGGCGGCGACGAGCGTGTCGATGGCGTCGGGCACCGGTCTCTTCGACGTCAGGGCGGCGCGCTGGGACGCGGAAGCGCTCGCCGCGGCGCGACTCGAGCCGGCGCAGCTCTTCGCCGTCGTCGAGCGCACCGAGGGACGCCGGACGCTGCGCGCCCCCTGGGCCGGCCGCTGGCCGGCGCTCCGCCCGGCGGCGCCGTGGTTTCCGGCGATCGGTGACGGCGCGGCCGGCAACGTCGGCTCGGACTGCGTCACCCCCGATCGCATCGCGCTGAACGTCGGCACCTCCGCCGCGCTTCGCCTGGTGCCGGCCAGCCCGGCCCCGCCGCCGCGCGGGCTCTGGCGCTACGCCGTCGATCGCACGATGCCGCTGCTCGGCGGCGCCACCTCCGAGGGCGGCAACGTGCTCGCATGGTGTCGAAGCGTGCTGCACCTGCCCGACGACGCCGCGCTCGAGGACGCGCTCGCCGCTCGGGCACCGGACTCCCATGGGCTCACGGTCCTGCCGTTCCTCGCCGGTGAGCGCGCGCCGGGCTGGCGCGGCGACAAGCGCGCGGTCATCGCCGGACTGTCCTTGCACACCGAGCCGCTCGACATCGTGCACGCCGCCCTGGAGTCGGTCGCCCTGCGGCTGGCGCGCGTCTATGCGCTGCTCGCGCCGCACGCCGCCGCCGACCACGTGATCGTCGCCTCCGGCGGCGGCGTGACCCGCTCGCGCGCGTGGAGCCGCATGCTGGCCGACGCGCTCGGCCACGCCATCGTCTGGTCGGACGAACCCGAGGCCACGAGCCGCGGCGCGGCGCTGCTCGCGCTGGACGCCGTCGGCGCGCGCAGCATGCGCGGCGCGCCCCGCGCGCCGCTCGACGAGGCGTTCGTTCCCGATCCGGCCCGTCACGCCCGCTACGTCGCCGCACTCGAGCGCCAGGCGGCGCTGGACCTCAAGGTATGATCGAGGGCATGGACGCCGCCGCCGAGATCCGCATCCTCGAGGACCCGGACGAGCTGGCGGAGACGGCGGCCGGCATGATCGTCGACCTGGCCACCAGCGCGGTCGCGCAGCGGGGGCGGTTCACGGTGGCGCTGGCGGGCGGCGAGACGCCTCGTGCGACCTATGAACGACTCGCGCGACCGCCGCTCTCCGAGGTGATGCCGTGGGCCCGGACGTTCGTCTTCTTCGGCGACGAGCGCGGCGTCCCGCCCGACCATCCGGACTCGAACTACGGGATGGCGCACCGCGCGCTGCTGGCCAAGGTGCCGATCCCGCCCCGCCAGGTGTTCCGGATGCCCGGCGAGGGCACGGATCCCGAAACAGTGGCCACCGACTATGCGCGCGCGCTCGGCGAGGAGCTCAAAGTGCGGCGGGGCGAGGTGCCACGGCTCGACCTGGTCCTGCTCGGCCTCGGGATCGATGGCCACACGGCCTCCCTCTTTCCCGGCTCGCCAGTGCTGAAGGAAGTCTTCCGCACGGTCGCGGCCGTGCACGCGGCGGCGGCGATCATCCCGCAGCGCTTCACGCTCACCTTCCCGATCCTCAACGCGGCGGCGTGTGTCGTGTTCCTCGTCTCGGGCGGCGTCAAGGCGAAGGTGGTCAAGGCGGCGCTCGCCGAGGGCGCGGCCACGCTTCCGGCCGGCATGGTGCGTCCGAGCGACGGCCGCTTGATCTGGCTCCTCGACCGCGCCGCCGCCGCGCTCCTGCCCGCCGCCGGCTCCCGGCCCGCCGAGCGGAAGTGATGGAGCTCGGCTTCGTCGGCCTGGGTCGCATGGGCAGCAACATGGTGACGCGACTCGTGCAGGGCGGACATCGCGTCGTGGCGTACGATCGCTCGCCCGGCGCCGTCGCCCTCGCCAAGGCGAGCGGCGCCGAGGTCGCCGGCACCCTGGCCGAGCTGCCCGAGGCGCTGCGCGCGCCGCGCGCGATCTGGGTCATGGTGCCGGCTGGCGAGCCCACCGAGTCCACCATCCAGGCGCTCGCCGGCATGCTCGCGCGCGATGACGTCATCATCGACGGCGGCAACACGCGGTGGAAGGACGACGTCCGGCGTGGCCGCGACCTGGCGGCCCGCGGGGTGCACTATGTCGACGCCGGCACCAGCGGAGGGATCTGGGGACTCGAGAATGGCTATTGCCTGATGGTCGGGGGCGAGGCCGTCACCGTCGCGCGCCTGGCGCCGGTATTCACCACGCTGGCGCCGCCGAATGGCTGGCTGCACGTGGGCGGCGTCGGCGCGGGCCATTACGTCAAGATGATTCACAACGGGATCGAGTACGGGATGATGCAGGCCTACGCCGAGGGCTTCGAGCTCATGTCGGCATCGGAGTATCAGCTCGATCTGCCGGCCATCGCCGCACTGTGGAACCAGGGCAGCGTGGTCCGCTCGTGGCTGCTCGAGCTCGCGGCCAACGCCCTCGGCGCCGATCCGGCGCTGGCGAACCTGAAGCCCTACGTCGAGGACTCCGGCGAGGGCCGCTGGACCGTCGAGGATGCCATCGACAAGGCGGTGCCGGCGCCGGTCATCACCGCCGCGCTGTTCGCGCGCTTCCGTTCCCGCCGCACCAACTCCTTCGCGGACCGGCTGCTCGCCGCGCTCCGCAACCAGTTCGGTGGTCATGCCGTACGCCGATGAGCCGTTCGCCCTCGTCATCTTCGGCGCCTCCGGAGACCTGACCCGCCGCAAGCTCATCCCGGCCCTGTGGAGCCTCTACGCGACGCGCACGCTCCCGGAGCCGTTCACCATCATC
>Ga0075431_100001321_pt1 | contig 22664 bp, 21 predicted proteins | sample RhiMetdeltSRZDD5_FD_75297 | JGI IMG/M metagenome (GOLD analysis project Ga0075431, IMG submission 75297) | Populus rhizosphere microbial communities from Tennessee, USA - Rhizosphere MetaG P. deltoides SRZDD5 | ecosystem: Host-associated > Plants > Roots > Rhizosphere > Soil | place: USA... | reverse complement strand
GGCGAAGTGGCCCCCGAGCACACCCACGAGGATGCTGGCGCCGTAGATGGCGAACCACTGCACGGACTGGAAGGCGCCGGTGAGCCCGGTGGCGCGGCCGTTCTCCACCATGAGCGCGTCGGTGAGCACGTCGGTGAAGGCGAGGCCGAAGCCCATGGCCGTGAAGAGCCCGGCCATGCGCCAGTAGTCGTGGTACGGCAGCATCGAGAGCGTCAGGCCAGCCGTCGCCGCCAGTCCGGAGGCAAGGAGGAAGTAGCTCTTGCGGCGCCGGCCGAAGAGCGGCTGGAAGTCGGAGACGAGGCCGTAGACGGGCTTGATCAGCCACGGAATGGTCGACATCAGCATGAAATCGGCGACCTGCCCTGCGCTCAGCCGGTCGCGCTCCTTCAGCACGATCGCCATCGTCTGGTTCGGCAGGCTCCACATGCCCTGGGCGAAGTAGACGATCGCAAACAGGGTGGCCAGCCGGCGCGCCGCGGGCGTCTTGAACGGATTCAGACGGACGATGAGCGCGATGGGGCCGGGCATGCGGCGGCCATCATAGTCTAGAATCGGCTCATGCACTCCGTGTGTCCGCACGACTGTCCCTCGTGCTGCAGCCTCGACGTGGCCGTGACCGACGGTCGCATCGTCGGCGTCACCGGCACCGCCGGCCACCCGTTCACCCAGGGCGTCATCTGCGGCAAGGTGCGCGAGTACGCCGAGCGCGTGCACTCGCCGCTGCGCGTGCCCACGCCGCTGCGCCGCGTCGGTGCCAAGGGCGAGGGGCGCTTCGAGCGCATCACGTGGGATGCCGCCGTCGAGGAGATCGCGGCACGGTGGCGGGCCATCGCGCGCGAGCACGGCGGCGAGGCGATCCTGCCGTTCTCGTACGCCGGCTCGATGGGCCAGGTCCAGTACTTCGCCGGCCATCCGCTGTTCCACGCGCTCGGCGCGAGCCGGCTGGACCGCTCGATCTGCGTGTCGACGGCGTACGCGGGCTGGCGAGCCACGGTCGGCAAGGTCACCGGCAACGACTCCGAGCAGATGGTGGGTGCCGAGCTGGTGGTGCTGTGGGGCGTCAACGCCGCCTACTCGACGATCAACGTGATGACGCTCGTCAAGCAGGCGCGCGAGCGCGGCGCCCACGTGGTGGTGATCGATCCGTACCGGACCCCGACCGCGCTCCAGGCCGACGAGCACCTGATGGTGCGGCCCGGCACCGACGCTGCGCTCGCGCTGGCCGTCATGCACGTGCTGGTGACCGAGGGCCTGCTCGATCGCGACTACATCGAGCGCGCGACGCTCGGCTTCCCGGAGCTGGCGGATCACGTGAAGGGCTACGCACCCGAGGCGGTCGCGCCGATCGTCGGGCTGCCCGCCGAGACGATCGTGCGGTTCGCGCGACGCTACGGCGGCACGCCGCGCACGTTCATCCGGATCGGCATCGGGCTGTCGCGCCACGACAACGGCGGCATGACGTGCCGCACGCTCGCGTGCTTGCCCGCCCTGACCGGCGCGTATGCCGATCCGCACGGGGGCGCGCTCTTGTCCTCCGGCGGCGCTTTCGAGCTCGACTTCGCCGCGTTCGAGCGGCCCGACCTGATGCCTCGACCCTCGCGCGTGATCAACATGATCCAGCTCGGCCGAGCGCTCACCGACCCGGCGCTGACGCCGCCCGTGAAGGCGCTCTACGTCTACAGCTCCAATCCCGCGGCCGTGTGCCCCAATCAGGAGCTCGTCCTGCGCGGGCTGGCGCGCGAGGACCTCTTCACCGTCGTGCACGAGCAGGTCCTGACCGACACCGCGCACTACGCGGACATCGTGCTGCCGGCCACCACCTCGATGGAGCATCTCGACGTCTATCGCTCCTTCGGCCAGTTCTACCTCCAGCTCGCCGAGCCGGTGATCCGGCCCGTGGGCGAGGCGCGATCGAACTGGGACGTCTGCGCCTCGCTGGCCCGCGCGCTGGGCCTCGCGGGCGCCGCCGCGCACTATGCGCGCGGCCCCGAGGCGGCCGTACGCGACGCGCTCGCCGGCGGCGCTCCGCACGTGCGCGCGGTGACGTGGGAGCGGCTCCGCGCGGAGAAGTCCGTGCGCCTGGAGCTGCCACGACCGTATTTGCCGTTCGCCAACGGCGCGGCGACGCCGTCGGGCAAGGTGGAGTTCGTCTCGGCGTCGCTCGCGCGTGACGGGCAGCCGGCGCTTCCGACATGGACACCGCTGGCCGAAGGGCCACAGCGCGGCGATGTCATCCGCTATCCGCTGCAGTGCATCGTGCCGCCGAACCGCTTCTTCCTCAATTCATCGTTCAGCCAGTCCGAACGCCTCCGCCGCCGCCAGGGGACTCCAACGGTCATGCTCGCGGCCGAAGACGCGGCCGCGCGCGGGGTCGTCGACGGCGACGTCGTGCGAGTCGAGAGCGCCCGCGGCGCGTCGCGCTTCACGGCACGGGTCACGGATGCGACCCGCCCCGGCGTCGTCGTCATCGAAGGCATCTGGTGGCACCGCTTCCACCCCGGCGGCCGCGGCGTGAACGTCCTCACCGACGACCGCGTCGCCGACATGGGCGGCGGCCCCGCCTTCCACTCCAACCTCGTCGAGATCACACGCGCGTAAAACTCGAGACTCCGCGCAGGTGGCGGGGGCGGGCGGCCGGGCCCGCCGCCCGCGCCACCCGGCGCGGACGCGCGCCGTTGGCTACGAGGGCGTGACTGCGGCCGGCTGGGGTGTTGGCGTCGGCGCGGGGCGGGTCTTCGGCGGAGACCCGAAGAGCCGCAGGAGCACCGGAAGGACGACGAGGGCCGCGACGAGGGAGGCGGCGGTGCCCAGCGTGAGCAGGAGGCCGAGGCCGTAGATGCCGCGATGGGCGGCGAGCATCAGGCTGCCGTACCCGACGACGGTGGTGAGGCCGTTGATGAAGACCGCCATCATCGTGGAGCGGGCGATGAGCGGCCCGCCGCCGTGCTCGCGATCCTCCATGAAGCGCATGACGATGTTCACCCCGAACTCCGCGGCTGCGCCCAGCATCAGCGGGATGCCGAAGACGTTGCCGAGGTTCAGCTTCACGTCGAAGACGTACATGAGCCCGGCCGTCCACGTCATCCCGAGCGCCAGGGGCAGCAGCGCCAGCACCGTCTCGCGGACGCGGCGCAAGGTGAGCGCGGTCAAAATGGTCACGAGGATGACGGCGTAGACGGTGCCCTGCTTGTAGGCGCGCTCCATGAGCCGGATGGCCTCGTACGTGATCACGGGCGTCCCGGTGATCTCGGGGTCGACCGTGCGGAGCTGACGGACGAATCGCTCGGCGCCATCGCGATCCCAGATGTTCACGGCGGGGTGAATCTGCAGCAGGAACTGGCCGCCGTCGCTGATGAACTTCCGCTTGATCTCGGGCGGCACGTCGTCGAGCCCCACCATGCGCGGCGCCAGGTTCCCCTGGAGTCGCTGGAACGAGGTGACGAAGTCGCGGTACACCTGCCGCTGCAGCACGGTGAGGGCGGGCTCGCTCACGCTGCGATCGGTGCGGCGCAGCTTGCTCACGAGCTGCGCGATGTCGTCGCGGAGCGTCACCAGCCGGCGCTGGGTGTCCCCCGGCGGCGCCTCGCCGGCCGCGATGTCGATGCGGCGGCGGAGCGTGTCGAGCCCGGTGGTCAGCCGCTCGATGTCGACCGGCTGACCACGGCTGATCCGGACCGGCGCCACCACCGGCGCGAAGTCGGCGATGATCTTCTTCTTCTCTTCTTGTTCCTCGGGAATGAGCAGGAGCGCGGAGTCGATCTCCGACACGGTGTCGAGCTTGCGGAAGGCGTTCTGCTTTCGACGGAGCTCCTCCAGCGACGACGCGCTCGACAGCGCGGCGAAGCCGGACCGGCCCGAGGTCTGCAGAATCCGCTTCTCCCACGTCACCGACTCGGTGCCTTCCGCCTGGAGATTGAGCAGGTTGTAGTCGAACTGCACCCAGCCGAACGCCCACACCGAGAGCGCGGTCAGGAGCGCGGCGCCGGCGAGGATGGCGCGCGGACGGGCGGTGATGTGCTCGACGAACGGTACGTGCATGCGCTCGAGGCGGAGGGCGCGCGGCACCGAGGCGCGCGGGCGGTCGGCGTGGCGGCGGTCGACGAGCACGAGCAGGGCCGGGAACACGAGCATCATGCCGAGCCAGGCCAGCAACAGCGCCGTGCCCGAAATGAAGCCGAGCTCCTGCAGGCCGCGAAAATCCGTGAGCATGAGCACGTAAAAGGTCGCGGCCGCGCTGATGGCGGCCAGCAGCGTGCCGGGACCGCCGCGGGAGGCGGTGATCTCGATGGCCTCCCGGAGATTGCGGCCGAGGAAGAGCTCCTCTTCATAGCGGAAGAGATAGTAGATGCCGTAATCGATGCCGATCCCGATGACGATCGAGATGAACATGACCGAGAAGAGCGACAGGTGGCCGACGATGAGGGTGGCGACACCGAGCGACCAGGACAGGCTCATGGCCAGCACGACCAGCATCAGCAGGGGCTTGCCGATGCGCCAGAAGCCGACGAGCAACAGCAGCAGCGTGAGCGCGAAGGCGAGCACCCCCGCACGCTCGCTGTCGCGGAAGGCGGCGACCATCTCGTCGTTCGACAGCGCCGGCTTGCCGGTGACGCCGACCTCGACGTCGGGGAACTCGGCCTTGAGGCCGGCCACGGTGGCGCGGACGCCCTCGATGGCCGCCTGGTTGCCCGTGAACGACCCCCGTTCGCTGCGCGGCTCGGCGAGGATGAACAGCAGCCGCTGATCGTCGGACAGGAAGTAGCCGGCGCTGGCCGCGTCCTCCTCGCTGCCGACCGAGAAGAGGCCGCCCCAGGGCGACTTGTACGGCGTCGGCCGGTCCAGGCGCGTCGAGATCTGCGTCACGATGTCGCCCACGAAGCGAAGGTCGAGAGCGCCCTTCGGGTCGCCGGCGGGGCCGGTGGAGAGACCGAGGTCGAGCAGCCCGCTCACGAATGCCTGCGCAATGGAGGTCGCGATGCCGTCCACGAGCTGATCGAGGGTGGGCCGCTCGGCGAACTTCTCCATGAACTCCTGGTAGTCGTAGATCCGCTCGCGGATCTCCTTCAGCCGCTCGGTGGACAGGTAGAGAAGCGCCCGGCCCTCGAACTGCTTGGGATCGATGCGATAGGCGATGCGGGCCAGGGGGACGCGGTTGGCGCGCAGCTCGCGGACGAGCCGGCCGGCGTAGATGCGCGCCTCCGGCAGCGACGGGGCGTGCACGACGATGGCAAGGTCGTCGAGCTCGCCGAACTCCTTGTCGAACTGGACGTAGCGCTCGATGTAGCGCTCGTTCTGTGGCAGCAGCGCGCGGGTGGAGGTGGCGAACTCGAGGGTGGTGAGCGCGTACACGCCGGAGGCCGCGGTGAGCGCCAGCGCCACCGCGAGGGTCAGGATCGGGCGCGCGCAGGCCACTCCAACCAGACGGCGGAGCAGCCGCCCGGTGCGAGACGTCGCCAAACTACTCTTCGCCGGCGATGAACCGTTCGAGGCGCTGGCGAGCCACGTCGTCGGGCCACTGCTCCGGCGGTGACTTCATCAAGTACGCCGACGGCGCCCGGAGCGCGCCCTTGACACCACGGTCGAGGGCGAGCTTGCACGACCGGATGGCATCGATCACCACCCCGGCCGAATTCGGCGAATCCCAGACTTCGAGCTTGAGCTCGACGTTGATCGGCTGATCGCCGAAGCCCCGGCCTTCCAGCCGGATATGCGCCCACTTGCGGTCCTCGAGCCACGGCACGTAGTCGCTCGGCCCGATGTGCACCGCGTCTGCCGGCAGCTCGTGGCCGAGCTGCGAGCGGACAGCGTCTGTCTTGGAGATCTTCTTCGACGTCAGCCGCTCGCGCTCGAGCATGTTGTAGAAGTCGGTGTTGCCGCCGAAGTTGAGCTGGCTCGTGCGGTCCAGTCGTACCCCGCGGTCCATGAAGAGCCGGGTCAGCACGCGATGGACGATGGTGGCGCCGACCTGGGATTTGACGTCGTCGCCGACCACGGGCAGGCCGCGATCCTCGAACCGGCGGCGCCAGTACGCCTCCCGGGCGATGAAGACCGGGATGCAGTTCACGAAGGCGCAGCCGGCGTCGAGGATCTGCTCCACATACCACTTGGTGGCCATCTCGCTGCCGACGGGCAGGTAGTTCACCACCACGTCGGTCTTCGTCTCGCGCAGGATGTTGGCGATGTCGGAGGTGGACCCCGGCGCCTTCTTGATCATCTGCGAGAGATACGTGCCGAGCCCGTCGTGCGTCATCCCGCGCTGCACGGGCACGTCGAGGTGCGGGACCTGCGCGAACTTCACGGTGTTGTTCGGTGCCTGCCAGATCGCCTCGGAGAGATCGCGGCCCACCTTCCGCTCATCGATGTCGAAGGCGGCGGAGAACTCGATGTCGCGGACGTGGTAGCCCCCGAGCCGCGCGTGCATGAGCCCGGGGATGAACGCGTCATCAGGCGCCTCGCGATAGTAGTGAACGCCCTGGACCAGCGAGGAAGCACAATTGCCGACGCCGATGATGGCGACTCGAACGGATCCCACGGAGGCCTCCTATGAGCGCGGAGCGATGTGCTTCGAGTGTAGCACAGCGTGTATGATGCCGAGGGGCGCCGGCCGCCCTCGAGGGAGCGTCGTGACGACCGAGATCGCGCGTGAGATCGAGCGAAGCGTGAAAGCCGTCGACGTCGAGCGCCTGCGCCGCACGTACTGGGAGCAGGATGAGTTCATCCATCTCGAGCGCTGGCTGCCCGCGCCGATCGTGGCGCGGATGGTGGCGGAGGTCGAGCGCGTGCGCCCGCAGATCCATCGCAACTACATCCCGCGCCACAAGAAGGGCGGCAGCGTCAGCTACTACACGCTGCTCGAGCAGGCGCCGACGATACTCGCGCTCTATCGCGCGCCGGCGTTCATCGAGCTTCTCTCCACGCTCACCGGTCGCGCGCTCCAGCCGTGCCCCGAGTCCGACCCGCACTCCTGCGCGCTCTACTTCTACACCGAGCCCGGTGACCACATCGGGTTTCACTTCGACACCTCGTACTACAAGGGCGCCCGCTACACGGTCCTGGTCGGGCTCATCGAGCGGTCGTCGAGCCGGCTCGTGTGTCAGCTGTACAAGAAGGATCCGTCGCGGACGCCGGTCGAGCTCCAGCTGGCCACGCATCCGGGGACCATCGTCGCCTTCAACGGCGACAAGCTGTGGCATTCGATCACGCCGCTCGGCGACAACGAAGAGCGGGTCTCGCTGACGCTCGAGTACGTCACCGATCCGTCGATGCATCCGCTGAAGCGGCTCTTCTCGAACCTCAAAGACGCGTTCGCTTACTTCGGCCTGCGCGCGGTCTTTCGTCGGCCCCTTCGGTCTCCCGCTCGCTGACGTTCCTTCTCGCGTCTTTCTTCGGCGGCTTTTACCGGCGGCGTACGGTGTAGGTCGCTCTTGCGAGCCAGTAGGCGTGGGAGCCGAGGGCGACGATGATCATCAGCCAGGGGAGGGCGGCGGGGGCGAGGGCGAGGGCGGCGATGAAGAGGAGCAGCATCGTGTAGAAGCCGTCGCGAGAGCCGAGATTCTGGAGGGTGGCGCCGATGCTGTCGGTGGCGTCGGTGGTGGGCCAATGCTTGGCGACGGCGGCGCTGGCCACGACACCGAGGGCGCCGATGATGCCGAGCGCGGCCCCGCCGCCCGCGATCCGCTCCGCGGTCAGGCCCATGGCGACCACCATGGCGGCGTGGACGATCGTGTCGACGGCGATGTCCAGCCATTCGCCGACACGGGATTCGGTGAGGGTGAGGCGGGCCACCTCGCCGTCGGCGTGGTCGAGGACGACGGCGGTCACGTACACGGCGAGCCCGGCGACGGCGGCGCCAGCGGTGCCGAGCCACAAGCACCAGGCGGCGAGCAGGCCCACGACGAGGCTGGCCACGCTGATCGGGTTGGGCGTGATGCCCAGGGCAATGGCGGCGCGGGTGACGGGACGGGACAGGCGGCGATGAAGGGCACGGTCCAGGCGGGTGTCGATCGCGCTGCCCAGGGCGGCGAAGAGGCGGTCCTCGGCGCGGCGGGCGCTCTGCAGATCGCGCACGTGGACGTGCCAGGCGTCGGGCGCGAGCATGGCCGCCTCGCGTGACTTGAGCGCGCGGTCGAGCTCGTCGGCCACGGGCGTGCCGGCCTCGAGCGCGGATGCGAGCGTGCCCGTGAGATGCGCGGCGACGAGCATCGCCGCCCCGTCGTGGGCGGAGGCGGCGAGCATGGCCGGCGGCGCCGCGGCCAGGAGCGTGGCCAGCGCGGCTGGCGGTGCAAGCGCGCTCGCAGGCACGAGGACGGTCGTCGTATCGACGAGGCGCTCATGATCGAGCCACCGGGCGGCCGTCCGGATCCGGGCCGAGGCATCGATGGCCGTCTCCACGACCGTGCCGCGAAAGACGGCGGGGACCCCGACCGACTGCGCTCCGGCGCGCACCGCATGCACGAGCGCGCGAAAGGCGACCGGGCGCCCGGCCACCGGCAGCAGCGCGCTGTGGAGATCGTCGGCGGTGGGGAGGTAGAGGGCGACCTGCCGGATCACGCGCCGTCCAGCCGGACCACGTGCGGCAGCACGTCGGTCTCGGCACGGCGCAGATCCTCGGCGAAGTCGATCTCCGTCCACGGCAGGCCGGTGACGTCGGCCCAGCCCACGTGGTGCGAGCCCACGAGCATGTGCAGGGCGTCCTCGTACTCGCTGGTACCGCGGCTCTCCTCGATCACCTTCTCGAGGTAGCGAACGAGCGGCGGCCCCGCCTCCGCGCCGCACTTGAAGAATCCCACGCCCTCGCCGACGGCCTCCCACGCCTCCGGGACGACCTTCTTGCCGAGCGCGATCACGCGGTCGCCGCGCGTGTAGAGCTTCACTTCCTCGCCGGTGTCGGCGAAGCCGCGGTCGAGCAGCAACGCGCTCGGCGCCGGCGAGCCCAGCAACCGCCGCAGGAACTCGCGGGGAAACAGGACGTCGGCGTCCATGACGAGGGCCGGATCCTTCAGGTACTCGCGCGCGGCATAGAGCGAGAGCACCGAGCCGCGGGTGTACTCGGGATTGTGCACGTAGTGCACGGCCATCCGGCCCACGCGCTCGCCGGCGAGCGCACGCACCTGGTCGGCGCAATGGCCGACGACCAGCGCCGTGCGCCGGATGCCCGCGCCCGCCAGCGCGTCGAGCATGCGACCCAGCACCGGCCGGCCGCCCACGCGAAGCAACGCCTTGTGCGTGCTGTCGGTGAGCGGCGCCAGCCGCCGGGCGACGCCGGCCACGAGGACGATGGCGTTCACGGCCGACCGATCACCCGAGCCGCGGGCTCGCCGAGGAGCCGAGCTCTTCCTGGCGCGTCTTCATCTTCTTCACGAGGTCCTGGAACGACGACGTCTGGATGATCTTGTTGAACTGCGTGCGATAGTTCGCGACGAGGCTGACGCCCTCGATCACGACGTCGTAGACGAGCCAGCGCTCGCCCTTCTTGAGCATCCGGTACTCGATCGGAACCTCGCTGCCCGTCTTGGTGAGCAGCTTGCTCTGCACGATCGCGGTATCGCCCTCGATCTTGTCGCCGACATACTGGATCTTCTCGCCGCCGTACAGCTCGATCTTCGAGATGTAGGAGCGCTCGAGCAGATCGCCGAAGAGCTTGACGAACTCGTCGCGCTCCTCGGGCGTGCGCGCCGCCCAGTGACGGCCGAGCGAGCGCTTGGCCGTCTCGCCGAAGTCGAAGATCTCGTCGGCCACCTTGCGGACGGCCGTCCGGCGCTCCTTGGCCTTGTCCGGCGCCTTCAGGGCGGCGTCGTCGAGCAGCTTCAGCACGCGATCCACCTGTGCTCTCAGCTGGTCGGTCGGTGCTCCCGCCGTCGCCTCGCGCCCGGCGAGAAGGAGGACGAGCACGGTACACGCCAGCGTGACGCGATGCGACAGGTTCATCCGAGCCTCCTAAACCTTCCCGAAGATATACTTGGACAGCAGCTCTTCGAAGTCGACGGGCGCCTCCACCTCACGGATCTTGCCGCCCGGCTGAATCAGCTTGTCCGATCCGCCCGGGCTCACCCGTACGTACTTCTCGCCGATCAGCCCCTTGGTCTTGATGGAGGCGATCGCGTCTTCCTGCAGCTTGACGCCGTTGTGCACCCGGAGCGTCACGCGCGCCTGATAGTCGGCCAGACCGATGTTCTCGACGCGGCCGATCTCGACGCCGGCGATCTCGACGCTCGACCCGGCCTTGAGACCGCCCACGGACGGGAAATCGACGGTCACCGCATAGCCGCCGCCGCCCAGGAACGAGACGCGCCCGAGCTTGACGGAAAGGTACCCCAGGGCGACGATGCCGACCACCAGGAAGAGGCCCACGGCGATGTTGACCCGCGATCGGTCCATCACTGCTCCTCCGCGCTCACTGCGCAGCCTCGGGTTCACCGCGGATGAACTGGCGTACGACGCGATTGTCCGACGCCTGGATGGCCGCCGGAGGGCCGATCTCCACGATACGCCCCTCGTACAGCATGGCCACCAGATCGGCGAGCTCGAAGATCTCGGGAATCTCGTGACTGACCATGACCGCCGTGAAGCGGTGCCGGCGGTGCAGGTCGGCGATCAGCTGGTGGATCGTGTTCACGAGGACGGGATCGAGGCCGGTGGTGGGCTCGTCGAAGAAGACGATCTCCGGCTCGGTCACCAGCGCGCGCGCGATGGCCACGCGCTTGCGCATGCCGCCGGATATTTCGGCCGGATATTTCGCCTCCACGCCCTCGAGGCCGACCTGGCCGAGCGCGGCATCCACTCGCTTGACGATCTCGGTGCGGGGCAGGCGGAGCTTCTCGCGCAGGGGGAAGGCCACGTTCTCGCCGCACGTCATGGAGTCGAACAGCGCGCCGCCCTGGAAGACGACGCCGTAGCGCCGCCGGACATCGTCGAGCGCCCGCCCGCCGAGCCGCGCCACGTCCACGTCGTCGACGAGGATGCGGCCGGCGTCGGGACGAACGAGCCCGATGAGGTGACGCAGGAACACCGACTTGCCGCCGCCGCTGCGCCCGATGATGACGGTGATGGAGCCGGTGGGGACCTCCAGATCAAGGCCGCGCAACACCTCGTTGCCGCCGAACGACTTCCAGAGGCCTTCGACCTTGATCACGAGGGCGCCGCGCTCACGGCAGCACCGTGCCAAGGAAGTAGTCCCACACGAGGATGAGCACGGACGACATCACCACCGCCTGGGTGGTCGCGCGGGCGACGCCCTCGGCGCCGTGGCCCACATGAAATCCCTTGTACGTGCAGACCCAGGTCACGATGATGCCGAACGAGATCGATTTCCAGAAGCCCAGCAGCACGTCGCCGATGTCCACGAAGGACTGCATCTCGCCGAAGTAGGTGCCGGCCGACAGGCCGAGCAGCTCCACGCCGACCAGGTAGCCGCCGAAGATCCCGACCACGTCGAAGATCGCCGTCATCAGGGGAAACGTCAGAATGCCGGCGAAGATCGACGGCGCCACCAGATAGCGCATGGGGCTCAGCGCCATCACCGTGAGCGCGTCGATCTGCTCGGTGATGCGCATGATGCCGATCTCGGCCGTCAGCGCCGAGCCGGCGCGTCCGGTCACCATCAGCGCGGCCAGCACCGGGCCGAGCTCACGAATGATCGACAGCGCGACGGCGGGGCCGAGGAAGGCCTCGGAGCCGAAGCGCGACAGAACCAGGAAGATCTGCAGGCCCAGCACCATGCCGGTGAAGGCGCCGGTGAGCAGGATGATCAGCAACGAGCGGAAGCCGATGAAGTCGATCCGGTCCACGAACGCCCAGAACTTGAAGGGCGGGGTGACCATGGCCCCCAGCGCCTCGAGGAGGAACGAGCCGAAGCGCCCGAGGGAGGCGACGAGCCAGATCGCCCAGCCGCCGAGGAGATCGAAGGGTCGGAGAACGAGGGGTGCGGAAGAGCCCGTCATTTCTTCTGAGCGCGTCGGTAGACGCCGAGTGCCCAGAGCGGGAAGTACTTCGGGTACAGGTGGTACTTGAGATAGAAGACGCGCGGGAATCCGGTGCCGTTCCAGAGCGGGTCGTCCCAGGAGCCGTCCGCGCGCTGCGTGGCGAGCAGATATTTGACGCCGCGCTCCACCGTCTGCCCGGTGGTCACGCCGACCGCGAACAAGCCCAGCAGCGCCCACGCCGTCTGGCTCGGTAGCGAGGCGCCCTCGCCGGCCAGCTCGGGGCGCGCGTAGGACTCGCACGTCTCGCCCCAGCCGCCGTCGGCGTTCTGCCGGCGCTGCAGCCAGCGGACGGCGCGCTGCACATACTCGTGACGCGGATCCACGCCGATCGCGCCGAGGCCGCGCAGCACCGACCACGTGCCGTAGATGTAGTTCACGCCCCAGCGTCCCCACCACGGGCCGTCGTGACGCTGGGTGTGGCGGATGAAGTGGATGGCGCGCTCCACCGCCTCCAGCTCGCGCGGATAGCCGAGGGTGCCGAGCAGCTCGAGGCCGCGGCCGGTGAGGTCCTCGGTCGACGGGTCGAGCAGCGCCCCGTGATCGGCGAAGGGGATGTTGTTCAGATAGATGCGATCGTTGTCGGCATCGAACGAGCCCCAGCCCCCGTCGTTGTTCTGCATGCCGAGAAACCAGCCGACACCGCGCTCCTTGGCGAGCCGGGTGCGGTCGGGATCGAGGCCACGGATCTTCTCGAGGGCCATGAGCACCATGGCCGTATCGTCGAGATCCGGATAGTAGTCGTTGGCGTACTGGAAGGCCCACCCGCCGGGTCGAACGTGGGGTCGCTTGACCTGCCAGTCGCCCGGCACCAGGACTTGCTTGGCGAGCATCCATTCGCCGGCGCGGAGCAGGGCGGGATCATCGGGCGCCAGGCCGCTCTCGATCAGCGCGTTGGCGGCGAGCGAGGTATCCCACACCGGCGAGGGACAGGGCTGGTAGTAGAGCTCGTCGTCACGCTCCACGGCCAGCGCCTCGATCTCCTTCAGCTGTCCGAGGATCAGCGGATGGTCGTCCGGAAGTCCGAGCAGCCGCAGGGCGAGGATCGAATTGGCCATGGCCGGATAGATGCCGCCCAGTCCGCCCGGCACCGCCGTCCGCTCCTCCAGCCACGCGCGCGCGGCCTCGATGGCGCGCTTGCGCAGCGGGCGCGGCGAGAAGCGCTCCCAGATCTTGAGCCCGTCGTCGACGGCGATGAAGAAGGATTTCCAGAAGAGACCGCGCCAGCTGAACGGGTCCGGCACGCGCGGGAAGCGCAGGCTCGTCTGCTCGCGCGGCACCGGCCAGAGCTCGTCGAGCGTCAGGTGGGGCGGCAGCCACTTGATGGGCTTGCGGTCCATGATGATCAGCAGCGGCACGATCACCGTGCGTGACCAGTACGAGACCTCGTAGATGTTGAAGAGGAAGAACGGCGGGGGCAGCAGCATGATCTCGACCGGCATCGTGGGCACGCCGTTCCAGTCGTACTCGCCGAAGAGCGCCAGCTGGATCTTGGTGAACACGTTGGCGCGCGCCGGGCCGCCCATGGCGAGGATCCGCTCGCGCGCCGTGCGCATGGCCGGGTCGGTCACGCTGACGCCGGCCAGCTTCATGGCGAAGTAGATCTTGATCGTCGCCGAGAGATCGGAGGCGCCGCCCTCGAAGAGGCTCCAGCCACCGTCGGCGTTCTGCCGCCGCCGCAAGAAGCGCACCGCGCGCTCCTCGACGCCGTGGTCGACGCGATCGATGAGGCGTCGCAGGAGGAGGGCCTCGGCGGTAAGGGCACGATCAGCTTCCAGCTCGCCGATCCAGTGGCCATCGGCGGCCTGGTGCGTGACGAGATACTGCTGCGCGCGAGAAACCGCTTCGTCGAGGGCCGTCACGACGCCAAATGGTAGCATGTACAGCGGCTTATCGACACATGGACATCGTCATCGGGACGCTGCTGCTCCGTCCGTACGTGTTCGGGTTTCTCGCATGCTACCTCGTGCTCGGCGCGCGGGACCTCGGCTGGCGCGGGACGCTCGTCTTCGGTGGCTGGGTCTGGCTCGTCGCCTGGGTGGCGGAGTTCTCGTCGACGCGCACCGGTGTGCCGTTCGGCCTGTACACGTATACAGGCGCCACCCGCGGGCAGGAGCTCTTCATCGCAGACGTGCCGTTCATGGACGCGCTCTCGTTCATCTTCCTCGCGTACGCGGCTTTTTGCCTCGCCCGCGGCTGTCTCGGCCGCGACGCCTCGCCGCTGGCCGTCACCGTGCTCGGCGGGACGTTCATGATGCTGCTCGACGTCGTCATCGATCCCGTCGCCGTGCGGGGCGATCGCTGGTTTCTGGGGCAGATCTTTTACTACCCGAACGGCGGCGCGTACTTCGGCGTGCCGCTGTCGAATTTTGCCGGCTGGATGCTGGTCGGCATGGTCGGCATCGGCGGGTATATATATGGATGGGCCTCCGGGAGGGCGCCCGGTCGCAAACCCCTCGGTGGAATCGCGTTATACTACGCGGTGCTCGGCTTCAACCTCGCGGTGACCGCCTGGATCGGCGAATGGGTGCTGCTGGCCATCGGACTGGTGCTCCACGCCACGGTCGCTGTGCTGGTTGTGATGCTCAGACCCCGGCCGCTTCCGTGGGCCGACATGGAGAGTCAGAAGGCATGAGTGTCCCGGCCTCGCAGATGTGGACGGTGGCCACGTATGTCCTGAGACAGAAGCTCCGGCGCCGCAAGCGATATCCGCTCGTCCTCATGCTCGAACCGCTGTTTCGCTGCAACCTGGCCTGCGCCGGGTGCGGCAAGATCCAGTACCCCGCCCACATCCTCAAGAAGCATCTGAGCGTCGACCAGTGTCTGGCCGCCGTCGACGAATGCGGGGCGCCGATGGTGTCCATCCCGGGCGGCGAGCCCCTGATGTACCCGGACATCGGCCGACTGGTGAAGGAGCTGGTCGCTCGGCGCAAGTACGTCTACCTGTGCACGAACGCGATTCTTCTGAAGGAAAAGCTGGAGGCGGGAATCTTCGAGCCGTCGAAGTACCTGTCCTTCAGCGTCCACATGGACGGGCTCAAGCCCGAGCACGACGAGGCCGTGTGTCGCGAAGGCGTGTTCGACGGCGCGGTGGCCGGGATCCGCGAGGCGCTGCGCCGCGGGTTTCGCGTCACCACCAACACCACGCTGTTCGACGGCGCCTCGCCGATGCGGATGCAGATGTTCTTCGACGAGATGATGGACCTCGGCGTCGAAGGCATGATGGTGTCGCCCGGCTACAGCTACTCGAAGGCTCCCGACCAGGAGCACTTCCTGCGCCGGCAGAAGACCAACGAGCTGTTCAACAAGATGCTGAGCAATCCGAAGCGTCGCTGGAAGTTCAATCAGTCGCCGCTGTTCTTGCAGTTCCTCATGGGCAAGCATGACTTCGAATGCACGCCGTGGGGCAACCCGACCTACAACATGTTCGGCTGGCAGCGCCCGTGCTATCTCCTCCAGGAGGGCTACGCCGCCTCGTTCAAGGAGCTGATGGAGACCACACGCTGGGAGCACTACGGCCACAAGAGCGGCAACGAGAAGTGCAAGGACTGCATGGTGCACTGCGGGTACGAGCCCACGGCCGTGAACTACACGTTCAACTCCTGGAAAGGCTTCAAGGCCACGGTGGCCGCCACCGTGACCGGCAAGCTCTGATGACCGTGGAGCAGGAGCGAAGCCTCGAGGGCTGGGATCCGGGGCGCGTCGAGGGGCCGGATCTGGCCTTCGTCGTGGAGCGCGCCTTCGACTACCGCGGCGACGTCACCGTCGTCCACCGCGACGGGCGTGAGGTCGTCGGCTATCTCTTCAATCGCGACGTCGACGCCGGCGAGCCATTCGCGCAGCTGTTCCCGCGCGACGGAGCTGACGCTGTCACCATCCCGTACGCCGACATCGCGTCGATCCGCTTCACGGGTCGGGATACCGCCGCGGGCAGTTCCTACGCCGCCTGGCTGCGCAGCCGGGAAGCGGTGAAGGCGACCAAGCCCGCTTCGAGGGCGTGACGCGCGTCCTGGTCCTCACCGCCGTCGACGTCGAGGCGCGCGGACTGGCTGGTCACCTCGGCCTGGAGCGCGTGCGGCAGTCCGCGTGGCCGCACTTCGGCGCCGGTGCCCTCGAGATCGCGTGCGTCGGACTGCGAGCCTCGCAGCTTCCGGCTCGCGCCCCCGAGCTCGGCCCGTTCGATGTCGTCATCTCCGCCGGCGCGTGCGGGGCGCTCGCCCCCGGCCTGGCGGCCGGTGAGCTGGTGGTGCCCGAGGTCGTCGTGGACGCGGCCGGGCGGCGGTGGCCGACCACCTCGCTGCGGCGGGTGGCCGCGGCCGGGACGTTGCTGACGGTGGCCGAGGTTGTCGAGACGTCCGCGCAGAAATCGCGGCTGTGGCTGGAGACCGGCGCGCGTGCGGTCGACATGGAGTCGGCGCACATCCTCGACTGGGCGGCGACGCGCGGGGTGCCGGCGGCGGTGATTCGCGGAGTGTCGGATGGCGCCGAGCGCGGTGTTCCGGCGGCGCTGGCGGCGTCGGTGCGCGACGACGGCCGTGTGCGTCCGCTGCGCGCGGTCACGGCCGCGCTCGCGCGCGGCGCCGCCTTCGCCGATCTCCTGCAGCTTCGCGCGGGCACCGAGGCAGCGCTGAAGAGCGTGGCCGGGGCCCTCGCCACGCTCGCCCGGCACGGCTGATGGACGCGCTGGTCACCGGCGGTACGGGTTTCGTCGGCGCCAATCTCGCCCGCGAGCTGGTCGGGGCCGGCGCCTCCGTGCGCGTGCTGGCGCGGCCAGGCGGCGATCGCCGCGCTCTGGACGGCGTCAAGGTCGAGATCGTCGACGGGGATTTGCTGGCGCCCGCCTCGCTCGCCCGCGCGTGCGCCGGGGTCGACACCGTCTATCACGTCGCCGCCGACTATCGGCTGTGGGCGCCCGATCCGGCGGTCCTGCACCGGGTGAACGTCGACGGCACGCGGGCGATGCTGGAGGCGGCCGGCGTCGCCGGCGCGCGCCGCATTGTGTACACCTCCACGGTTGGCGCGCTCGGCATTCCGAAGGACGGCGCGCCGGGCACGGAGGACACGCCCGTCTCTCTCGCCGACATGGTCGGGCCGTACAAGACGACGAAGTTTCTCGGCCAGCAGGTGGCGCTCGAGCTGGCGCGGCGCGGGCTGCCCGTGGTCATCGTCAATCCGTCGGCGCCGATCGGTCCGTGGGACATCAAGCCCACGCCGACCGGGCAGATGATCGTCGACTTCATGGCCGGCAAGATGTTCGCGACGCTCGACACCGGGCTCAACCTGGTCCACGTGCGGGACGTCGCGCAGGGCCACATGCTCGCGGCCGAGCGGGGCCGGGTCGGGCAGACGTACATCCTGGGCGCCGCGCGCGGGAACCTCTCGCTGGCCGAGATCGGTGCCCAGCTGTCGGAGCTCACGGGCCGGCGGCCGCCCCGCCTGCGGGTGCCGTACGCGGTGGCCTGGTGCGGCGCCGCCTGCATGGAGACGGTGGCCCGCCTGACCGGCGGCGCGCCACGGGTGCCGCTGACCGCCGTGCGCATGGCGAAGAAGCGGATGTACTTCAGCCCGGCGAAGGCGATCCGCGAGCTCGGGCTTCCCCAGACGGACGTGCGCGTCGCCCTGCGCGACGCCGTGGAGTGGTTTGCCGCGCACGGCTATGCGCGGCTGCCCCGGGTGTCGGTGTGAGCCTCGCCAGCCTGAGCTCCCAGGTCACGCGCCAGAGCCGGTCGAACTTCTTCTTCGCGTTCCTCGCGCTGCCACGGCATCGCCGCGACGCGCTCTATGCCGTGTACGCGTTCTGCCGCACCGTCGACGACATCGCCGACCTCGGCACCGATCCGAGCGCGCAGCGCGCGGCGCTCGCGCGGTGGCGTGCGGACCTCGCCCGCTGCTACGAGGGGGGAGCGATCGAGCATCCGATCGCCCGTCAGCTGGCCGGCGCCGTGCGCGACTTTCATCTGCCGCGCGCGGCCCTCGAGGCCATCGTCGACGGCTGCGAGATGGATCTGACGCAGTCGACCTACGAGACGGCGGAGGATCTCGAGCCGTATTGCTATCGCGTGGCCTCGGCCGTCGGCCTCTGCTGCATCGAGATCTTCGGCTACACCGACCCGCGGGCCCGGCAGTACGCGGTGAGCCTCGGCATGGCCCTCCAGCTCACCAACATCATCCGCGACGTCGGTGCCGATGCCCGCAACGGCCGCGTGTACGTGCCCCAGGCGGATCTGCGGCGCTTCGGCGTCACCGGTGACGACCTGCGCGCCGGTCGCTACGGCGACGCCTTCGTGGCGCTGATGGCGCACGAGGCCGGGCGTGCGCGCGCCTTCTATGCCGACGCGCGGGCGGCGTTTCCCTCCGTCGACGCGCGGGCGCTGGTCCCCGCGGAGATCATGGGTCGGATCTACTACGCGCTCCTGGAGGAGATCGAGGCGCGCCGGTTCCGCGTCTTCGACGAGCGCGTCACGCTGCCGGCCCGGCGGAAGGCCGCCATCGCCCTGCGCTGCTGGGCGGGCGCGCGGATGGCCGGATGAAAGCCGCCGTCTTCCACGGCGCCGGCCGCGTGGACGCGGGTGAATGGCCGCGGCCCACCATCGGGCCGGGCGAGCTGCTCGTGAAGGTGCGTGGCTGCGGACTCTGCGGCTCGGATATCGCGAAGATCGTCGATCCCGCCACCCGCGCGCCGGCCGTCTTCGGCCATGAAGTCGTGGGCGACGTGGCCGACGTCGGCGAGGGCGTGGCCGGGTTCGAACCCGGTCACCGGGTGGTGGTCGCGCATCACGTGCCGTGCGGCGAGTGTCACTATTGCCGGCGCGGCAGCGAGTCGATGTGCCGCGAGTTCAAGCGGAGCCACCTCGATCCCGGCGGCTTCGCCGAGTACGTCCGGGTGCCCCCGGCCAACGTGCGCGGCGCGACCTTTCGCGTTCCGGACCACCTCGGTGACGAGGAGGCCACGTTCGTCGAGCCGCTGGCGTGCTGTCTACGCGCCGTCGAGCGCGCGCGCGTGCAGCCCGGCGACACGGTGGCCGTGGTGGGACTCGGCTCCATCGGGTGTCTGTTCGTGCAGCTCCTGCGCCGCGCCGGCGCCACCGTGGTCGGCATCGATCAGGACGACGCCCGTCTCGTGCTGGCCCGGGGATTCGAGGTCGAGGCCGCGGGACCGGCGGAGGGCGCCGCGCTCGTGCGCCGCCTCTCCGAGGGGCGCGGCGCCGACCACGTCGTCGTGACCGGGGGCGGCGCGGCCGTGCTGCCGTGGACGGTGGAGACGCTGCGCGACGGCGGCGCCGTCCACTACTTCGCGGGTGGTGACGGCGTGGCGCTGCCGATCGCGCTGGCGACGCTTTATCATCGCGAGCTGACGATCACGGCGACGTACTCGTCGTCGCCGGCCACGCTCGCGCGCGCCTTCTGGCTCATCGCCGCCGGCAAGGTCGACGTCGGCGGCCTGATCAGTCATCGCCTGCCACTCGCCCGGCTCGCCGAGGGCGTGGCGCTGATGCGCCGGCGCGAGGCGCTGAAGGTGTACGTCACGCCATGAGCACGACCATGCGCGCGATGGTGTTTCACGGGCCCGGGGACCTGCGCTTCGAGACGGTCGGCGTGCCCACGCCGGCGGAGGGTGAGGTCGTGCTGCGGATCGACGCCGCCCTCACGTGTGGCACCGACGTGAAGACGCTGCGTCGCGGCCACCCGGTGATGATCCCGCGCGTGCCGACGGTCTTCGGCCACGAGTTCGCGGGGACGGTGACGGCCGTCGGAGCCGGCGTGCGGCGTCTCCACGAGGGCGACCGCCTTGCCGTCGCGAACTCGGCGCCCTGTGGAGACTGCCCGCTGTGCCTGGCCGGGCGCCCGAACCTGTGCGAGGACCTCCTGTTCGTCAACGGCGCGTATGGCGAGTACATCGCGCTGCCGCCGCGGCTCGTCGCATGCAACGTCGTGCGGCTGGATGGCCGGACGTCGGCGGCGCGCGCGGCCTTCGCGGAGCCGCTGGCGTGCGCGATGCTCGGCGTCGAGCGGGCGCGCGTCGAGCCGGGGCAAACCGTGATCGTGTTCGGCCACGGACCGCTCGGCTGCCTCCTCGCGATGGTGGCCTCCGCCCGGAAGTGTCGCGTCATCGTCGTCGGCAAGGCCGGCTGGCGGCTCGAGCGCGTGCGTGCGCTGCGCCTGGCCGAGTGCGTGGACGCCACCGCCAGCCCCGACGTGGTCGCCGAGCTGCGCGCGCTGACGGGTGGTCGCGGCGCCGACGCCACCATCGACGCCACCGGGCGGCCGGAAGTGTGGGAGCAGGCCATGGCCGCGGTGGGCCGCGGAGGCAGCGTGGTATTCTTTGGAGGTTGCGCACCGGGAACGTCGGTGAACGTGGACACGCATCGGGCGCATTACGAGGAGCTCACCCTCGTCGGAGCCTTCCATCACACGCCCGAGCTCATCCGGCAGGCGATCGAGGCGCTCGAGACGGGCATGGTGAAGCCCGATGGGCTGGTGACGCACACCGTCGGCCTCGGCGACGTGCCCAACGCGCTGGCGCTGATGGCCAGGGGCGAGGCGCTCAAGGTGCTCATCGAGCCATGAACCGTCGACTGACCGTCATCCTGTCCCTCGTCGGTTTCACGCTTGTCGCTGCACTTCCCGCCGCCGCCTTCGACCCGGAGCAGGCGTTCAAGAAGGGAACGTTCGTTCTGTCCGGCGAGGGAGCGTACGGCTGGCAGTTCGATCTGGAGGGTCTGACCTCGAGCGCGATCGAGTTCTGGGATGCCGGCGTGCGCTTCAGCCTGCTGCCCTTCGAGACGATGGCCAAGGGCTCGCCGCTGTACGGCGCCATCGAAATCGGTCTGCAGCCGATGTACCAGCGGTACGTCGAGCCGCAAGAAAGACTCTGGGCCGGACTGTCGGCGGTCGTGCGCTATCATTTCCTGGCCCTCGGGGTGTTCGTGCCGTACGTCGAGCTGGCCGGCTCGGCCGGCGGAACCGATCTCAACCTGCCGGAGATCCGCTCGGACTTCGCCTTTCTGATCTTCGGTGGTGTCGGCGCATCCGTGTTCTTCGATGACCGTACGGCCGCCTACGCCGGCTACCGCTGGCAGCACGTCTCCAACGGCAACACGAGCCGGCCCAATCGCGGATTCGAGTCGCATGTCGCCGTTCTCGGTCTTTCACTCTTCTTTTGACGAGGAGCCCACGTTGACCCAGCCGATCGCCGAGATCCTCCTTGCGGGCCCGCGCGGCTTCTGCGCCGGCGTCGAGCGTGCCATCGACATCGTGGAGCTCGCACTGTCGGTGTGCCCGCCGCCCGTCTACGTGCGGCGCGAGATCGTGCACAACCGCCACGTGGTGGAGTCGCTGCGCGCCAAGGGCGCCATCTTCGTCGACGAGCTGCACGAGGTGCCGGACGACGCCACGGTCATCTTCAGCGCGCACGGCATCTCGCCGGCCGTCCGCGGCGAGGCGCTGCGCCGCGGTCTGCGCGTGGTGGACGCCACCTGTCCGCTGGTGACCAAGGTGCATCTGGAGGCGGTGCGCTACGCGCGCGAGGGGTACACCATCGTGCTGATCGGCCACGAGGATCATGACGAGGTGATCGGCACGCTGGGGGAAGCGCCCGAGCGCATCGTGGTCATCGATAGCGCGCGCGAGGTCGACACCCTCGACGTTCCGAACCCCGAGAAGATCGCCTACCTCACGCAGACGACGCTGTCCGTCGACGATACCCGCGACGTCATCGAGGCGCTCCGCCGCAAGTTCCCGCGGATCGTCGGTCCGTCGCGCGACGACATCTGCTACGCGACCCAGAACCGCCAGGCGGCGGTCAAGCGCCTCGCCGGCGACGTCGAGGTGCTCCTCGTCATCGGGGCCGCCAACAGCTCCAACGCCAACCGGCTGGTGGAGGTGTCGCGCATGGCGGGCACGCGCGCCTACCTCATCAACGACGTCAACGACATCAAGCCCGACTGGCTGGCCGGCGCCCGCCGCGTCGGCATCACCGCCGGCGCCTCCACGCCCGAGGTGCTCGTGTCGGAGGCGGTGGAGCGGCTGCGCGGGCAGGGCGTGGCCGTCCGCGAGGTGCACGTCGTGGAGGAAGACGTGCGGTTCGCGCTGCCGCAGGAGCTGGAGCGTATGGCGGAGGAGCGCGGGCTCACGCTGCCTGAACGGCGACATTAAGTCGGAGGGCGCCTCCCGAGCGTCGGACGTCCCCCTCGAGCAAAGGATTGCGCCGGCGAAGCCGCGCTCGAAGGCGGCAATCCCGACGGTCCTCGGAGGTGGTGATGCGCGGGAAGCGCCAGCAACTGGTGCGGCACGGGTCCTCGTCGTGCTGCTGAAGGGGAGACCGTCATGCGTCTGGTGACGTTTCGCAAAGGCTCGTCCAAACCCCGTGTCGGCGCCCTCGTTGCCGACGCCGTCCTGGATCTCGGGGCGCTCACCGTCGACCTCGCCCGCGAGCGCGGCACCGTTCGGCACGGACGCGGTGGGATTCCGAAGACGATGCTCGACCTCGTTCGCGGCGGCGACGACGCGCTGTCGGCCGCGCGCGAGGCGCTCGCCCACGGAGAAGCGCTCCTGAAGCGCGACGGGATCGGCGCCGTCACCGAGCGCAGGCTCGGCGCCGCCGCCGACAAGGTCCGGCTCGAGGCGCCCATCCCGCGGCCGGCACGCAACGTCTTCTGCCTGGGCCGAAACTACAAGGAGCACGCG
>Ga0075431_100001316_pt1 | contig 22713 bp, 12 predicted proteins | sample RhiMetdeltSRZDD5_FD_75297 | JGI IMG/M metagenome (GOLD analysis project Ga0075431, IMG submission 75297) | Populus rhizosphere microbial communities from Tennessee, USA - Rhizosphere MetaG P. deltoides SRZDD5 | ecosystem: Host-associated > Plants > Roots > Rhizosphere > Soil | place: USA... | reverse complement strand
AGACACCTCCTGTGACCCACACGCTACCCGGCTGGCCGAGCGCACCTCACGCGTAGCGTCCGCCGCGCCAGCGGCTTGGTCCAAACGCCGCAGTGCTTACCAATCCACTAGAAGCTGTTGGGCGAGGTCGCTCGGGCCGCTCGCGCTTGGACTTGCCAAGACAAAGCAGCGTCACTGCGTCGGCCCATTACGCGAGTGGGATGAAGCCACGAGCTCGGGGGTTTCAGCGACTGACGATGTGTGCCTGGCCCAACCCTGAATCCTGATCCCTGATCCCTGATTCCTTCGCGTCCGCTGCTCCAGCGACGGCGCTTCTTCCGACCAACCAGCGCCGTCTCATTGGCTTCAGCGCGAAGATGGCGAGCGCCGCGGTCGCGAAGTCCATTGTGATGATCACCGCGAACACCGGGATCCACGAGCCGGTGGACTGATGCAGCAGCGCGGCGATCGGACCGCCCAGCACGGAGCCGACGCCCTGCGCCATGTAGAGGCAGCCGTAGTTGGCCGTGGCGTGTTTCGTCCCGAACGTGTCGGTGAGCGTCGACGGGAACAGCGAGAAGATCTCGCCCCATCCGAAGAAGACCAGCCCCGAGAGCAGTACGAACAGGAGTGGGTTGTCGCGCGTCAGCAGCCACAGCGTCATCGCCGTGCCTTCGAGGCCGAACGCGATCAGCATGGTGTTCTCGCGGCCGATGCGATCCGACACCCAGCCGAAGAACGGCCGCGTCGCCCCGTTGGTGATGCGGTCGAGCGATAGCGCCAGCGGCAGCAGCGGCAGGCCGAAGAGCAGCACGTCGGCCATGCCGAAGTCTTTCGTGAACGCTCCCATCTGCGACGTCACCATCAGCCCGGTCGTCGACATCATCGTCATCATGGCGAACATCAGCCAGAACACCGGCGTGCCGAGCATGACGTGAGGCGGAACGTCTACAGGTTGCGCAGCGGAATCTCGTCCTGTCCCGCCGAAGCGCCGTAGGTGCGAAGGCGGACGCAGACCTTGCGCAGCAGCGAGGCCGACGACGGCGAAGATCAGGCCGAAGCGAACGAGCGCATCCTGATACGAGGACTCGCGCAGCACGGTCGCAATGGGGAACGTCGTCAGCAGCGCGCCCATACCGTAGCCCGCCGCAACCAGTCCGGTGGCGAGGCCGCGTTTGTCTGGAAACCACTGCACCATGTGCCCGATCACGCCGACGTAGACGATCCCCGTCCCGATCCCGCCGAGCAGTCCGTAAGTGAGATACAGCGTGAAGATGCTCGACGCCTGTGCCGCGAGCACCCAGCTGAGCCCCGCGATGACCGTGCCGATCGAGAGCAGCGCCCGAGGACCGAAGCGGTCGACCAGCACGCCCTGAAACGGTGAGAGAAACGTCTGAACGACGATCAGGATCGAGAAGGTAATCTGCAACTGAGCGAGCGACGTGCCCAGTCCGGTCGACAGTGGCTGCGTAAACAGCGCCCACACGTACTGCGGGCTGGAGATCACGATCATGCAGACGAGGCCAAGCAGCAGTTGAACCCATCTCCGCATAGGAGGCCTCAGAACGGTTCCGGAATCGCCGCCCCGTCCTTGCGAGGATCCGACGCGCCGTAGTTGACCTTCGCAGCGTAATCACGCATCACGCTCTGCCCGCCGCCAACCAGGCTCGAGAAGCTGCCTTGCAGACCGATCTCGTGCCCCTTTTCGGCGAGTGTCCGCCGCACGGACTCGGGGACGCGCGACTCCATGATCACGTCGCGTCCGACGAAGGTGATCTTGGTCACGCGGGCGGCTTCGAGCGCGGCCTGAATGTTCATTCCGTGATCGACGACGTTGGAGACGAACTGGACGTGCGCCTGCGACTGGTTCCAGCCGCCCATGATGCCGAAGGCGGCTCTCACGCTGCTGTCTGCCGGAACGCCTTGGCGGCGTTCCTTAGGGCCCTGCATGAACCCGGGGATGATCGTGTGGAGCGGACGCTTGCGTGGCGCCAGCGCATTGGGATGCGACTCGTTCATCGTGAACAACCCGCCGCGGCTCTGCAGCGCGAAGCCGGTGCCGTCGGGCACCAGTCCAGACCCGAAGTTGGCGAAGTTGCTTTGAATGAGCGACACCATATTGCCGGCGCGATCGACGACGCTCAGATAGGTAGTGTCACTGCCGTGCGTGGGCAGTGTACCGGGTGGGACTTCGGGGTTGGCATGCGCAGGATCGATCTGCCTGAATCGCTGCGCCGCGTACGCCTTCGAGAGCATCGCTTCGACTGGCACGTCGTGGAATGCCGGATCGCAGACGTAGCGCGCCATGTCGGCGTAGGCCAGCTTCTTCGCTTCGATCAGCGTATGAAGCGCTTCGGCCGAATTGTGGCCGTAGGACCCGATGGGCGCGTGCTCGAGCAGATTGAGCATCATCAGCGCCGCGATGCCCTGGCCGTTGGGCGGCAGCTCGTACACCGTCCACCCACGATAGGTCGTCGAGAGGGGTGTGACCCATTCGGCGTCGTAGGTCGCGAGGTCGTGCGCGGTCAATGCGCCGTTGTGGCGCGCGGAGCAGTCCAGGATTCGCTGGGCGATTGACCCGCGATAGAAGGCGTCGCGCCCGTTCGCCGCGAGCGCGCGATAGCTCGCCGCGAGGTCAGGGTTTCTGAACATCTGTCCGACGCAAGGCGCCCATCCGCCAGGCAGGTACACGCGCGCCGATTCTTCAGTGGCCTGCAGCAGCGCCGCGCTGCCTTCCCATTCGGCGGCAGTGATCTCGGAGACCGGGAATCCGGTGTCGGCGACGCCGATGGCCGGTGCCAGGAGGTCGGCGAGCGGCAGTGTCCCGAACCGTCCGGTGAGCATCGACCACCCGGCCACGGCGCCCGGGATCGTCACCGAGTGAACGCCGGTCTGCGGCATCACGGTGATGCCTTGCGCGCGCAGGCTGTCGATCGTCAGAGCCGCCGGCGTGCAGCCGCTCGCGTTGATCCCGTGCAGCTGACCAGATGCCGCCTCGTAGACGATTGCGAAGAGGTCGCCGCCAATGCCGTTCATCATCGGTGCCACCGCGCCCATCACGGCGTTCACGGCAATCGCCGCATCGACGGCGTTACCACCGCGCGCGAGAATCGACGCGCCGGCCTGTGACGCCAGCGGGTGCTCGCTCGCGGCCACGCCACCTGCGGTCATCACCATCGATCGTCCCTGCGTACGGTCGATGGTCGTACGAACGTAATCTGTGGTGGCGCGCTGAACCATCGTGGCCTCTCGAGCGGGCCCCATATTAATCCTCCTGCTGGTCAACGCTGCTGCAGGGGACCGAAGTCGGCCGGCGGCTGGCGATGATGGGTCGCCTGCTCGTAAGCCGAGGCGATGCGGAAGAGCACCGGTTCGCCGAATGGACGGCCGAAGAACATCACCGACAGCGGAAGTTTTGCCGGCGTCGGCTCGGTCAAACGCGTGCCGCCCGGCGCAGACGCGTCCCTGATGCGGTCGTAGACCTTCGTCGTGAAGCCGGCCGGCACACCCAGCTGTGGGAAGCCCTGCGTGCCGAGGAAGCTCCAGATCGACGGCCCGCGCCCGTTGAGTGTCGGCTCGAGCGGCCGGCCGAGGATGTACGGTGGGATGTTGCCCGTCGGGGTGATCATCGCGTCGAGCTGCATGTCTTCCATCGCCTGCAGGACGATCTGCTGCACGGCGAACCTGGTCAGCCAGCGGTCGGCATTGTTCAGCGTCATCGCGCTGCGGTTGTTCTCACCGCCGCCACCGCGGGCGTTGCTGCCCGAGTCTGGTCGCGTATCGGTCAACGCCTTGGAGTGCTCGTTGAGATCCTTCAGGGTCTTGATCGTGGCGTCGCCGCGTTCGCGTAGATAGCGCTCGATCATGAAGCGCGACTCACCAATCGACTGTCCCTGTCCGATGCTGCGAAGCGTCATGCCGCCGGGGACGAGGGATGGGTCGTAATACATGTCGACGAGCGTGGCGATGTGGTCGCCAGACGGCTTGCCGCTCGCGTCCACGGGGAATGCGTTCGGGAAGCGATCGATGAACAGCGTGTTCAACACCGACGGTGCGTACTTATCGATGTAGTTTTGCAGGAGCGCGCCGCCGGTCGGTCCCGGATCGACGATCGTTGCGCCGAGCTTCTGCAGGTCGGCCATCGCTCGCTCTGTGGCGGCGATGCTTTCCTCGTCGGCCTCGTTGAACAGCGAGCGGTCCATGTACTCGCGAAGGACGCCGATGCGGACGCCTTCGAGGCGTGTCTCTCCGGCGAAGCTGGCATAGGGCGACGGGGGCAGACGTCCGACGCTGAAGACCGTGAGCTCGTCCTTCGGGTCGTAGCCGGCGATGACGTCGAGCACTTTCGCGGCGTCCTTCACCGTGCGGCAGATTGGACCGGTGCGCGTGTTGTAGCCCGCGCCGTACATGCCGTCCCGACTGACCAGTTCCTGTGTCGCCGCGAGGCCGACGACCGCATTGTTCTTCGTCGGATGAAGGATCGATCCGCCCGTCTCCTCCGCGATTGCGCAGGTGACCAGATTGGCGGCCACCGACGTTCCTGATCCGCTGCTCGATGTGCCGGCCGAGCGCTCGGTGTCGTATGGATTGCAGCTGATGCCGCCGAATGGGCTGCGCGAGATGCCTGAGCCGACGTTGGCTTTGGCCAGGATGATCGCGCCGGCGTCGCGCATACGTTTGATGAACTCCGCGTCGCGTGGTGGGCGGTCGTTGGCATACGCCGCATCAGCGCCGGCCGTCGTCCGCATGTCGAACGTGTCGTACCAGTCCTTGATCGCGAACGTGATGCCGTGCAGCGGACCGACCAGCTTTCCAGTCGCCTTGAAGTGCGCATCCTGCTTGGCGGCGACCTCGAGAGCGTCGGGCATGTCCGGGTTGTTGTCCGTCGTGTCGGTGAGGCTACGGCCTTTGCGAGAATCGAATCCGTACGACGCGCGAGCCGACGGTCGCAAGTTCACGGTGATGAGCGAGTTGATGTGCCCGGCGTTCTTGATCGTCGTGAACGGCCCAAGGATGCCATCCGGCTGCGACACGCAGGGACCGTCGTAGGCCCTGATGCGCGCCAGATACAGCTTCACGACCTCGGTGGACGTGAGTTCACCCTTCAGGATCGCCGACTGGATGCCGTCGATCGTGGCTTCAACGATCTGGAATTTGGTGTCGGCCGCAGCCAGCCCCGGCATGGTCAGCGCGACGATGCAGGTGACGATGATTGCTCGCCTCATGTTTGGATGTCCTCTCGATTTCGAGTCAACGGAGATTTCGGAAGCAACGGATTAACACGGAGAAACGGAGCAACGGAGGCTCGGGCGGCTGCGCGCTTCGCGCGCTACCTGGATCGCGAGCGTCAGGATCACAAACGCCGTCCTGCTGCCGGGTGCGTGCGCTTGTGATCCTGACGCTCACGATCCAGGTGCCGGCCCGAACGGGCGGGCAGCCGCCCCGCTGCCCACGGAATCACTCCGTTTAATCTCCGTTACTCCGTTGCTCCGTGTGATCCCGTTGCCTCCGTCAGCTCCGTTTTCTCAACTCAGAAATTGACACGCACCCCGAGCTGCCCTTGCCGCGGCACGTAGGCGTTGCCGGACGAAGCGACCGGCTGGCCGAATGATGCCGACGTGATCGTCGTGTTGTAGGAGCCGTAGTTCTTCCGGTTGAACACGTTGAACAACTCGCCGAGCAGCTCGATGTTCACGTTGTTCATCGGCGTGATGGTCTTGGTGACGCGCATGTCCACCTTGTGGAGTGGCATCCCGCGCAACGCGTTGCGCGGCCAGGTCGTTCCCGTGGCGATCACGGCTGGTCCTTCCCACCGATCGAGCACGGCGGCGGGAATCGTGATGGGCGCGCCGATGTTCAGGCGGTTCGTCCCCGGCTTGCTGTACGGCCTCGTCGAGCTGGTCGAGTTGTAATGCGCGCCCGAGCCGTAAAAGTACGAGCCCGACACCGAGAACTGCCACGGCAACCGGACGATGCCGTTCGAGCGGAACGTGTGCTTCTGGAAGCCGGAGGATTGCGCCCAATCGGCGTCCTGGTCGAACGGGTTGTCGGCCTGGTAGCCAAACCCCGTCGTGTTGTCTTTCATCGACAGCGTGCGCGTGTAGGTGGCGCTGGCCTGGAAGTTGTTGTTGAACCGGCGCGTGAACGACGTCGCGATCATCTTGCTCTCGGTCTTGCCGTCGCTCGTCAGCCACTGATCGAGGCCCCACGCCGGATTCGGCCGGCCGTAGATGATCGGATCCTTGTTGTAGCCAGTAACCGGATCGTAGAAGAGGTTCACGTCGCGGCTGCGCACCATGTTGCGCTCTTCGAGGCTGGTGAAGTCGACGTCGAACGCCATCAGCGGTCCCAGCTGCTTCTGGAATCCGATCGAGCTCTGCCAGCCGTACGGATCGCGGTACTCGGGCGAGATGATGGTCGTCTCCTGCGGCGGTGCCGGCACTGCCCCGGACAAGTAGTCCTCGGGGTCTGCGCCGCCCAGCGGGTCGTAGAGGAAATTGGTGCCGGTCGGCAGGAACACCGCGGCGATCGCATTGTTGTAGAACTGCTGGCGATAGGTGACGTTCGACACCGGGAAGTTGTAGTAGAGGCCGGTGCCGCCTCGGATCACCAGGTCGTTGTTGCCGCCGACGTTATAGGCAAAGCCGACGCGAGGCGCGACATTGTTGAGATCCTGGACGCCAGTCTGGTAGCCGAAATTGCCGCTGTCGCGGCCGTTGTCGATCATGATTGGGATGTCGCGCACCCACTGCGGATCGAGACCTTCGGGATCCACGTCGTAGCGGACGCCGAGGTTGATCGTGAGCGTGTTCGACACGCGCCAGTTGTCGCCGAACCATGCCGCCGCTTGCGACCGGCCGACGTCAACCAGATAGTCGTCGTGGAAAAAGACCGAATACTGCTGCAGATACGGCTGCAGCAGGCTGAGATCCCATCGCGACGGATCGTCCCATGCATCCTGCGGGAACGCGGCTTCGAGGATCGCCGTCGAGGGCTGCCGGTTGAACGTGAAGGTGCCGCGGCGATTCAGGTCCCACACCTTCGTGTGGCGGTCTTTCAGGAACTCGCCACCGAATTTGATTTCGTGCTTGCCTCGGTGCCAGTTCATCTCGGCGCGTATCGGGTACTGATCCATCCACGAGTAGTTGGGAAAGTTCTGCTGGCCGCCGAGCGACAGGTTCGGGAACTGGAACACCGGCACGCCGAACGGCCACTTGTGGAGCTCGGTCATGTTCGACGGGATCGGATCGTCGTACCACGAGAACCTCGTCGTTCCGCCGTGCACCTGCATGGTCATGGTGTTGCTGATGATGCGCGTCCACGTCGCGTAGAAATTGGTCGAGTAGTACCGCTGATGCTCGGCCATCGTGGGGTGCGTCGTGCCGCTGGAGATTTGAAACGGGCTGTCCAAGGTCCACCGCTGCAGGCGGACGCTGAAGGTGTTCTTGCCGGAGTGCTGGTAGTCGCCGCGAGCGAGATAGTTGTTCTGAACGGTGTTCGAGGGCAGCGACCAGCTCTGGTTGGGCAGCGCCGTCGGCGTCAGCACCGCCGTCGAGGGGTTGCGCTCGTACTCATACGACCCGAAGAAGTGCACCTTGTCACGAATCACTGGACCGCCCAGCGTGAATCCGGTCTGCTGATCCGAGTACGGCAGCACGACGCCCTTGACCGGATCGGCGTCGTTGAACTTGTCGCTGCGGAAGAAGCCGAACGCTGAGCCGTGCAGGTCGTTGGTACCGGCGCGCGAGACTGCTTGCACCTGCACGCCGGTCGAGCGGCCCTGCGTGATGTCATACATGTTGGTGACGATCTGGAACTCGGCAATCGCTTCGCGGCTCATCTTCGGCTGGCCGAATCCGGAACCCGAGATGCGTTGCGAGATCTGCTGGCCGTCGAGATTGAGCTGGAACTGATCGTCCGAGACGCCGGGCGTGTTGCCGATATTGTTCGCCGTGATCCCTTTGACCATCAGCGACAGTTCCATCCAGTTGCGTCCCTGCAGCGGCAGCTCCGCCATCTGACGGCGATCGATGTTGCCGCTGACGCGTGGCGACGTCGTGTCCACGAGGGGCGTCTGTGAGCTGACGACGACCGTCTCCTGGACGCCGGCCAGCCGCATCATGATCGGCTGCACGGAGGCATTCGCGCCGACGAGCAATTCAATCCCGGTGAGCTCGGCGGTTGCGAATCCCGACAACTCGACGCGCAGCTTGTATTCGCCGGGGGGGAGGTTCTGGAACTGATAGCGGCCGTCGGCCGTGGTGACCTCGACCGACTGCCGTCCAGTCTTGGTTTCGATGGCCGTCACCGTCACGCCGGGCATGACGGCTTTCTGATCGTCAGTGACGAGACCCTGCAGCGTCGCATTCTGCTGCGCGGTGAGGGTCACCGACAGCAGCGCACACACACTCACCCAGCCAAGAAATCGGCGCACCATGTGTCCTCCGTCAAAAGAAATCTGTACCTGGCAACGGGGACGTCGCTCGACAACGTGGTCGTGGGCGCTTGATGACAGAGCAAGCGGAGGGCCATCACCACATCTGGGGAGACACGCGTCGCTTTTTGAAGAGATCTCGATGCGTTGTCGATTCACCGCACGCGTCGACGCGAGCGCGAACCGACAACGTTGGTGGCATCGAGGAGCGGATCAGACTGATTTGTGGGAGTGACGCGTGTGGAGATCACGGTTTGCTCCGGACCCACGGTCCCGCACGTTTTGTCGCGAAGAAGAGAGCGAGCTTGTTACGGCGTGGCGATCGGGCGCGGCAGATACGACTTCCGCACTTTGGCAACGACGGTGAATGAGCTGTCGCCAATGCTGGCGACCTCGTACTCCATCGCCTGTCCGACAAAGATGTTGACTGCGCGCTCGCTCAAGCCGAAATCGTCGTCAAGCCAGTGATGGAGCTCGAGCGTCGCGTGCTGCAGCGCCTCGAGCAGCGTCGTGCCGCCACCCACGGCCATCACGTATTCACCGGTCTCGATCCGCGGCCACTTCATCTCGAATTCGCCGACGACCGTCGACGCCCGAGCGACGCTGCTGTGCGGCCAATCCTGCTTCTTGACGACCTCGACGCTGATCTCGACGTCGAGTGACGTTTCGACACCGGTGCCCGTGACACCGCCGTCGCCCTGCCGGGCATGTCCGTGGCCGAGGAAGAGCAGCGCGCCAGGCTGAAGCACAGGGAGCATCACCCTCGCGCCGGCCGCGATGCCGGCCATGTTTCCGCCGAACGGTCCGGTAGTGGTCGTGCTGACCGCGTCCCCGCCTGCCGGCGCCACGCTGACCGATGCAAGCGTCGGCGCCAGCGGCAGTTCGAGCGCCGGTGAGTCGAACCGCGAGCGCCAGCCCGTGCGGCCGATCGTCTGAAGGTCGAAGCGAACGGCTCGTCTGCTCGCATCGATCGTCCACGACACCCGGCTGTCATCGCCTCGCCGTGGAAGGGCTCCTGATTCGACGGCGTTGGTCGCCATCACCGCCGCCGATGTGCCCGAGTCGCGATTCGGTTCGAGCCTCTCGATCGTCACCACCAGCAAATCGCCGGGCTCGGCGCCCTCGATGAAGAAGGGGCCCGTTTGAGGATTCGGTCCGCGAGCGACGGTCGTTCCGTGTTCATCCACGCCGACGTCATCGACGACCGAGGTGATGACGCGATCGCCGCTCTTGATGCGCAGCACGGGCGCATGCGCCGCTGAATAGGTATTGAAGAAGAGAGATGGGATCAGTCGATGCGTTTCCGCGTGAACGCCCGTAGGTGCGCCGACGAGGACGAGAAGTATGACAAGCAGCACAGGTCTCATGTTGTCGTTTCCGCGCGCTTGAACCGGCAAACCTGGTTCCGTTGTTGCAGGGTGCCGCTCATGCGCCTCTGCTACGTCGCCGTGAGTATCGTGTGCGCTACGTTCGTGTCGTCTCCATCGGCGCAGGAAGACAATCCAGTTGCGGCGCTCGTCGCGCGGCTCGATCTCGAACGCTACAAGGCCACGATCAAAGCGCTGACCCGATTTGGCGACCGCCGGCAAGGTACGCCGCGGAACCAGGCGGCCAACGACTGGATCCATGCGCAGCTCCAACGTTACGGTTGCTCGAACGTCGAGCGGATGGCGTATCACTACGCGCCTGAGCCGTTCGTGGATTCGCCGCTTGGCATGGCCGGAGGTATGCCCCGTGCGATTGGCGGCGGCCGGCCGCGCGGCGTGCGCGTTCCGATGCGAGCCAACACGGATCCGTTGAAGCAGACCGACCCGGCGCTGCGCGAGCTGAACTCGCAACCGACCGCGCCCGGCCCGCGCGACCAGGTCTACTGCACCAAGGTGGGCGTCACGCGTCCGGACGAGATGTACATCGTGAGCGCCCATATGGACGGTCAGGGCTGGGGGGACGCGACCAATGACAACGCGTCGGGCGTCGCCCTGGTGATGGAGCTGGCGCGTCTGCTCAGTGCACCGGACGTGCGGACCGAGCGGTCGATCCGATTCGCCCTCTGGAATAACGAAGAGATCGACTACGGCGGCTCTCGCGCGTACATCGCGCAACGTCGCGCGCTGCAGGGCAAGGAGGATCCGCCTGGCTCGAGCCGCTATCCCGAGCCGACGTGGCTCGGCCTCATCCAGCACGACATGCTGCTCTTCGATCACGGAATGCCCCGTGCGGATGGCACCGTGAGTCCCGAGCAGCGCCCCGAGGCCGACATTAACGTCGAGTTTCAGGCGGCATCAGCGTTTGCGCAGCAGTCACAAGCGCTCGCCTGGGCCTTTCAGGCCGCAAACGAAATTTACGCCACCGACTATCCCGTGACGATCGGCAATCACATGGCCAGTACCGATTCTGAGATGTTCATGGATCTCGTGCCGTCGATCAGCCTTCGCGACAACGAGCGTGGCGTGCAGGTCGGAGCCGGATGGAATCCGCACTGGCATCAGGCGACTGACGTGTACGCCACCTACAGCGACGACGACTTCCGCCTCGGCCTGAACGCCGCGCAAACGACGCTCGGCGCGATCGGCCGATTGGCGGGTGCCACACTTTTGAAGCAGCGCTGATCGATCGTTCCCAGAATTGTCTGACGCGACGAGAACCGTGCGCGTCCGTCATTGCCGATCGCGAGCGCCATTTCGCGCGACAAATCCCTTTCTCCCACCGTCTCGCGCGCATGTCGCGCGCGTGGAACCTTTCTTGCTCCCTGACAGGACGTCGTTCGTCGCGCCGCGTCGCGCGCATTCCCGGATACAGCAGGAGATCGCATGAGGGGTGGGAGTAGCGCAAGTACGCGGTGGCTCGTGATCGGGGTCGCGGCTGTCGTGGCCGTGTTCGCGAGTGTTCTTGTCTCGGCACAAACCTATCAAGCCGGCATGCGCGGTGTCGTCAAGGACGCGCAGGGCGTGGTGCCTGGGGTGGAGGTCACGCTGATCAATGAAGCCACGAACGCCGTGCGCGCCGTCACGACAAACGAGGTGGGCGAGTATTCCTTCCCGAGCGTGCTGCCAGGCACCTACACCATTCGCGTCGCTCTCGCCGGATTCAAGACTGAGGAACGCCGGGGTCTGCCGATCGCCACGCAGCAGATGATGAACATGGACTTCATGCTCGAGGTGGGTGCACTCGCCGAGCAAATCACCGTCACTGCCGAGTCGCCGGTCGTCGAGCGGGCGAGCGCCAGCGTCGCGACGACGATGACGGCGGCGCAGATTACGGCGATTCCGCTGTTCGGCCGGAACACGTTCTACACCGCGATCGCCACGCCGAGTGTGATCCAGTCCGGCGATCCGCAGTTCGTGCGTTATCAGGATCAGTCCGGCTCTTCGCTGCTTTCGCTCGGCGGAGGACCGCGGCGCGGTAATGCCTATCTCATCGAGGGCGTGTCGATCACCGACATGCTCAACCGCGCGTCATGGGTTCCGTCGACCGAAGCGGTCGAGGATATGCGCATTCAGCTGAAGACCTACGACGCGGAAATGGGCCGCGCGGCGGGAGGTGTGTTCAACGTCACGGCCAAGTCGGGGTCGAATCTCTGGCACGGCAGCGCGCTGTTCATGAACAAGCCGGGCTGGGGCACCGGCCAACTCTTCTTCGCCAAGCGCGCCGGCACGCCAAACCCACCGCAGTACTACTACTCATGGGCCGGATCGATCGGCGGCCCGCTTGTCAGAGATCGGACGTTCTTCTGGTTCAGCAAGGACGACTATATGCAGAAGAGCACGCGCAACAATGTGCTCACCTTCCCGACGATGCGCGAGCGCGCTGGTGATTTCTCTCAATCGGGAATCACCATCTACGACCCGCTGACCACCAGGCCGAATCCGAGTGGCACTGGCTCCATACGCGATCCGTTTCCCGGCAACGTCATCCCGGCGGACCGGATCAATCCCATCTCCCTCAACATGCTCGCGCAGATGCCGGCGCCCACCTCGGGCCGCTCGTTCAACGGATCGGCGATTCTCGAGGACGGGCCACAGGATCAGGAGACGCTGAAGGTCGATCACCGCTGGAGCCCGAAGTGGACGACGACGGGTATGTATGGCCATCAGCAGACAGGCGAGCCCGGCTCGGCGTTCTGGGGACCGCACGGCACCATTCCTGCCGATCCGAGCGGGACGATCGGCTACCGCACGATTCACTTCTTCTCGACGAACCAGGTGATCGTGCCGAACAACACGACGGCGGTCGCGGTTCGCTACGGCTATTACTACTTCCTCGGCGACGGCACCAACTTCAAGGGCGGGTTTGACGCCTCGACTCTCGGCTATCCGACCAGCTTTACCAGTGTGCTTACAGACGGTGCGTTCCCGTCGATCACGATGAACGGCTACAGCAACATCGGTCACGGCGGCCGCAACATCACGCTGTTCGAGGGGCACACCGCCAATGCCACCATCTCCAAGTTCATGGGGAAGCATTCGGTGAAGCTCGGCGTCGACTACCGGCGGCTGCAGGGATACTCGGAAGCGCCCAATAATGCGAGCTTCGCGTTCAGCCAGGCGTTCACGCAGGGGCCGAACCCGAACACGGCGAGCAGCGTTGCCGGCGACGCGTTCGCCAGCTTCCTGCTCGGCTTTCCGGCGACCGGCGACGTGAACGTGGCGACGCCGGGCACCTACTACACCGACTACTACTCGGCATACGTGCAGGACGACTATCGCATCACGTCGAAACTGTCGTTGAATTTCGGTCTTCGTTACGAGTACGAGCCTGGCATTGCCGCCGAGGACGATCGGTTCACGGTCGGCTTCGATCGCGACGCGCTATTTCCGGTGCAGGTGCCGGGAATGGAACTGAGAGGCGGTCTGATGTATGCGGGCGTTGACGGCTATCCGACGCGGCAGGCGAATCCGCTCAACAACGTCGCGCCTCGCGGTGGCTTTGCCTATTCCATGACCCAGAAGACGGTGATTCGCGGCGGCTACGGTCTCTACTGGGTGCCGCCGATCACCGATATCGCCGAAGCGACGATCGGCGCGCGCGGCTACTCTGCATCGACGACGTTCCTGTCGAGCACGGACGGCGGCTTGACACCGGTCGGCACGCTGTCGAATCCGTTCCCGGCCGGCATCACCCAGCCGCAAGGCAACTCGCTGGGGCTCGCGACCGGCGCCGGCAGCGTCATCGACTTCGTCGATCAGGACTCGAAGCCTGGCTACGTGCAGCAGTACTCGCTCGACTGGCAGCGCGAGTTGCCCGGTCAGATGGCCATCGCCGTCGGCTACATGGGCAGCCGCTCGGAACGGCTTCCGGTGGGCGGCACCGTTGACGCGACGATCAACATCAACCAGCTCGATCCGGAGTATCAATCGCTGGGCACCGCGCTGCAGCAGACGGTTCCGAACCCGTTCTTCGGCAACCCTGCGTTCGGCAACCTGAGTCGGTCGTCGACGATCGCGCGCGGCCAGTTGCTGCGGCCGTTCCCGCAGTTCGACAACGTGCTGATGCACCGCAGCAATCTCGCCAGTGCCCGCTACAATGCGCTGGTCACACGGTGGACCAAGCGGATGGCCAACGGCTACTCGCTCGACATCAATCACACGTGGAGCCGGCTCGAGGACAACCAGTTCGGCGAAAGCAACACGTTCTCCAATCGCCAGCTCGGCGCGCTGAACAACTACGACCTCGACGCCGAATACGGCGTGTCGCTTCTCGACGTCGCGCACCGACTGAACGTGAATGCGACCTTCGTGCTGCCGTTCGGCGAAGGGCACGAGTGGCTCGCCAGCGGCATCGGTAACGCCCTCGCCGGCGGATGGACGGTGACAGTAGCGGGCCGATACCAGACCGGTTTCCCGCTGAACATCTCGCAATCGAGCAACAACTCCAACCTGCTCGGCAGCCAGCAGCGACCGAACTTCGTCGAGGGAGTTGAGCCGATGACGACCGGCAGCCAGGAGGATCGCGCGATCAATGGCTGGATCAATCCGGCCGCGTTCAGCGTGGCGCCGGCATTCACGTTCGGCAATGCGCCACGCACCAATCCCGACTGGCGCGGGCCGGGCCAGCGGACGACCGATCTGGCGGTCTCCAAGACGCAGCGGATGGGGACGAGCACCATCCAGCTCCGCGTCGACGTCTTGAATCTGTTCGATGACCCGCTGTTCGTCGGCCCCGTCACCACGTTCGGTACGTCGAACTTCGGCCAGATTACGCAGGTCGGCGGATTCGCGCGTTCACTTCAGTTCCAGGTCCGCATCGGCTGGTAAGGAGCCACTATGAAACGCGTCACTCTTTGCTTCGCGCTTGCAGTTGCGGTCGCAGTGGCCGCGTTACTCACGTCACCGACCGTCATCGCGCAGGATGAGCCGGGCGGAGGCGGACGGAGGGCGCCGGCCACGCCGCCCAAACCCGGCGCACCGGAGCCGATCGTCGGTGGCACTCGGCCGCCAATCATCGGCGCATCGGCAGGCGTATCCGCGGGACATCCGCTGACGTCGGCCGCCGCGCTCGGGGTTCTGCTCAAGGGCGGCAACGCGTTCGACGCCGGTGTCGCCGCGTTGCTCGTCGGCGGCGTCGTCGAGCAGGACCTCTACAGCCTGGGTGGAGAAGCGCTCGTGCTCGTGTACCCGATGAGCGAGAAGAAGGTGACCTCGGTCGTCGGTCAGGGGTGGGCGCCAAAAGGCGCGACGCTCGAGTGGTACACGTCGAAGAACAAGACGCTCGACGGCGAGGGCCTCGATCCGGCGGTGATTCCTGGAGCGCTCCACTCGGCACTCACGGTCCTCGAGAAGTGGGGCTCGATGACGTTCGAGCAGGTGTCGGCGCGAGCGATCGAATACGCGGAGCACGGCTTCCCGATGCGCCCGCGCACCGCGAATTCGATCCGAGGCAACCTTGAATTCTTTAAATCGTGGCCCGACAACCAGAGCTACTGGCTGAAGCCCGACGGCTCTATGTACAAGCCGGGCGAAACGATCAAGCTGCCGACGCTGGCGAGCACGCTGAAGAAGATGGTCGAGGCCGAGCGCAAGCACGGCAAGCGGAACCGGGCCAAGGGTGTCATCGCCGCGCGCGATCGCTTCTACAAGGGCGATATCGCCGAGACGATGGTGAAGTTCCTGAAGCGGCATGGGGCGCCGTTCGAGCTGAGCGACTTCGCCGAGTTCTATGCCAAGGTCGAAGAGCCGACGTCGACGACCTACAAGGGTTACACGATCTACAAGCAGGGCTTCAACAGCCAGGGCCCGCAGCTGCTGGAGACGCTGAACATCCTCGAGAACTTCGACCTGCGCGCGATGGGTCACGACAGCGCCGATTACATCCACACGGTGATCGAGGCGATGAAGTTGTCCTACGCGGACCGCGACACCTATTACGGCGATCAGGCGTTCGTAAAGACGCCCGGTGAGGGGTTGCTGTCGAAGGAGTACGCGAAAGGACGCGCCGCGATGATCGATCCCATGCGCGCGTCGCGTTCGTTCATTGCCGGCGATCCACTGCCGTTCGACTCGAAGGTAAAGCAGTGGACTTTCTGGAAAGCGAACGAAGTGGCGGACGAGGCGCTGCTCGACATCCCGATGGTCGATCTCCTCGCGTCGAACGGCATCCCGAAGGACACGACGCATGTGTCGGTGATCGATAAGGACGGCAACATGTTCGACGCGACGCCGAGCGGCGGCTGGATCGGCGGTGCCGTCATCCTCGCCGACACGGGCATCGCGATGAGCGTGCGCGGCGAGCAGTTCTGGCTCGACGAGACGCGCGCCAACCAGCTGCGTCCCCGTGCGCGGCCGCGCTACACCCTCACCCCGAGCCTGATTCTGAAGGACGACAAGGCCTTCATGGCGCTCGGCACGCCCGGCGGTGACAACCAGGAGCAAACGATCCTGCAGGCCTTCCTCAACGTCGTCGAGTTCTGGGAAGACTGGTATCCGAACCTCCACACGGCGTTCGCCTGGCCGCGCTTCCAGACGATGCACTTCTACGGATCGGTGTGGCCGCATCGCGCGGGGTTCAACCGGATGAACGCTGAAGTGCCGATTCCGAAGAAGGTGTTCGACGAGCTCAAGGCGCGCGGGCACGAGGTCACCGAGACGAGACAGTACGGGATCTCCGGGTGCGCGACGGGCGTGATGATCGATCCCGCGACCGGCAATCGCCTTGCGGGAGCGGACGCCAGACGCGACTGCTACGCGATGGGCTATTAGCGCCGTGTTGAGACCGACGCAAGGCGCGTCTTTGGTCCTTTGTTCTCAGTTCTTGGTCCCGGGGTCCTTGGTCCGCAGATAGAACCAGGGACCAGGGACGGACTAAGGACGAAGCACCAAGGAGCAAGGACTACGGCTGCACCCGATTACCAAGAGGTGTCCTTTGAACCTGAAGAGACCAGATACCGGAGCGTCGGCACTGACTCGACGCCGTTTTGACATGCCGATCCAGCGGCGCATCGAGCACGTGCCAGCTTCATGAGCACGTAATGACTGCCGGGCGGTCGGCAGAGCGATCCTCGTCCTTCCAACTCGCCAGAGCGTGATATGCGGATACAGACGTACATCGTTGCCACGTTGGTTGTTGCCGCCGCTGGTTCGATGCCAGCGGCCGCGCAGGTCAAGCACATACAAACCAAGGAATCCGGCATCGCCACCGGAGTGTGGGTGGGCGACATGCTCTATCTGAGCGGGCAGCTGCCGACACCCATGACTCCGGCCGATCGCGAGAGGGGCACGCCGGCCGTCTACGGAAACACTCAGGCCCAGTCGGAGAGCACGTTCGCCAAGATCGAGGGCCTGTTGAAAGAGCAGGGTCTCACGATGGGGAACGCCGTGATGATGCGCGTCTATATGGCGGCCGATCCGGCGATGGGCAACACGCTGGATTTCGCCGGCATGAACGTCGCCTACGCGAAGTACTTCGGTACCGCCGCTCAACCGAACAAGCCGGCGCGATCGACGTTCCAGGTGGCGGCGCTGGTGGCGGCGAGCGCGCTGGTCGAAATCGAAGTGCAGGCGGTTCGCGCGAAGTGATAGTGCCGTTGCTTGCCGCGGCGCTGCTCGCATCGGGCGGCGTGCTGATGGCGGGTCAAGCGTCCGCACCGCCGGTGTTCACCGCGCAGCAGGCTGCCGCCGGCCGAAATGCCTACGGCAGGAGTTGCGCGTCCTGCCACATGCCCGATCTGGGTGGCAGCAACGACGCGCCGCCGCTGGCCGGTCCGCTATTCACGAGCACGTGGCGCACGCGCAGCACCAAGGATCTGTTCGAGTACCTGTCGGCATCGATGCCACCCGGCGGCGGGTCAATCAGTACCGGAACCTTCGAGTCGATCACGGCCTACATCCTCGAGGCGAATGGCGCCTCTGTAGGCGAGACGTCGTTCCGCGCCACCACGGCTGTCGCGATCCGCAACCTGATCGCTGGCGGCCGCTGAGGCCACCGAGTTCGCAGAGTCTTCCGCCACAGAGATCGCAATCCGACAACATTGCGCCCTCTTCTCCACTCCCGCCGAATTTGTTCCGCGCGTGTTCCGTTCGCGATCTCCTGGCGGCACCGAGATCAGCCCACGTTGATCGCCCCCGACATTCTTGACAGGCGCTGAAATGTCAATCCGACAAGAGTGCGTGCCGGCGACGCACATCGGTCTGGCGTCATGCGATCAATGTGTGCGCGAGATCGCTCGCGTTTATGCGGGTAAATCGATCGTTGTGGCGATGCCGATCGCGTCGAGACGCGATGGAACCGCGCTTGCTTCGCAAGTGGCGAGGAGACGGAGATGGCATGACGATCCGCTGGGTTCATTTCTTCCTCACCTGCTCGGCACTGCTCGCCTCGTCAGTGGCCGACATCGCGTCTCAGGCACCGGTCCCCATGCCGTCGCATGATCAACCGGCGCTTCAACCGAAGGCATTTGTCGACGGTTACTGCGCCACCTGTCACAACCAGAGGCTGAAGACCGGCGGTCTCGCGCTCGACACGCTCGATGTCAACGACGTCGGTGCGCATGCTGCCGAGTGGGAGAAGGTGGTCGTCAAGCTGCGCGCCGGGCTGATGCCGCCGTCGGGCGTGCGGCGGCCGTCGCAGACAGTCATCGACGAGTTCACCTCGTCTCTCGAGGCCGCGCTCGATCGCGCGGCGGCGGCCAACCCCAACCCGGGCCGCACCGAGCCGCTTCATCGGCTCAACCGCGCGGAGTACCAGAACGCCGTTCGGGACCTGCTCGGCATCGAGGTCGATGCGTCGAACTGGCTGCCGACGGACGAGATCAGCTACGGCTTCGACAACATTGCCGGCGTCCTGAAGCTGTCGCCGCTGCTCGCCGAGCGCTACCTGAACGCTGCGCAGAAGATCTCGCGGCTCGCGCTCGGCACGCCGGCTCCGCCGAACGGCGATTTGTATCGTGTGCCTGACCAGCTCGATCAGGACAGCCGCCTCGAGGGCATGCCGGTCGGGACGCGCGGCGGCACGCGAGTCGATTACCTCGCGCCGCGGGACGGTGAGTACGACATCAAGGTGCGCGTCGGCCGCGGCATCGATTCGGACATCCCGCACTTCATCGGCGAGCAGAACCTGGAGATCAGCGTCGACGGCGAGCGCGTGCATGTCTTCACGCTGCCGGCGACGCCCGGCGAGGACCTCAACATCGAGCGTCAGGTGGCCAGAGCGCCTGGCACCGGTCCGGAACGTCGTCCCCGTGCGGTTGACGCCAATGGCGACCCGATTCCCGACGAAGTCGCGCTCGCGCGCCGGAAGCTCGACGACGACTGGGTCATTCGCGTGCCGATCACGGCGGGGCTGCACGAGATTCGCGCGACCTTCCTGATGAAGACCAACGCGGTGTCCGAAGGCTTCCGGAAACCGTTTTTGAAGCCGTACATCGGCCGCGGGCCGACTGACAACCGCGAGACGCGTGAAGGCGCGGCGCTTCGTGAGATGGAGATCATGGGGCCGATCAACCCTGGCGGCGCAGCCTCGTCTCAGAGCTATCAGCGCGTTTTCGTCTGCGTGCCCGCCTCCGCCAAAGGCTCCGGCGGGGCGGGCCCAGCGATCAGCGCCGACGAGGAGCGATGCGCGCGCACGATTCTCTCGAAGCTGGCCAGACGCGCATATCGGCGGCCGGTCACCGAAGCCGACATGAGCGTGCTGCTCAATTTCTACAACGAGGGCCGCGCCTCGGGGACTTTCGAGACTGGCGTCGAGCTTGCGTTGCAGCGCATCCTCGTCAGTCCGTCATTCCTCTTCAGGACCGAATTCGATTCGGCCGCGTCGAAGTCGTCCGTCTATCGCATCAGCGACCTGAGTCTCGCCTCGCGGCTCTCGTTCTTCCTCTGGAGCAGCATCCCAGACGAGGAACTGCTCGATCTCGCGGAGAAAGGGACGCTGCACGACCCGGCCATCCTCGCGCAGCAGACGAAGCGGATGCTCGCCGATCCGCGCTCGCAGGCCTTCACGACGAACTTCGCCGGCCAATGGCTGTCGCTGCGCCGCCTCAAGGACATCGTGCCCGATCCGTTCCTCTATCCGGACTACGGCGACACGCTGGCGCTCGCGTTTCAGAAGGAAGCCGAGCTCTTTTTCGACAGCATCGTTCGCGAGGATCGACCGCTGAGCGATCTGCTGGACGCCGACTACACGTTCGTCAACGAGCGACTGGCGCGGCACTACGGCATCGCCAACGTGAAGGGCATCAACTTTCAGCGCGTGACGCTGGCCGCTGACAGTCCACGCCGCGGGCTGCTGGGCAAAGGGGCGGTTCTGACGGTGACGTCGCTGCCCAATCGGACATCGCCGGTCGTGCGCGGCAAATGGGTGCTGCAGACGATTCTCGGCGCGCCGCCACCCGAACCGCCGCCGGACGTGCCGTCGCTGCAGGAGAACGGCGAGAAGGTGACGAAGGTCCGCACGCTGCGCGAGCGTCTCGAGCAGCATCGCGCCGGCGCGATCTGCGCGTCGTGCCACAAGTTGATGGACCCGATCGGCTTCGCGCTCGAGAGCTTCGACGCGGTCGGGAAGTATCGACTGTTCGACGAGAACTACGAACCGATTGACAACTCGGGCGACTACGCAGACGGCTCGAAGATCGACGGCTTGCCCGGACTTCGCAAGGTCCTGATGGCCCGCTCGGCCCAAGTCAACGCGAATGTCGCCAAGACACTGATGACGTATGCACTCGGCCGCGGTGTCGAGTACTACGACGCGCCCGCGATCCGCGCCATCCTGCGCGACGCCGCGCCGCAGAACTACCGCTTCTCGTCAATTGTCCTCGGCATCGTCAAGAGCGCTCCATTCCAGATGAGGAGATCCGATTCATGATCATCACCAAGAAAGCGTTGTCGCGCCGCACGGTGCTGCGCGGGATCGGGTGTTCGCTGGCGCTGCCGTATCTCGACGCGATGGTGCCGGCACTCTCGGCGGTGGACACGAAGCGGCCGACGCGCTACGGGTTCTTCTACATGCCGAACGGCGTGGCGATGAACCACACCGGCGTGAATTATTGGAAGCCGCAGACGGTGGGCACCGACTTCGAGTTCTCGCAGATCCTGACCCCGCTCGAGCCGTACCGCAAGCAACTGATGGTCATCTCCGGATTGCACAACCGCGCGGCAGAGAGCCTCGGGGATGGCAACGGCGATCACACACGCAGCACTGCCTCGTGGCTGACTGGCACGCACATCAAGCGCACCGAGGGGTCGGATCTTCGTGCCGGCACGTCGGTCGATCAAGTCATCGCATCGCAGTACAAGAAGGAGACGGCGCTGCCGTCCCTCGAACTGGCCATCCTGCCCAACTCGGTCACCGGCGGATGCGACACCGGTTACAGCTGCGCCTACGGCACCACACTGTCGTGGGCGTCGCCGACGACGCCGCTGCCGACGCAGAGCAGTCCCAGGCTCGTGTTCGAGCAGTTGTTCGGAGACGGCGGCTCGGCGGAGCAGCAGCTCGCGGCTGCACGCACGAAGAAAAGCATTCTCGACTCGGCGATTCAGGAGATGCACGGCCTGCAGGCCAAGCTCGGCCCGGCGGATCGCTCGACGGTGTCGGATTATCTCGACGTCCTGCGCGAAGTCGAACGCCGCATTCAGCAGACCGAAGCCAGAAACGCCGAATCACCGTCGGCGGAATACGAGCGGCCCGGGATCGGCGTGCCCGAACGATTCGATGATCACGCGAAGTTGATGTTCGATTTGCAGCACCTCGCGTTCCAGGCCGACATCACCCGCGTCACGACGTTCATGTATGGCGCGGAGCAGCGGGCGCGCATGTATCCGGAGATCGGGCTGAACGAGTCGCACCACTCGATGTCGCATCACGGCAACGTGCCGGACAACCTGGCGAAGTACACCAAGCTCTGCACGTGGCACGTCGATCTGTTCGCCTACCTGGTCGAGAAAATGCGCAGCACACCCGACGGCGACGGCAACTTGCTCGATCACTCGCTGTTGATGATCGGCGGCGGAATGAGCGACGGCAACATCCACTCGCACATGGACGTGCCGATCGCGCTGGTCGGCGGCGCCAGCGGCTTCAAGGGCAACCAGCACGTGGCGGCGAAGATGGGCACGCCGCTGTCGAACCTGCTCGTGGGCGTCGCCAATCACTCGGGTGTGCCCATCGGCAGCTTTGGCGATAGCTCCGGCGTGATCGATTTGAAAACGTAATTCGCATGTCCGTTCCGGGGGCCATGATGAGACATCGAATCGTGTACGCAATCGTCGCGCTGATGTGCGCGGTGCAGGCCGCCTCGATCGGCGCGGCAGGGCCGACGACGATTGTCGAGGCGGCAAAGGCCGGCAACCTCGACGCCGTGCGCACGTTCCTGAAGCAGCCGAAGACCGCGAACGTCGCGAGCAAGGACGGGACGACGGCGCTGCATTGGGCGACGGATCTCGACAACCTGCCGATGGCGCAAGCGCTGGTGCGGGCCGGCGCCAACGTCAAAGCGGCAAACCGCTATGGCGTCACGCCGATGTACTCGGCGGCCGTCAACGGCAACGCCGCGATGATCGAGCTGCTGCTGAACGCCGGCGCCGATCCCAGCGTGGCGCTTCCTGAAGGCGAGACGCCGCTGATGACGGCGGCCCGCACCGGCAAAGTGGACGCCGTGCGCCTGCTGCTGGCTCGCGGTGCCGACGTCAACGCGGTCGAGAAGTGGAAGCAGCAGACGGCGCTGATGTGGGCCGCTCACGAAGGCAACGCGGACGTTGCGAAGGTCCTCATCGAAGCGGGCGCCAATGTGAATGCCCGCTCGATGTTCGGCTGGACGCCGCTGCTGTTCGCTGCCCGTCAGGGGCAGATCGAGACGATCGATGTGCTCATGGCTG